>Ga0055584_100006216_pt1 | contig 11710 bp, 9 predicted proteins | sample OSDHelmetaG_FD_58716 | JGI IMG/M metagenome (GOLD analysis project Ga0055584, IMG submission 58716) | Pelagic marine sediment microbial communities from the LTER site Helgoland, North Sea, for post-phytoplankton bloom and carbon turnover... | ecosystem: Environmental > Aquatic > Marine >... | reverse complement strand
ATCGCGCTAACATATAGCCAAAGCTTATGGCTAAAAACACAGGTAAAATTGCGTTGGATATAGAAATCAAATTACAAGAAAACCAATCAGACCTACCCAACTCTCAGATGGAGAGAGCCTTGGGGGAACGAAACGTTCCTCCAAGGTACCACATCACCCAATCAGGCAGAGGCGACTTGGGCCGAGCTACTGGGGTTAATCTTATCAGTGAAGTTTGGCCAAACTTTCTCTGTTAACAACTCCAAGCTCTTCATACAAGCATCATGCGGCATGTGGTTGTAAATAAACATCCAGAAATTATCCACTGGCAGCTGCTTAAGCAGAACTTCTAATTTACGATTCACTGTATCCGGACTACCATGGATAACAAGACCTCTTTCCACCATAGCCTCAAAGGTGGCAGGGACATCGAAAGGTCCTTCGCCCGGCCCTGCTATCGCGGCATTGAAGCCAAAAGGAACAAAAAATTCATTCCAGATAAAAGCTCCGGCTTCGCGTGCTATTTCTTCAGCCTCAGCATCCGTGTCGGCTACGATAAGCTCTCGACTCATCGCCATACCTTGACCAAATTTGTAGTTTTTCCCAGCTTCGTTAGCTGCTTCCATTCCAGCTCGAAAATGTTCTTTTACGACGTCAAAATGAGTCATAATAGTGACCGGAGTAATACCTCTAGCCATTCCCCATTTGATAGATCGCTCGGAGGTCGCAAACGGCATAAACATATCTGGAATCATATTATTAAATGTGGGAGGGGCAATCCCTATTTCCTCTATTATTCCGTCAGCATTACACCCCTGACCAAATTTATGTGCCACATCGGCTGCAGCCCATTTAATGTCCTTAGTCGGTACTTGCCAATGCTTACCCTGAAAACTAAATGTATCTTCTTTCCAAGCTTTCATGACTATTTCAAAATGCTCTTCAAAAAGAGAACGTTTTAACTCCTCGTATTCCTCTCCGGCCGCGGGATCAGATAGGCCAACCTGTTGCCCTAGAATATTTACCCAGCGAGGTTGATAGCCCCTCGCAAAACCAGCAAAAACTCTACCCCCCAGCATCTGCGACAACATAGCTATATCTTCCGCTAAGTTGATGGGGTTTCGGGAAGGAAGAACATTACCCAATTGTCCGAAACGCATGTTTTTTGTTTGCATGCCAAAATACATGTCAAGCATTACCGGATTAGTAGAGACTTCCTCACCTTCTACGTGAAAATGGTGTTCAGTAAAGCCAGCTCCGTAATAGCCGTATTCGTCCATGTATTGGACCTGCTCAGTAATTTCTCTAAGCATTTGCTGGTAAAGAGAAGTCTTTTTCCCTGCCATGCCCTGTTTTATGTCAGAAACCCGTCCGACTGACGGGAGATAAAATGCACCCACTTCCATAACAATTCCTCCAACCCTAAAAACTGATATTACGTTTACCATCTCAGGCCCGCGATGCGCGGCACTATAATGTTTTAACGATAGACTACTCTCGCCATACCTTTGAGTCTATCGCTTAAAAAGACTCAAAGTAATTTTTTTCATTAAAAACACACCCAAGTAGTAATAACCTTACTCGGCGGCGGCAACAATGTCTATCTCCACTCGCCATTCAGAGGACACAAGTTGCTTCACTAATAGAGCGGTTGATGCTGGCCGAGCCTCGCCTATGTACTTTTGACGCGCTGCAGCAAATGCTCCATACTCATTTTCATCTATCAGGTAAGCCGTAACTTTTACAATATCCAAGCTACCCATACCAACCGCTTTCAGTGCTTCCATCACATTCGACCATGCTTGATCGGCTTGCTCCTCAACCGTAGTCGGCAACGAGCCATCGGGACGAAGACCAATCTGGCCGGAAATATAAGCCAGCCTAGCATTTGGCGGGACTACTACAACGTGATGATATGCGTTATTAAAGGGCTCAACTATTGAAGTTGGATTAATTTTTTTCAACATCGTGGGTATCCTAATTTTGGTTTTGTAATTGACTGAAAGTACTCATCTAAGCTAACTTCCCATGCGGAGCAGAAAGTAACAACAAGGCAGGCCTACCGCTTTAGGCTAGAACGTTGGCAATAGCTAAGACAACATTAATATAAACAAGTCATCCAGATTATTAAAGAACACGAAATTATGGTTACAAAAACAATTAAAAACGAGCAGAATTTTATCAACGATGAGCCTTACTACGAACCAGTCGGCGATGAAATAAAGATTTTTGCAGCTTCGTACGAAAATCAGCTACCCATTCTTCTAAAGGGCCCGACTGGTTGCGGTAAAACTCGTTTTGTCGAGTACATGGCGTGGTACTTAAAAATCCCGATGGTGACAGTCGCCTGTCACGACGACCTAACCGCATCAGATTTGATCGGACGCTACTTGATTAAGGGTGGCGAGACCGTTTGGGTAGACGGCCCACTAACTAGCGCCGTCAGACACGGCTATATTTGCTACCTTGATGAAATAGTTGAAGCGCGAAAAGATACTTCTGTAGTGATACATCCTTTATGTGATGGGCGGCGTCTACTTCCAATTGAAAAACTCGGCGAGCTTTTAGAGGCGCCTTCGAGCTTCTGTTTAACAATTTCATATAATCCTGGCTATCAAAGTGTATTAAAGGATCTAAAGCAAAGTACTCGACAGAGGTTTGTTGCTCTAGAGTTCGATTATCCTAAACCTGAAATTGAGCAGGTTATAGTGGAGACAGAGAGTAAGATAGATGCCGCAATGGCCGAAAAGTTGGTCAAATTTGGCAATATGACAAGAAATTTAAAGGGGAATGGCTTACAAGAAGGTGCCAGTACTCGTCTACTAGTTAATGCCGCCAAATTAATGGGGCAAGACATTGCTCCGGTTAAGGCGACCGATACAGCTATCGCTCAGGCACTTACTGACGAAAGTGATATGCTACAAGCAGTACATGAGCTTAGTCGCAGTATATTTTAGCAAGCATCTTAAAGAGAACCGACAAGCATGAGTGTACAGTCGAGGCAAAATCTTCTTAATCGCATCAGGATCAAAAAAGACCTAGAGAAGCTTACGATCGAGGCCTTCGCTAGGCACTCTAATGCAGATGAAATAGTTTCACAAATAGCGGAACTATCTGACGCCCAACAACAGTTCATCTATAAATGGGCTGAGTTAATATCTGCTTCTAACCATGAGCTAGGAGCCCAATTTGTTTCACTCGCCCCTAAAGCACTCACGAAAATGCGCGACACAACGGTGCAGCAATGGCTCGATCTTGTTTTACAAAACTTTGATAATCATGGTTTAGGCGCAGCGATAGCAGAATTAGAAAATATTGATGGCTTTATGGAAAAAGCCAAGATCAAGGAAGTGCAATGCTCATTTAGCGAAACTAGCGGCTTCCTGCAGCACTTCATTCGTGGTCTTGGCGGCCGGGATCTTAAAATATCAAGTGATTTAGACACGTTCACCAATACCGAGGCTCTGTTCCTCCCTGAGGCAGTAGATCTGTTCCCCGCGCCTCAGGAAAATTTTACATTATACAAACTTACCGCAGTTCATTTGTGGGCTCAGACCTGGTACGGGACGTGGCAACATCAAATACTAGAAGCGTTTAAAGACACCTATGATTCGTCAGACCATATAGAGATCTTTAATCGGCTAGAGTGTATTCGGCTAGACGCTTGCATCGCCCGTGACTTCCCTGGTCTAAACAGGGAACTTCAACAATTCCAGTTACATGACTCAGACAGCGTCGAACTGTGGGACTCATGGCGAGCAAATTCCATCGAACTTCAGGAACCGAATGCGACCGCGGCTGATAGTCTAAAACTAATAGAAAAATTCTCAGACATTAAATTGCCTCCATTACAAGCATACCAAGGGGAAATCTATTTAGATCGAATTCGCCAGACATTTTATTCAAGAGTAGAGCAAGAGAAGGCTGCGCTGCAAAAGGCGCTGGAGAAAATACTAGAAGATAATGTTGGAACTGAAAACGATGCTGAGATGGAGTCGCTGGATAATCAGACTTTAGAGCTTTCCCAGACCGAAGATAATGACGGTCAGGACAGTAATATGAACCTACAATTAACCCTTGACGGTCAACCCGTAGACATGAGTGAGGATTTAAAGGAACTCCTGGGTTCGATTATCCAAGATTTCGGAGAAATTCCTGACAGCCACATGGACCCCTCGGAGCAAAGCGATTATTCAGATGAATTGCTCCCACAATCAAATGGAGAAGCCGACAACTCAGAGCTTGATCTCCAGAATGAAGGTGCGTTCCAGTATAAAGAGTGGGATTGTACTCGGCAAAGATTCCGTGAGGACTTCTGTACTTTGCGTGAGCTAACCGTCCCGCCTGGCGATGAAGCATTTATTGATGAAACTTTGGAAAAGCACAAGGGAGTATTAAAGGAAATAAAACGAAGTTTTGAGGCAGTCTTAGGAGAGTCTCGACCCCAACGACGCCAATGCGATGGCGACGATATAGATTTGGGCGCACTAATTGAGGCGTATACGGACTTAGCGAGAGGAGAAGAAATGAGCGACCATTTGTACACTCGGTATAAAAATGTAGAGAGAAATATCGCAGTTATGTTTATGGTGGATATGAGCGGATCTACTCTTGGGTGGGTCAACAATGCCGAGAGAGAGTCTCTTGTCTTACTTTGTGAGGCACTGCAACTTCTCGGGGATCGATACGCTATCTTCGGTTTCTCTGGGCGCACTAACAAACGCTGTGAGGTCTACTCTGTAAAAGAGTTTGACGAATCGTACGGAGAGGCAGTGAAGCAACGGATCAGCGGCATACGTCCTAAAGCCTATACACGCATGGGCGTAGCAATAAGACATTTAGGGAAATTGCTTCAGGATACACAAGCGAGAACAAAATTGTTAATCACGCTATCTGATGGTCGGCCTGAAGATTATGGCGGCTATAAAGGTCAATACGGAATAGAAGACACTCGGCATGCTCTTCTAGAAATGAAACAGGAAGGCGTGCATGCCTTTTGTATAACTATCGATAATGAAGCACAAGAATATCTTCCGCACATGTATGGCAATGCGAACTATGCTGTTATCGACGAAGTAGAAAAGCTACCGCTCAAGGTAGCAGATATTTATCGTAGGTTGACCACCTGAATCAACTGATAGCCTTCACCTTATTCCTCAAAGTGCCTATTTCTGATATCTGAATTTCGACTAAATCATTGTGACGTAAAAATTGGGGCGGTTCCAATCCAGCCCCAACCCCTGCGGGAGTCCCCGTGGCAATTATATCGCCTGGGTATAGACTGATTCCTGCGGAAATTGTCTCTATTAAAGTAGGTATATCAAAAATCATAGAAGCAGTATTTCCAGTCTGACGTAGCTCACCATTCACCCAACACTTAATCTCGGTATTCGACAGATCGATGAGGTCCCTTGACACAGCTATGGGTCCCATTGGACAAAATGTATCTTGAGACTTCCCCAGTAACCATTGCTTGTGACGGGCTTGAACATCACGGGCACTCACATCGTTGATTAACGTATAACCCCAAACATGATTCATCGCATCACTTTTCTTCACGCCTCGACCTGGCAACCCAACTATTACCGCTAACTCGGCTTCATAATCTAATTGACTGGTCACTGCAGTGTTATGGATGATGTCGTCTTCATTACCAATCACGCAGTCTGGAAGCTTCGAAAAAATAATCGGAAACTCAGGCGCCTCTCCTCGACCACCAGTTGTATCAAAGCCTTGGTCCGCGATCTCTTTCACATGTGCAAAATAATTCTTACCAACACAAATTATGTTCCTCCTAGGGCGAGGAATTGGAGCTAAGACTTTAACCTCACGAAGTGGAATTGATTCTTCCATAGTTTTCAACGGAACCTCAGCAGCATCCGCTTCAAGTATAGCCAGCAGACCTAATGCACTAGTCTCTGCGCTTAGGGAAAATGGATTGATGTAAGAGCCATCTTTTGACAACACTCCAACTCCTACAGCGCCGTGATATTCATAAGTAACAACTTTCATTATTCATTTCCATATATGTCGCGATTAGACCGCAGTAAAAATCACCGAACTTTATTCATAATTTAACGCGCGGTTTGCAAATTTTTCAGTATAATAACTATACACGTAATAACTTCAAATCCTTTTAATAAGGAGTACGGTCCGCATCATGTTTGAAAGTATTCTAATCGCCAATCGCGGTGAAATAGCCTGCAGAGTAATACGTACTGCAAAAGAATTAGGTATTGAGACTATTGCGGTATATCACCATGTCGATCGTATGGCACCTCACGTAAAAGCTGCCGATAGGTCGGTCGAGTTATTCGGTGATACTCCTACCGCCGCGTATCTGGATATAGAGCAGATCATAAAGGTCGCCAATAAAACTAAAGCGCAATGCCTGCACCCAGGTTACGGCTTCCTCTCAGAAAATGCAGCCTTTGCCGAGGCGGTAGAGAAAAATAATATCGTGTTCGTAGGGCCCCAGCCTGAAGTCATCAAACTGATGGGAGACAAAATTATTTCTCGTGAGTTTGCTAGAAAAGCTGGAATACCTATTGCACCCAGTGTGACTCAAACTGACGACTTATCTAATTTTTTAAAAGAAGCAGAAAAAATTGGGTTCCCATTATTGATAAAAGCATCCGCTGGGGGCGGCGGTAAAGGAATGAGTATTGTCCGTGAAGCGACCACGTTAGAAGAGCAAGCAAAGATAGCGATGAGCGAGGCTGAAAGGTATTTTGCTGACAGCCGTATTTATGCAGAGCTTTATGTTGAGAATCCCAGGCACATTGAGGTTCAAATACTAGGCGATGGGCAGGGCAATATTGTCCACGCCTATGAGCGAGAATGCTCGATACAACGTAGGTTTCAAAAAGTAATTGAGGAATCTCCCGCTCCAGCGTTGTCAGTTGAACTGCGTGACCAAATATGTGCTGCGGCAGTTGATCTTGCCTCCAAAGCAAAATATTTAAATGCAGGCACCGTTGAGTTCATCCTAAGTCCCGATGGATCCTTCTACTTTTTAGAAATGAACACGCGTCTGCAAGTAGAACACCCTGTGACTGAGATGGTTTGCTCTTTAGACCTAGTGAAAGCGCAACTCCACATAGCGGCTGGCAAGACCCTCCCCTATAAACAGAGTGAAATCAAGCAATCTGGACACGCTATTGAGTGCCGGATTTGCTGTGAAGAACCTCATAACGACTTTAGGCCTGCTACCGGAGACATCAAAATCCTTTCCGTTCCCGTAGCTAATGACATTCGGTTTGATTCCGGTATTGTACAGGGACAAACTATCTCAGCTGCCTTCGATTCTATGATAGGTAAGCTAATTTGCTTCGGGGAAGATCGAGACGCCGCAATTAAGAACGCGATTGGCGCTCTCAATGATCTAGTAATACTAGGGGTAAGCAGTAACATTGATTATCTAGGTCAAATATTAAAAGCAACTGATTTCAAAGAAATGATTATTGATACAGGCTTTCTGGAAAAAAATAAAGCAACCCTTCTATTAGAACCTCTTTCCGAAAAAGACAGCAGTACCGTCGCGACTATTGCGGCACTGAGTCTAAGGGATTTTAAGGCGCTCGCGCTGGAAACTCCTGAACCTTATGCGTCTATCGGCGCATGGAGGAATTTATAATGGCGCGGTCGTTCAATTTTTCCCTCGATGAAAAGCCTATCAATGTGTCGCTTATCAAGTGTAACCCTGTATTAGAAGTACTCGCCAATGAATTAACTGTTAACGTGTCGTCAGTAGATCAAGTGAGCAGTAATTGCTTTACTCTCATTATTGACGATAAAAAGAAAACTGTCTGGTGGGCGCGGGACGACGATGCGATCTATGTCCGATTCGATGGTCGAACTCACACATTGTCTTATCGGGACGCTATAAGCGCCTCACAGCAAGCAGGGGTCAGCGATAACGTAATTAAAGCGGACATGCCTGGAATTGTAGTTAAGACAAACTGTAATGTAGGTGACAGCGTCAAGCTAGGTGATGTTTTAATTGTTATTGAGTCGATGAAAATGCAAATTAGCATCGTTTCGCCACGAGACGGCGTGATTAAAGAAGTTAATATTGCTGCCAACGCGACTTTTGAAAAGAACGCAGAACTGATCTCTCTTGAGGAAAAAGAATAATGGCCCGAATAAAATCTATAATTCAGACCGATTCGAATGAATTTCAAGAAAATTATCGCCACAACAAAGGCTTAGCTGAAGAGTTAAAACTAAAGCAAAGAAAAGCGAGATACGATAGACCCCAAAAAGATATCGACCGGCTCGCGGGGCATGGAAAAATGATGCCCAGAGAGCGTATCGAAAAATTGCTCGATCCTGGAACTCCATTTCTTGAATTCTCAACTCTCGCCGCAAACATGGCCTACGAAGGGGACTCGCCGAGTGCGAGCTGCATAACTGGCATTGGTATCGTTAATGGCAAAGAGGTAATTATTAATGCCAATGATAGCAGTGTTAAGGGAGGTGCGTGGTACCCCTTAACTGTAAAAAAAATTGTACGAGTTCTTGATATAGCTATCGAGAATCGACTGCCAATTATACACCTCTGCGACAGTGCCGGAGGCTTTCTTCCTTTGCAATCTGAATTGTTTCCAGATAAATACATGGCTGGTCGCATGTTCCGCAATCAAAGTACATTGTCTAAAATGAACGTTAAACAGTTAGCCTTGGTGTTTGGACATTGTACTGCTGGAGGCGCGTACGTGCCCGCTTTATCAGATTATTCAGTAATAGTTAGAGGCACTGGCGCTGTTTTTTTGGCCGGTCCTCCACTAGTCAAGGCTGCCACAGGTGAGATCGTAACAGCCGATGAACTTGGGGGCTGTGATCTGCATACGCAAGTTAGCGGCACCTGTGATTATCCAGCTGACAGTGAAGAAGAAGCTATAGCAATAGGGAGGGAAATCGTCGAACAATGGGAGAGTCCAAAAAAATGGCCCCTGCAAAAAGACGAGGTTGAAGAGCCTTTCTATAGCGCAGATGATCTATACGGCATCATCCCAACTGATATAAAAAAATCTTTCGACATGAAAGAAGTAATCGCACGCGTAGTCGATGGCAGTAGATTCCATGAGTATCAACCCGCCTATGGCACTACTCTCGTATGCGGCTACGCTAATATTTGGGGGTATAAAGTTGGGATTTTGGCAAATAATGGTGTTCTTTTTAACGAGAGCGCGCTAAAAGGAGCCCACTTTATCGAGCTATGCAATCAAAACAACACCCCTATTCTATTCATGCAAAATATTACGGGCTTTATGGTTGGACGCGAATACGAGGCTAAAGGTATTAGTAAAGACGGTGCTAAATTAATTCAGGCGATTGTTGGTTCACATGTACCAAAATTCACTGTAATGTGCCATGGTTCCTTTGGGGCTGGCAACTATGGGATGTGCGGCAGGGCATACGATCCTAGACTTATTTTTTCGTGGCCAAATCATCAAATTGGCATCATGGGAGGCGAGCAAGCGGCAAAAACACTTGCGGAAGTGAAGTTGCGACAATTAGAGAGACGTGGCGAAACTGTCGACCAAGCTGAGCTGGACAAAGTTTACCATGAAACCTTAGAGGCTTATCAGCATCAGATGTCGGCCTATTACGCGACATCCGAGCTGTGGGACGATGGAATAATCGATCCAACCGACACTAGAAATGCACTTGGCATTGCCATCAGCGCCTCATTAAATGCACCACTGAGTGAACAAGGCTACGGAATCTTTAGGTTTTAATCACGGAACGATTAAGCAATCTCTCGTACTAGGAAAATTAAATTTACAAAAGGATCTGCATGACTTTTTCGACCGCGGGAATACGAGAGATCACTTCCATGGTGGCTTCCTCTAGTTCATCCGAGACCGCAAGGATCGCGATAGCCATCTGAGATCCCCCTGATACTCCAACTTGCATACGAGAAATATTTACGCCCTTCTCGCCCAGTGCGGCACCTATCATACCTATTACGCCAGGCTCATCGGCATGCTTTGTAATAAGTAGGCGGCCTTCGAGTGGTGATTCGATATCGTAATCACTGACTCTCACAAGTCGAGCTCGCTTACCGTCAAAAATAGTACCTTCTAGATAAACAGTCTGATCAGGGCCAGTAGCCGTGATCCGAAGAATTGAAATATATTCAGTCGAATCAGGCGTTCCAACCATTTTAACCTTGATGCCCTGTCTTTGCGCAAGGTGAAGAGCATTAATTTGATTAACCGGCACTGCATGATGGTCACATAAAAGACCAACCATCGCTGCGCTAGCCACAGGATGTAAATCGAACTTAGAAGCCTCCCCAAAAACGCCGATCTCGACTTCAGTTAATGGACCGTCTAACATCTTACACAAAAGCTTACCCAGCTTTGTTCCGAGCTCCATGTAAGGCGCAACTTGGACTAATTTTTCGGGTTCGATACTAGGCACATTGACTGAATTAATCACCTTTCCTTTTACTAGAAAAGCCGCTATGTTATGTGCAATTTCCACTCCTACCGCAGTTTGTGCTTCTTCAGTCGAGGCGCCTAAGTGCGGCGTGAATTGAACATTTGGCGCAGCCAAGAGAGGCGAATCTACTGGCGGTTCATTCTCAAAAACATCAAGCGCTGCCCCAGCCAAATGCCCTGATTCCAAAGCATCAATCAAGGCTCTTTCATCAATCAACCCGCCCCGAGCGCAATTAATGATGCGCGAACCTGGTTTCATCGCAAGAAGGCGTTCACGATTGAATAAATTTCTCGTACTATCAGTGACTGGACAATGTAGAGTCACGTAGTCCGCTTCCTTAGCTAATTCATCTATATCGCGCTTCTCTACGCCGAACTCTTCAAAGGTTTCTTGGGTAACGAATGGATCAAATCCGATAACCTTCATTTTTAGGCCAATGCATCTTTCGGCTACCAAACGACCTATCGTGCCAAATCCAACAACGCCAACAACCTTCGCTGAAACCTCAGCACCTAAAAATTTATTTCTTTCCCATTTACCAGACCGAACAGACAAATCAGCAGAAGGTAAGCTGCGGCTTAAAGAGAACATGTGAGCAATAGCAAGTTCCGCAGTAGTAGTCGCGTTTGCATCGGGTGTGTTTAAAACAACAATTCCTCTTTCGGTAGTTTTTTCTAAATCAATGTTATCGACTCCTATCCCGGCACGGCCGATCACTTTGACATTCTTTGCCGCGTCCAACAACTCACCTCGCAGTTTCGTAGCGCTGCGAACGATAATAGCGTCGGCATCTTTGACGTGAGGGATAGCCTCGTCAACCGACAAACCAGCACTAAAATCTATCTGCAGGTCAGGATATTCTTCCAAAGCAGCTATACCTTCAGGCGCTAATTTATCCGCAACAAAAACTTTATACATTAAATTTCCTTCTTACAATTTCGCTCGTGCCGAGGGTCAGTCAGGACATACATTATTATACGCCCAATCAAGCCATGGCGTCAGGGCCTCTAAGTCGCTTGCCTCTACTGTTGCTCCGCCCCAAACTCGAAGTCCGGGGGGCGCATTTCGATAACCATCAATGTCGTAGGCAACTTCTTCCTCATCCAACAAACCAGTCATTTTCTTAGTGATCTTGACCTGATCTTCAGCTGCAAGAGAATTAAACCACGGGGCTATGATTTTAAGACAAATCGATGTGCTTGACCGTTGGCCTGGTTCCGCAGCAAGGAAGTCCACCCACGGAGTTTTGGATACCCATTTCTCCATCACACCAAGGTTT
>Ga0055584_100006214_pt1 | contig 11712 bp, 9 predicted proteins | sample OSDHelmetaG_FD_58716 | JGI IMG/M metagenome (GOLD analysis project Ga0055584, IMG submission 58716) | Pelagic marine sediment microbial communities from the LTER site Helgoland, North Sea, for post-phytoplankton bloom and carbon turnover... | ecosystem: Environmental > Aquatic > Marine >... | reverse complement strand
TCTTTCAAACTTAGTTGCTGCATCAAGTTCATTTTGGCTTGTCTCTGAAATAACTTTTAACAAAAAAAATATTATTTCAATATTAGTTTCGTGTGAGCTTTGTGGTGGCAACTGCAGTGATTATCAAGAAGCATTTGTATATTCTTTAGATAGCGGTAATCGCCTTTTTATTTCTGACGTAATAGATTCTAGCCTTTTTCTTAGTGAAGTTGTAAGAAATGATGTGGAGGAACAGTATCAAAAAAGTATAAATATGATTTTAAATCTAAAAGATTCTTGCGCCAACTGTCATGAAATAGATTTAGACAACTTTGATTTCTTCATAGCACAAATCACACAACAAAGAGATGAATTTGCTATCAACTCATTTTGTCTTTATGAAGATTCGATAAAAATTATTGACAAATGCCCATTCAATCGAATAAACAGTACTATGTGTCCAGAAAGTGAATTCATTTATAACTACTCTATATTAGCCAAATATTTAAAGATAGAACTCTGAATATAACAAAACCTAAACTGCAATAAAACGTAGTTTATCTAGATCGTTGTGTGTCATGGGAATGAGATAAATAGAATAATGAACTCCCGAACTTCAATAAAAATAATACTATTGATAGTTGGTGCTGTAACTATATTTCACTTGAGCATTCTTTTTAAAGTAATTCCATACGAAATCACTTGGGGAGGACGCTTGAAAACTGATTCTGAAATGTACGTTTTCACATTAGTTTCTATCGCAATTAATCTCTTGTTGGGCACAACACTGCTAATCAAGGGGGGCTATGTAAAAAAGATAATTCGTTTAGAAGTTGTGAACTTAATTCTCTGGATATTTCTCATCCTATTTGGATTGAATACAATTGGAAATTTATTTGCGGAAACCCTTTTCGAAAAATCCATTTCAATACTAACACTGGCTTTATCAATTCTAATTTATATAGTATTAAAAGCAAAAGATAACGAGCGCACAAGAACCTAAACTGCATTACCCTTCGACTTCGCTCAGGGTTAAAAACGCAATTTAGCAGAACCGTTGTACACAAGCTCTGACAAAGGAAGCCCTTATCAGATCCAAAATGCGCAAATATTTATCAATCAGAAACGATTCACCCAATATCTAGAGAAGGTGATGGAAAATATCAATAAGCACCCCAAGGCTTCAGTTTCTGCAAAAAAACCAATAAGATTAGATAAGCAAATTTTTTTAAGGGATGGTTAAAAGTGCTGATTGGTTAAAATTCAGAATATTTATATGATTGAAATTTTTGGGAATTATACTCATGTGTGTTTTGAAAATAACCAACCTTTGATCTTAAATTCCTGGGGCAAGTAGAAGAAAAATCACTAGATAAGGTCTTCTTTCGGGCGAATAGACAACCGATCATCAATATAAACCATATTAAAAAAATGGCCACCTCGTTCAATGGAAAATTTGAAATAGAGTTAAATTCCGGAGAAGAAATAGAGATCTTTAGAAGGCAGTCCTACCTTTTTAAAGAACGGCTGAGTTTCTACTCACAATATAGACTTATGACAAGCTCAACCAACAGAATCTTGGGGAAATAAGGTTTGCTATCAGCCTAACTATTTTCCTACTTCTGTTCTTCCTCCTTTTCGCTGTTTTCAGCAGCTTTTATTTCTTCTCTACTATTTAAATTCTGTAAGACCTTTGTATTTGCGAGAGCGCATAGGTCTAGTAGTTCATGAGATTGCTTAGAGACAAAATCCTGCATTTTTAATTCATTTGCCAAAAGTGCTTTTTTTATCCTTGCCTTTAATGATTTTGGGTAGCAGGCAAAAAGTGGGGAAATTTGTTTAGCATCTGTAGCTACGATTATTTTTCCGGTTTCAGCTGAAGCCATCAGACTTTGTATTCCCTCCCTATTAATAGAAGGCATATCACAGGCCAGCAAAAGAACCAGAGTAGCTCTGGAATATTCCAGGGCAGTATATAATCCGCCCAAAGGCCCTTTGTTAGGAATAATATCCTTGTACACAGGTTTTCCAAACTTCAGATATTCTTGATTACTACTAATTATACTAGTTTGTAAGTTTAGCTTATCGAGAAGTTTTAGGATATGTAAGATCATGGGCATGCCTTTAAAATTGACCAGACCTTTGTCTGTTTCCATTCTTCTGCTCTCCCCTCCCGCAAGTATGAAAACTTCTATTGCTCCTTTTCCTACCACTTTTACCTAAATATCAGAGTATAAAAATAAGCTAATTCGTAACAGCCAAACTTCGGTTTCAACATTTTTGAAGTCTTATTCTAAAATTGTGCTAGTATCTAGATCACTAGCAGCAAGTTATAATCTAAGCTAGTTGCTTCATTCCACATCATTAAAAAATTAACACTAAACAATAAAAGCCTATAAAAACCTTCATCCCCTGCATTATTCTTATTCCTAATTTAAATCATAAGCCCTAACTTTAAGGTATTTGATAATAGTCAGCTTCAAATAAAACTATAGCATAATGAAAATAAGAATTCGAGGAAATTCGGTGAGATTTAGATTAACGAAAAATGAAGTAGAGCACTTATGCAGAGAAAGGTCTATTGAAGACAGAGCCAATTTCACGAACCTAGATTTCATTTATGAAGTGAAAGTTGCTGCTTCTGAGCATTTGAATATCCATTTTTCCAACAATAAAATCTCCTTACACATTTCTGATTCACTCTTAGAAAATTGGGATACCAACAACAGAGTTGGATTTTCCCATTCTGTTGCTACTTCCAATGGTAAAACCATAGACCTCTTACTCGAAAAAGATTTTACTTGCCTGGAGGATCGTGGAGAAGATGAATCCAATAATTATCCTAACCCTAAATCCCTTGCGCTCTAAATGGAAAATAAAGTTGAAAGAAAAGTAAATCACAGAGGACCTACAGAATTCCAGGAGCTCGAATTTAAAGATCCCATTACGCATGCCGCAGGGAAACTTGGAATTAAGGAAACCATAAAACATACCTTTAAAGAAATGGGCGTTGTAGATTCTATGCGAGGTCTATTTACCATTAACCAACAGGATGGATTTGACTGCCCCAGCTGTGCCTGGCCAGATCCGGAAAAACCTTCTAAAATTGGGGAATATTGTGAGAACGGAGCGAAAGCCTTGGCAGATGAAGCCACTCATAATCATATTGATGCAGCATTCTTTCAGAAATATTCTATTGAAGAACTTTCAGAATTAAGCGATTTTCAGCTGAATAAATTTGGGAGACTTATAGAACCTCTGGTTTTACGTGAGGGTAAGATTCATTACGATGCCATTTCCTGGCAAGATGCATTTGATTTAATTTCAGAAGAATTACACAGCTTAGATTCGCCTAACGAAGCTATTTTTTATACCTCTGGCCGTTCCAGCAATGAAGCTGCCTTTTTATATGGAATGTTTGTTCGTGCTTATGGAACCAACAATATGCCAGATTGCAGCAATATGTGTCATGAGTCTAGTGGTGTTGCTTTAGGCGAAACCTTGGGAATTGGAAAAGGAAGTACCAAGCTAGAAGATTTTTACGAAGCTGAAGTTGTTATCATTGCCGGACAAAATCCAGGTACCAATCATCCAAGGATGTTGTCTGCCTTAGAAAAATGCAAAGAGAATGGAGGCTACATCATTGCAATTAATCCCTTAGAAGAAACCGGCTTGGTTAATTTTAAAAATCCTAAAAACATCAAGGGGCTGCTAGGCAGCGGAGAAGATATTGCCAGCTTGCATTTAGCGGTAAATATTAATCAAGATATTCCTTTGATGAAATTAATCCTTAAACGTCTTGCAGAAAAAGATACACTTGATGAAACTGTTTTTGACCATGCATTTTTAAAGGAATACACTCAGGGATATCAAGAATTAATAGACGATCTAAAGTCCTTTGATGAAGACGAGTTACTCGCTTTAACAGGAGTTTCCAACGAAAAGATAAACGAAGCTGTAGAGGTACTCGCCAAAAAGTCTAAAATTATTGTCTGTTGGGCAATGGGACTTACTCAACATAAAAATGGTGTAGAAACCATTCGGGAATACGTAAACTTATTACTATTAAAAGGAGCTATTGGTAAAGAAAATGCCGGCACCTGCCCAGTACGTGGACATAGTAATGTGCAAGGCGATAGAAGTGTGGGAATTATGCACTTTGTAGATGAAGATCTAAATGAACGCATTAAAGAACATATGGGATTTGATCCGCCTACTAAACAAGGGATCGATGTGGTAGAATCTATGGAGGCTATGCACACCGGAAAAGCCAGTTTATTTATTGCCTTGGGAGGTAATTTCTTAATGGCAGCTTCAGATACAGATTATACCGCACAAGCGCTTAACAATTGTAAGATGACGGTGCAAATAAGTACCAAGTTGAACCGTTCTCACTTAGTTACCGGGAATAAAGCATTAATCTTGCCCACATTTGGAAGGTCAGAGAAAGATGAGAAAAATGGAAATGCCCGCTTCTTAACTATGGAAAGTAGTATGGGACGTATAAGACAATCTAAGGGGATCTTGAAACCTGCGTCCAGTAGTATTATGAGTGAACCAGAAATTGTAGGGAATCTAGGTCATACTTTCTTTAAGGGAGATCATTCTGTAGCCTGGAAAGCGATGGGAGAAGACTACGAACTTATTCGGGAGAAAATAGATCTGGTCGCTAAAGGATTTGAGAAGACCAGTGAGCGATCTAAAGGTTTTGGATATTACCTTCCAAACAATGCCCGGCACAGAGATTTTAGTATGCTGCCTAATGGAAAAGCGCAAATCACTATAAATAAACTTCCAGACCATCAGCTACAGAAAGATGAATTCATGTTGATGACGATTAGAAGTCACGACCAGTTTAATACCACCATTTATGGGCTGGACGATCGGTATCGCGGAGTGTATAATGAGCGTCGAGTGATATTTATGAACACTGAGGATATGGCGAAGCGGAATTTGAAGCAATTTGAAATTGTTAATTTAACTAGTACCTACGATGGCAAGAAAAGAACCGCCTACAAATTTAAAGTGCTGCCTTATAAAATCCCAGCTGGAAACATTGCGGCATATTTTCCAGAAACCAATCCTTTAGTTCCTTACAATCATTTTGCGGAGCGAAGCAACACGCCAATTAGCAAGTCTGTAAAAATCCGAATTGAAAAGGAGATTTAATATGCACAGAAGACCTTAATTGATAATGAAATATAAAAAAAACATCAAAAAGTCACCATTAGTTTCAGAAGTTGGTCGTGGTGCTTGACAATTAGGAGAGTATTCTAGATGGAAAAGGATGTCTTAAAAGCAAGCATTAGGTTTGGTTAACTGGTAGTTAGAATTGGGCGGTAAGTTTTTTATACCGCTCTTAATTACGGAACAGCAACCAGTGAATTATGACTGGGTAAAGCATTAAAGAATTTTGATAGGAATAAAATAGTGATCAATACAAAATTTGGTCATTCTGAAACTGGGGAAATTAACTTTAAAGCCAATTCCATTAGAGAATCCTTAAGAGGCAGTTTAAAAAGATTACAAATAGACTATATAGACTGTTTGATCTTGCATTTCCCTGCTATAGCATTACTAAACGGAATTAATAATTTGCATTAAGAGATATTAGAACGTTTGGTAAAAGAAGGGAAAATAAATGGGTATGGACTTTATCAAATGCAAAACTGTCGGAAATAGAAATGACTGAGAATCTGAATGAACGAGCGAAAAATCTATATTCAGAAAAATACAAATAAAAGCCTTTGCACAACACTATGTAAAATCAATTGCTAGGTCAGTGCGCATCGGAAAGTCCTGCGGACTTTACTAACGTTGTTTTTCTTTTTCTATCTTACAATCTTAACCACGCAACAGTACTTACACCAACCGTTATCAGCAATTAAAAGAAACATGAAATAGGATGAAAAAAATTAAAAAACTACTGAAAATAGTTTCAACTCTATTTATAGTGTATTTAGGAATTGGCTACTTATTGCACCTAATTATTTTTCCGGAATATAAACCTGATATTTCAAACTACTTCAATGCTGGAGATGTATTTTACAGTAAAGAAGAGGGTTTAAGACAAACTGTACTGAAACAAGAAAATGGAAAAGTTTACTGCAAAATAGAATTAGAGCCTCATGCTGAAGGTCCCCCAGTGCATATTCATACTGGATTTGATGAAGTATTTGTTGGAGGAGATCATCCTATAAATATACAATTTGGAAGTGAGGAAAAAGTTTTAAATCCAGGAGGAAAGCTCGTAATCCCTAAAGGAACGCCTCATAAACCATATAACACTAACGATTCAACCGTAACTTTAATTATGACAGAAGATGTGGGGTTCCCAGAAGAGCTTGCTGTTTATCTGAGTCAAGTATACGGATATATGGATGAATCAGAAGATAATATGAAACCACCAAAAGTTATTTTTCAAATGGCTATGTTTAATCAATATTTTGACTCCTATTTGGGAGAAGGTCCACCAGTAATGATTCAAATGTGTTTAAATTTCTTAGTTGTGCCTTTAGCAAGATTAATAGGATACAAGTCTTACTACAAAAAATATGAATAGACTAAATAAAACTTATGTTAACAATAGCTCTAACCGCCATAACTCCTGCGTCAATATGTCGTGTATTTAGTCGTTGTAAATAATTTATAATAACAATTAAGCCCTATTTAATAAAATGACTAGAGAAAAGTTTATAAAACTGTCTGGCTTAGCTGGAGCTTCTGTGTTAATATTAAACGGATGTGATCTTTTTGTTTCGAAAAATGAGGCTATAAGGAATCCTGTAATGGGCATTTCTATTCAAAAGCCAATGACTGGTGAAGACATTATTCAATACCTTAATAGAGTTAATGGTAAATTTGACATCACCTTATACAGACAAATTTTAGGGGCTGCTAATGAGTTCAAAGAAGGAGACTTTTTCATAAATGTATCGGCTTTAGACCCAGAATCAAGAACACGTGCTAAGGAATTACTGAGTAATACTCGAATCGAAGATCTGAATAAGCATATAGTATATCAAGATGAAATCCTCGAACTAATTCAAAAATACACCCAGAAAAATACAACACTCGTAAAATGGTCGCTAGGAGAATTAAAAGCCTTTGCATTAGATCAACCGGAGGATAAGATAAAAGAAATCATGCCAAGCCTAAGTAGCGATGTAATTGCATGTTTGGTGAAAATAATGACAAATGATGAACTAATTGAACTCAGCAAAAAAGTTTTTAATCCTCTGCCAAATAGTAAAATAGGAAGTAAAGGATATATGGGAGCCAGAGTACAACCAAATTCTCCAACAGATGACATAGAAGATATTAACTGGCAAGTTTTTGATGCTTGGTCATATGCTGTTGGGGATGTTGTTTTAGGAACAAACCCCGTTTCTAGCGAACCTGCATCTGTTGCAAAAATTGAAAATACTCTATTTGATATAATTACTTGTTTTGGTTTGGAAGAAACAATTCCAAACTGTGTGTTGTCACATATTGACATTCAGGCGGAAGTCGAAAAAGAAAATGCGGGAAGCACTGGAGTTTGGTTTCAGAGTATTGCTGGCACTGTAAATGCTAACCAAACCTTTGATGTCACTGTAGATAAAATGTTGCAATACGCTTCCCTAAGAGATGGGAAATATGGATTCTATGCCGAAACAGGTCAGGGAGCTGATATGACCAATGGGCATGCTGAAGGGTTCGATATGGTAATGCATGAATCAAGAAAATATGGGTTCCTAAGGGTTTTGAAACAAAAAATTAATGAACTCAAAGGCGAAAATAACTCATGGGTACATGTGAATGATGTTGCAGGGTTTATTGGCCCAGAAGTCTTCAGAACCAAAGAGCAATTGGTGCGGTGTTGTTTGGAAGATACTGTGATGGGGAAGTTGCATGGGTTGACTATTGGTTTAGACATTTGCTCCACCTTGCATATGGATGTCAACCTTGAAGATTTAGATTGGTGTATTGAACAAGTGATGCCAGCAAACCCAGCCTATTTAATGGCCTTGCCTACTAAAAATGATCCGATGCTCAGTTACTTAACAACTGCGTTTAACAACCATCTTAAGATACGTGAGCAGTTTGGCTATAAGGTAAATGATGACATGTGGGATTTCTTTAAAAAGATAGAAGTAATTGATGATCAAGGAAAGCCAACAGAACATTTTGGAGATCCCATTTGGGTTTATTATAAGTTCAGAAAAATAAAAAACGATAAGCGATCGTTGGAAGAAATTTATAAAGACGGGAAACAGGCCATTGCAAGAGTTGAAAAACGTGGTGTACCCATTGCACAAGGTTTTGGAGATAACTACTGGGACTTAAAACCTGAATTAGACGAACAAGTTCACTATTTATACAACGATGCCAAAGTGAGTTTATGGACAGAATTTGACGACTCATTTGTGCAGAGCATTCCTTCTTCAATTCTTATTGCCACAAAATCTAAGGATAGGAAAGACTACATATATCACCCCAATTCGGGAGAAGTATTAAGTTCCAATTCCATTGAAATAATCAAATCCATCAAAAATTCATGGAATGGATCAGCTCCAGATATTCAAATCATCATTTCTGATGGATTAAATGCAAAGGCATTGATGGACGAAGGGCACTTACGCCCTTTTTTAAATGGTCTGTTAAATAAGTTAAAAGAACAGAATTACTCATTGAGTGATAAACACCTAATGTTAAATAATGGACGTGTCCGAGCCGGTTATGCTTGTGGAGAAATCTTGTTTGGTCAAAAATTATCGCCCTCAAAAAGTCATTGTATTATTCACATAATAGGGGAAAGGCCAGGCTCAGGGCATCATAATTTTTCAGCCTATTTGTCCGTTGCCCAGTCAGCCACCTGGAACTCGAAAGGAACAGTTGATCATAACATATCCAGAGTAGTTTCGGGTATTTCTGACACTGCTTACAATCCTAAGGACGCAATTTTTGAAACGTTAAGAATCATTAATGAACTATTCTTAATTCATGGATAAAATGTTAAATAATTATGAAAACTATTTACAAAAATGTTTGGCGAAATATAAAACAACAACTTGAAAATTAACTAAATGGGAAATATCACAATTGACAACTATTTAGATACTCATTACATCCACCGAAGCAATTGGTTAAGAGCCGCTGTTTTGGGAGCAAACGATGGAATTATTTCAATTTCAAGTCTTGCAATTGGTGTTGCAGCAGCAAGTACAACAAGGGAACCGACTGTTTTAGCTACAGTTGCAGGACTTGTGGCTGGAGCTTTATCGATGGCAGCTGGAGAATATGTATCTGTATGCTCACAGACAGATACTGAAAAAGCTGATATAGCAAGGGAAAAAAAGGAGCTTAAAGAAATGCCAGATGTAGAGCTAAACATATTGGTTCAAATCTATGAGAAAAGAGGCTTGAAAAGTGAAACAGCTATGCAAGTAGCAAAGGAACTAACCGATGTAGATGCACTAGGAACCCATATAAGAGATGAATTAGGAATTAATGAAATCAGTAAAGCAAATCCTATTCAAGCAGCATTAGCCTCAGGTACAGCATTTACAATTGGAGGTTTTTTACCGCTTTTAGTTATTCTTTTTTCGCCAGTAAAAGAATTAGAATATTGGCTCTATGGATTCGCCATTATATTTCTAATTTTTCTAGGAGCGACTTCTGCAAAAACGGGAGGTTCAAGTATCTCAAAAGCAATCATACGGATCACCATATGGGGTACAATTGCAATGGGTTTATCAGCATTTGTGGGTTATATTTTTGGAGTTAATGTTTAAACTTAAAAAAACGCTCAACAACACCTACTTGCAACCCCTTTGGAATACTGGGCATAGCCAAGCCGTTGAAGTTCATTTAAAATTAAAATGGCTAAATACTTAAAAACAAAAATGAAGATATTTTTAATCGTACTTGGAGTAATACTCATAGGTTTTATTGTTGTTCAGCTCTTTGCTATTAATAGTCAAAGGAATATCGAAACTTATGCCTATGTAGTCAATAAAAAATATGACACATTTGAAATAAGAAGTTATGAAGAAACTTTATTTACAACTGTCAAACTCTCAACTAAAGGGTATAAAAATTCTTCAAGTAAAGGGTTCTCTATTTTAGCTGGATATATTTTTGGTGGGAATGAAAGGAATGAAAAAATATCTATGACTTCTCCGGTAGCAATGACATTAGAAGATTCTATGACTATGCTGTTCATGGTTCCAAAGGAATTAAAAAAAGAAATGCTTCCCAAACCCAATCAATCACTTATAAAATTTAAGAAAGAGCCTGCAAAAACTGTTGCGGCAATAAGCTTTAACGGCTGGGCCAATGATAAAAAAATAGAAAAGTATAAACAGAAATTAAAGTCAGCTTTAGATGCTGAAGGAATAGCTTATTCTGAGCGTTTTTACTTTTTAGGCTATAATGCACCTTATGAAGTTTTTAATCGGAAAAATGAAGTCATAGTTGAATTGCGATGAGTAGCTCTTTACAAATGAAATAAATAGAACAAGAACAAACACTAACAATGTAGATAGCGCAATGAATATCTCTATAAACTAACCATTGTGCAGCATTATGTATATGTGATCATTGCTTTTCTCTCAGCTTTAACTGTTATCTTTATAACAAAACCAGGACCCCACCAAACCCCTGGCACACTTGCCTTACTTGATTTGCCCGAAACGTGGTAAACAATTAACAAGTAAATTCAAAAACCTTACATAACATGAAAATTAAAATATTAATTCTTGCATTAACTGCGATCTCTGTCGTTGGATGTAATTCGAATAGCAAAAACACCGAAAAAGAAGAAACTTCCAGCATAGAAGTTAGAATAGTTGCTATTCCCATCAATATCTATATAAAATAGGCGAGTTAGCGTTACAATCAAGGCTTTTGGGTCTTATCAAGCTTTATGATAATCGAAAATTTTGTGCTTTTAAATCGCCTACTTTTCATAATCTAAACATCACGCACACTAAAGATAAAATAAATGAAAAATAAATTCATCATCCTAACTCTTCTGTTAATTGCAAATACTGTTTTTGGCCAGAAACCGGCTTATATTATTTATAATTCAAATGGTAAAAAAGTCTCTTATAAGAAAATGGTTAAAGTGCTTTTGAAAAAAGATATTGTATTTTTTGGAGAAATTCATAATAACCCTATTTCTCATTGGTTGCAATATGAGGTTACATCAGACTTTAACAACTCCAGACCGATTATTTTGGGGGCAGAAATGTTTGAATCTGATAATCAAAAAATCCTGAATGACTACCTTAAAGCAGTTATTACCCATGAAGAATTGGATTCTCTAGCAAGATTGTGGCCTAATTATAAAACAGATTATGCGCCTTTAGTAAATTTTGCTAAAGAAAAACAACTTCCTTTTGTAGCTACAAATATTCCAAGGAGGTATGCCAATTTAGTTTACAAAAAAGGCTTTGAGGCGCTTGATTCCCTTTCATTTGAAGAAAAAGAATGGATTGCCCCTTTACCAATTCCTTTCGATAGTGAGCTGCCAACGTACAAAAACATACTTGATATGATGGGCGACCATGGAAGTCCTGAATTAGTAAAAGCTCAAGCCACTAAAGATGCTACAATGGCATACTTTATTTTAAAAAATTACCAAAAAGATCATCTGTTTATACATTATAATGGTGCTTATCATTCAGATAACAATGAAGGTATTCAGTGGTATCTAAAAAGAGAAAGAAATGATTTGAATTGTGGCTC
>Ga0055584_100006213_pt1 | contig 11712 bp, 10 predicted proteins | sample OSDHelmetaG_FD_58716 | JGI IMG/M metagenome (GOLD analysis project Ga0055584, IMG submission 58716) | Pelagic marine sediment microbial communities from the LTER site Helgoland, North Sea, for post-phytoplankton bloom and carbon turnover... | ecosystem: Environmental > Aquatic > Marine >... | reverse complement strand
GGCTGGAAAAGGGGCCGCCCGCGCTGCCCGCCGAGCCGGCATGGTTCCCTGCGTCATTTATGGCGCCAAGAAAGACCCCACCATCGTCAACGTTGAGCGTCGACAATTGGTGTCCGAGATCGAGAAAGGTGGCTTCACCAGCCGATTGCTCGATATCGATCTTGGGGGAAGTGGAAAGGAAAAGGTCCTGGCGCGTGATATTCATTATCACCCGGTGACCGACGTTCCCATGCATGTCGATTTCTTGCGGGTGACCGATTCGACGCTCATCAACGTTGAAGTAGCCGTCCAGTTCGACGGCGAAGAGGAATCCCCGGGCCTAAAACAGGGTGGCGTGCTCAACATCGTTCGCCATGAGGTCGAACTGATGTGCCGCGCCGGGGCAATCCCCGAGATTCTCCTTGCCTCACTCGAAGGGCTCGAAATCGGCGATAGCATCCGAATCAGTTCGATCGATCTCCCCGGTGGCGCCAAACCTGTTATCACCGATCGCGACTTCACCATCGCCACTATTGCTTCACCGACCATTCAAGCCGAGGTCGAAGAAGAGGTTGAGGGCGAAGAAGGCGAAGAAGGTGCCGAGGGCGAAGAGGGCGCCGAGGGCGAAGATGGGGCCAAAGAAGAGGACGGCGAGGGCTAGGCAGCACGCCGCGCCTTCTCGGTCTGGGTCTCATGGTTCTGCTGGTTGGGCTGGGCAATCCCGGCCCGGACTACGCAAAGAATCGACACAACATCGGCTTTATGGCGATCGATGAAATCGTGCAGCGCCATGGCTTCGGGCCATGGCGTCGCCGGTTTCAAGGTCAAGCCGCTGATGGTCGCCTATTGGGCAAACGGGCTTTTGCATTAAAGCCTGAAACCTACATGAACGAGTCTGGGCGGGCCGTCACTGCGGCCATGCGCTACTACCGACTAGAACCGGAGGACGTCATCGTCCTATACGACGAAATCGATCTCGACGCCGGCAAGGTTCGCTGCAAACAAGGCGGCGGAAATGCCGGGCACAACGGGTTGCGCAGCCTCGACTCCCACATCGGCCGCAACTACGTCCGTGTGCGTCTTGGGATCGGGCATCCGGGCGACCGCGACCGCGTCTCAGGCCACGTCCTGGGCAACTTCTCGAAGGCCGACATGATTTGGGTGACCGACGTGATTGACGCGGTGAGCGATGCCATCCCAGCCTTGGCCATTGGCGACGTCTCCAGCTTTTCCAATCAGGTCGCTTTGCACCTCAAGCCCTCCAAGTCGGGCGCCAAGCCCGGCAACGTGTAGTCGGCTATGGGATTCACCTGCGGCATCGTTGGGCTACCCAACGTCGGTAAATCGACCCTCTTCAACGCATTGACCAGCACGGCGCAAGCCGAGGCAGCGAACTACCCCTTCTGTACAATCGAACCCAACGTTGGTCGCGTGTCCGTACCTGATGAACGGCTGGAAAAGATCGCGGCGCTCTCCAAATCCGCACAAGTCATCCCGACCTATCTCGACTTCGCCGATATCGCTGGTCTGGTGCGCGGTGCCAGCAAGGGTGAAGGACTAGGCAACCAGTTCCTCGGACATATTCGCGAGGTCGATGCGATCGTCCATGTCTTGCGGTGCTTTGAAGACGAGAACATCACCCATGTCGAAGGCCGTATCGACCCGATCGCAGATGCCGAAACGGTTGAGACCGAATTGATGATCGCCGACCTCGAGAGCCTTGAACGCCGCGCCGATGCGCTCGGCAAGAAGGCCAAAGGGGGTGACCGGGATTCCAAAGCACAACTTGAACTGATGCAACGTGCGCTCGACGCCTTGCGTGATGGTCGCCCCGCGCGCACGGCGGACGTTCCTGAGGACGATTTGCGGGCCTGGCAAGGCCTGCAATTGCTGACCGCGAAACCGGTTCTCTACGTGTGCAATGTCGAGGAAAACTCGGCCGCCGACGGCAATGCCGCATCCGCCGCTGTGGCCGCGTGGGCCGCCGAGCAAGGTGCCGGCTGCGTCGTCATCGCGGCGGCGATCGAAGCCGAGGTCGCACAGATTGAGGACCCGGAAGACCGCACCGCGTTTCTCGCCGAAATGGGCCTCACCGAGACCGGTCTAACGCGGATCATTCGCGCCGGATACGACCTCTTGGCGCTGATCACCTATTTTACCTCCGGCCCCAAAGAAACTCGCGCTTGGACGGTGCGCCAGGATGCCAAAGCGCCCGAAGCGGCCGGGGTCATTCACACCGATTTCGAGCGCGGCTTCATTCGGGCCGAAACGATCGGCTATGACGACTTCATCGCCTGCGGCGGTGAAGCCGGTGCCAAAGAAGCCGGCAAGATGCGGTCTGAAGGCCGTGACTACCAGGTTCGCGACGGCGACATTCTTCTGTTCCGATTCAATGTGTGAGACCCCGTGACCCGTTATCTTGAAGACATCACTGTCGGCCACAAGATCTCATTCGGTGCCTACGAGGTGACCGAGCGCGAGATCATCGAGTTCGCCACCAAATATGATCCGCAGCGCATTCACACGGATCCAGAATTTGCCGCCACAACCGATATGGGCGGGTTGATCGCGAGCGGTTGGCACACATCTGCCATTTTCATGAAAATGATGGTCGACTCCATCATGGACGATTCAAGTGGCATGGTCTCGCCAGGCATCGACGAGCTGCGTTGGCTTCGACCAGTCCGCCCGGGCGATGTGCTTCGCGCCGAAGGTGAGGTGATTGGTGCCCGCCCCTCGCAGAGCAAGCCGGACAGGGGTATCGTGAAGATCCGCTACCGCGTGCTCAATCAGGACGACGACGTCGTCATGGGCCTTACGACGAACAATTTCATGCGGCGCCGTAGTGCCGGCGCTACCGACCAGGGAGAAGATCATGGGTGAAGACATCACGCTGAAGGCCGAAGACGGCTTTGAACTCGACGCTTACCTTGCCCTGCCGAGCGGAGCGCCAAAGGGCGCCGTGGTCGTCATCCAAGAAATCTTTGGGGTGAACGGTCATATTCGTGAAGACACCGATTCTTTTGCGCGCGCCGGCTACGCCGCGCTTGCCCCCGCCATGTTCGACCGGGTGCAAAAAGGCGTCAACCTCAACTATGACGCAGACGGGATTGAAGCCGGCCGGGGCCTCGCGATGAAGGCTGAGTGGGACAACGTCGTCAAAGACCTGCGCGCAGCATCTAACGCAGTAAAGCAGTACGGCAAAGTTGGTCTCGTTGGATATTGCTGGGGCGGCACCGTCGCCTGGGTGTCGGCAGTGCGCGACTGTGGCGTCGACTGTGCATCGGGCTACTACGGCGGCAAGGTCATCGACTTTGTCGGCGAGGTGCCCAAAGTTCCCGTGATGCTGCATTTTGGCGACAAAGATCACGGTATTCCGATTGAGACTGTCGAGAAGATCAAAGCGGCGCACCCCGATGTCCCGGTTTACCGCTATGCCGAAGCCGAGCACGGCTTCCACTGCAATCAGCGGTCGTCATATCACGCCGAGAGCGACAAACTGTCCACCGAACGTACGATGGCCTTCTTCAAAGAACACATCGGCTAATCGGCATGGTTAGCGGTGCGCTCGCGGCGACAATGTGGTCGGCGACCGCGTCGCCAGCCCCCGCGACCGAACCGCTTGACGGCGACCGGACCGTTCCCGTCGCCATCATTGGGGCAGGCTATACCGGTCTCTCGACGGCACTCCACCTTGCTCAACGCGGCACCGATGCCGTTGTGCTTGAAGCCGATGAGATCGGCGCCGGCGGATCGGGCCGAAACGGTGGGCATCTCACGCCGACGTTTCATTTCCGGCCTGAATTTTCACTCGCCAACCTAAAAAAACGCCTTGGCAACGACAAGGCGGATAAACTGATTGCGCTGCAGACCGGTGCCGCCGATTTGATCTTCGACCTGGCGGACAAATACGGCATCGACTGCGAGTTGGTGCGCGCAGGGTGCATTCATGCGGCACACACGCCCAGCATGATGCCGGTTCTGGAAGAGAAATACGCCGACTACCAGTCGCTCGGCCGACCAATGCAGCTACTGGATCGTGATCAAACCGCAACGCTGACTGGATCGGACAAGTTCCATGGCGCCTGGGTCTACGAAAATGCGGGCCACCTTCAGCCGTTGAGCTACGCACGCGGCCTTGCTTCCGCCGCGATACAAGAAGGTGCCAAGATCTTCACCAGGACGCCTGTGGATCGCCTGGAACGAGTCGGTGCCTCGTGGAAGCTGACAACGGCGCGTGGCATCGTGACGGCCGATTCCGTGGTGATTGCGACCGGCGCCTACGGCAAGGCGTTGTGGCCGCGCCTTAAGCAGACCTACGCACCCTTCGCGCTGGGTTGTGCCGCCTCTGCGCCGCTCAGCGAGGAGGTGCGCCAGGGCGTGCTCCCCCAAGGCAATCATTTGGTCGATACGCGCCGCGATACTTTCGCGCTAATGCTCGATGCGGGTGGCCGCATCGTCACCGCCTTCAACGGGTCGGGATGGCGCGGTATGAGCCAGCGCAGCATGCAAGAGCTCGTTGCGCGGCGCTACAGCTGGGCATGGCCGCAGCTGGCGGGCACCAAATGGGAGTACTTCTGGTCCGGCGCGATCGACCTTCGGGCCGACCTGTTCCCCCGTCTTTTTGAACTAGCGCCCGGGCTCGTCACCGCGATCGGCTTTTCCGGCCGCGGAATTCCAACCGGCACGGCGATGGGCACGGTTCTGGCAGATTTTCTGAGTGGCACGCCGAAGGATCAGCTCGCCGCCCCGATCGAGGCGCCGAGCTACGTGCCCCCGATGATGCGACTCGTGGCGCGTATGATGGTGCCCCGTTTCCGTCGCCAAGACGCACAGGCCATGCGCAGCGACGGGCTCGTTCCCCCCCGCTTCTGACCAAGTACCCGCCTGAACAGGCGCGCGATGAAGTGCCCCTATTCCAGGCATTCTCTAGCGTAATGCCGCGGCGAGATTGCCGCCGTCAACCGTCATCACCGCAGCGGTAGACTTGCGCGCCAAGGCAAGGTCGACAAATGCTTGTGCGACATCCTCTGCCTTCACTTCGCGATTGAGCAGGTTTCCTGACCGCAAATATTGCTCTGGCGTCAATCCACGTGCTTTCGCGCGCTGTTCCAACAATCCGTCAGCGAATATCCCAGTGTTGACCCGGTCCGCATTCACCGCGCCGGTACGAATGCCTGCGCTGCCGTAGTCCAATGCGTATTGCCGCATGAGGAACAGTGTTGCCGCCTTGGGCAGCCCGTAGGGCCCAAAGTCCGGGCCGGGGTTCACAGCCTGCTTTGACGTATTAAACAACAGGCAGCCACCGGTGCCCTGGGCCAACATGATGCGGACAGCATCTCTTGCAACGCTTTGATGGGCGAAAAAGTTGAGCTCGAACGACGCCCGCAGGTCGTCGTCGGGTACCTCGCCGATCCGGCCCTGCCACGCGGCGCCTGCGTTGGAGACCACGATGTCGACCCCGCCAAACGCAAGACACACCTGATCAAAGGCTTCGGCGATTTGATCGGGGTCAGTGACATCGCAACCAAAACCCAGCGCCGCACCCCCGATCTCGCCGGCGACGCGCCGCGCGCCAACGTCGTCGCGGTCAAAGATCACGACCTCAGCACCTTGAGCGGCCATCGCGCGCGCCGTTGCCGCACCAATGCCACCGGCACCGCCCGTCACTACTGCAACGTGACGCGACAGGGGCTTTTCCGACGCCCTGCCAAGTTTGGCCTGTTCCAACGACCAGTACTCGACGTCAAACAGGTCGGCCTCCGGAAGGGCCGCGAAGGACCCGATCGCTTCGGCATCGGTCACGACATCGATCATGTTCTCGGTGATGTCCGCCGCGATTGCCGCGTCTTTCGCCGATTTGCCCGTCGCGAAGATTCCGACCCCCGGCACCAGCGCGACACGCGGCACGGGATCGAGTTCCGTTTTGTCTGGGCCGCGCAAACCGTTGTGACGGGCGAAGTAGTCGTGGTAGGCCGAGACGAAGTTCGAGACAGCTGCCCGCACGCCTTCCCTGAAGGTGTCGCGATCACCCGGCGCAGGGAGCACGACAGGCCAGTTCTTCGTGCGGATCGTGTGGTCTGGAGTTACAACGCCTTGTTGCGCGTACCGACCGACGTCCGCGCCATCAACAAAATTGCGAATGGCCTCCGAGGTCCGAAACGCCATTACCTGGCGGCGCCACAGGCCATCATTATCGTCCAAGCACTCGGCGACGGCGCCACGAACGATCGGCGCCACGGCCGCAGGGGCAAGTGTCTTCTTTGGGAGTGCAACGGGCGTGAAAGTGCGTTTCCCCGCTTCAGCAATGTGGACCTCGGCGAGAGTCACGAGCGCGATCATGCGGCTATACGCTTCCTCTGCCGTAGCGCCGAAGCTGAAGATGCCGTGTTTGAGCAAGATCAGGCCCTCGACATCGGGGTTCTTGGCCTGCACCTCAGCCGCCAGCTTGGCGAGACCAAAGCCCGGCATGACATAGGGCACCAGGGCCGCCCGATCCCCATAGACCGCCTTGCACACGGCGTCACCGTCCGGTTGGTCGGTCAAGGCAAGGACCGCCGTGGAATGCGTGTGATCGATAAATTTGTGCGGGAGGAAGGCATGCAACAGTGTCTCGACGGACGGATTGGGTGCGGCGGGGTCGATCAAAGCAGATCGTTGAATGGCCACCATCTCTTCGTCGCTCAGCGCATCGAGCGCCTGTAGACGGCGCAATACACCCATCCGGACGGCGGGCAAGCCGGCGGGCTCGATATGACCCATGTCCCAGCCCGACCCTTTGACACAGAGGACTTCGGTGTCATCGCCCAATTTGTCGAACACGTCCGTCTTCACCGAAGTGTTGCCACCGCCATGCAAGACCAACCGAGGGTCACTCCCCAACAACCGCGTCGTGTAGACGCGCAGGGCAATGTCTTCGTTGATCCCTTGATCGGCGTAACGCGCAACGTAGTCGCGCGCTTCGTCATTCTTCCAGCGTGAGTCCATGGCGAACTGATGTTTCCTGGGTCGTTCTTTGGTCGATTGGTAGCGGCTCTACCCGGTTCGGGCAATGGTCGTGGGCCTAGCCCCGCTCTGGAAACAGTCCGATGAGTCCCGCCTCAGTGGCCGCGCAGGTGCCCCGTTCGGTAATGAGGCCGGAAACCAATCTGGCCGGCGTGACATCAAAAGCGTAGTTGGCCGCCGGCGCATCCTCGGGCGCAATGCGGATGGTCTCTAAGGATCCGCCTGTACCGAGGCCCGTCACCTGGGTGACCTCCGCGGCATCGCGTTGCTCAATGGGAATGTCCTCGCCGGTCGACAATTCCCAATCGATCGTCGGTGACGGCAGGGCGACGTAGAACGGCACGTCATTGTCCTTGGCGGCCAAAGCCTTGAGGTAGGTGCCAATTTTGTTGGCGACATCGCCATTGCGCACCGTGCGGTCTGTCCCGGTGATGCAGAGGTCGACCAGCCCGGCCTGCATGAGGTGGCCGCCGGTGTTGTCGACAATGAGGGTGTACGGCACACCGTGTTTTTGCAGCTCCCAGCCCGTCAGCGCCGCGCCTTGGTTCCGGGGTCGGGTTTCGTCAACCCAGACATGCACCGGCACACCTTCGTCGTGGGCGACGTAAATCGCCGCCAACGCCGTGCCCCAATCAACGGTGGCCAACCAACCAGCATTGCAATGGGTGAGAATATTGACTGGCTCTGCGCTGGAGCCATCCTTCTTCTCATGCCAAATCCGCACGATGTGCTCCGCGCCGTGCTCGCCGATTGCTCGGTTGATGTTGACGTCATCATCGCAAATCTTGGCAGCGCGGCGATACGCCACCGCCTCCCGTTGCGCCGGGGGGACGGCACTGAGGGCGTTCCGCATATCATCCAGCGCCCAGCGTAAGTTCACCGCCGTTGGGCGTGTTCTTGCCAGGCGTTCGTAGGCGGCATTGAGATTGTCGTCGTCAGGGACACGATGCATCGCGAGGGCCATCCCGTAGGCGGCCGTCGCCCCAATTAGCGGCGCCCCACGCACCTGCATGGTGGTGATGGCCGTCGCCGCATCCTCAACGGTCTTCAGAGACCGGGTGGCGAACACATGCGGCAATTGGGTTTGATCAATGATCTCAACGGTTGCGCCGTCGGTGCTAAGCCAGACCGACCGATAGTGCCTCCCGTCGACGTTCATCGCGCCACCCGGAAACGCACCTCAGTCACCCTCAAATTCGCACAGGGCATGAATGGCATGCCCCTTGTCCCGGATACGTTGGGCGCCGCCCAAATCCGGCAAATCGACAATGAAAGCACACGCAACGATATCGCCACCGATCTCTTCGACGAGAGCGATGGACGCCGTGGCGGTGCCGCCGGTAGCAATCAGATCGTCCACGAGCAGCACTTTCTCGCCTTCCAGAATGGCATCGTCATGCACCTCAACCCGATCAGTGCCGTATTCCAACTCATAGTCACGACCGATGGTCGTGTTTGGCAATTTGCCCTTCTTGCGCACTGGAACGAACCCGGCCTGGAGTTTTTCCGCAACGGCGCCGCCAATGATGAAGCCGCGCGCTTCGATAGCGGCAACCTTATCGATGCGTTGATCGGCAAATGGTTTGACCAACGCTTCGATCGTCAGCCGAAAACCGACAGGGTCCTGTAGGAGCGTCGTGATATCGCGGAACATGATCCCGGGCTTCGGGTAATCCGGGATCGTTCGAATCCGCGATTTGATCGGCATCCCTCAGCCCTCCCCAAGAACGCGTCCGGCCACCGCATCCAACTTGGCCAAACGCGCGGGGTCACGCGCCTCCGCTGCGGTAATGAGCGCCGTGTCCAGCGAACGATCGCAGCCGTGCGAACAGACCCTCGGTCGCGCCGCCGCGATAGCTGGGACCACACTCTTTACAAGAGATCGCGCGTTGCCGGCGTTTTGCGTCAGCACCTTGAGAATATCCGCGACCTCGACATCGTTGTGGTCGGGATGCCAACAATCGAAATCCGTCACCATCGCCACGGTCGCGTAACACATCTCGGCTTCGCGGGCGAGTTTGGCCTCGGGCATATTGGTCATGCCGATGACATCGCAGTTCCAACTGCGATAGAGCTCGGATTCCGCCCGCGTCGAGAATTGCGGCCCCTCCATACAGAGGTAGGTGCCATTGCGAACAACTTTCAGATCCAGCTCGGACGCCGCCGCATGCAGGGCATCGCCCAAACGTGGACAAACCGGATCAGCCATCGTGACATGGGCGACGAGGCCTTCGCCAAAGAAGCTCTTCTCACGGGCGAATGTCCGATCGATGAATTGATCGACGATGACGAAAGTCCCCGGATCATAGGCTTCTCGAAACGAGCCCACGGCGGACAGCGAGATCACATCGGTTGCCCCCGCCCGTTTGAGAATGTCGATATTGGCGCGGTAATTGATATCGGAAGGGGCAAATTTGTGCCCGCGCCCGTGGCGCGGCAGGAAGACGACCCGAACCCCGTTGAGCGAACCGGTGTAGAGGGCGTCAGAAGGCGTGCCCCAGGGGGACGCCACGTCAATCCACTGGGTCTCGGTCAACCCTTCGATCTCGTATAAGCCGGATCCGCCGAGGACGCCGATCACGGGCTGGGTGGACGAATCATTCATACCGGGATCCTTGTCGCGAAGATAAGCCAGCTTGAGTTTAGGACATCGGTCATTCCGAACCGATAGGTCAAAAAAAGAGGCCGCGAAAAGCGACCTCTTTTGATTTCACCGTCGAGCGCCTAGTGATCGAGCTTGCGCCACACCCGTTGTTTCACGATCAAGAACAATCCAGTTAACAGGATCAGAAATGCCATAACCTGCAGGCCCAACTGATGGCGCTGTTCCAGCTCGGGGAATGCGGCCCAGTGCAGGAAGGTCGTCACATCGGTCGCCATTTGCTCAACCGTTGCCTCGGTTCCATCGCCATATTCCACGAGGTCGTCACTGAGAGGCGGTGCCATCGCAATCTGATGACCAGGGAAGTACTCGTTGTAGTTCATCCCGGCCACCATCTCGACGTCGTCCGGTGCGTCTCTGTACCCCATCAACAAACCGCGAATGTAGTCCGGCCCGTAGTGCCGCGCCTTCGTGATCAAGCTCAGGTCGGGCGGAAGGGCCCCACCGTTTGCAGCCCTTGCCGCCTGGGGATTCGGAAATGGATCCGGGAAGGGATCGGAAAGCCGTGCCGGGCGGGTCGTCGGATCGCCAAACTCGTCCGGTGCCCCCGCGACTTCGAATTCCTCCGCGAGCGCTTTCGCCTCCGCTTCGGTGAAGCCGATATCAACCAAGTTGCGGAACGCAATGTACTTCAAGCTGTGGCATGCCGCGCAGGAGTCTTTGTAGACACGGTAGCCACGCTGCAAAGCGGCGCGGTCGAACTTGCCAATCAGGCCATTGAACGACCAGTCGTATTTTGGCGGTTCAACGCCGTCACCGGCCGCCTGGGCAGCACTCGTGATCCCAAAGGAAACGATCACTGACAATGCAGCGGCGGAAAGAATGGTTCTTAGATTAGTCATTCTGCCGCCTCCGCCGCGGGCGACCCGCTCTTGAGTACCGGTTTGCTGATACTTTCTGGAAGTGGTCTAGGTCGCTCGAACCAGCCGACAAACGGCATGATGATCAAGAAGTGCGCGAAGTAGTAGACCGTCGCCAACCGCCCGATAAGAAGCGCGGCGCCTTCTGCTGGTTGCGACCCCACCCAGCCCAGAAGGATGGAGTTGAGTACGAAGATCCAGAAGAAATAGCGATAAGTCGGCCGGAACCGCGCCGAGCGAACACGCGACGTGTCGAGCCAAGGTAAGAGGAACAAAATGGCGATCGACCCGCCAAATAGGATGACACCACCCAGCTTGTCCGGCACTGACCGCAAGATCGCGTAAAACGGCAGGAAGTACCATTCCGGCACGATATTCGGCGGCGTCTGTAAAGGATCGGCCCGCTTGAAATTGTCGGCATGGCCGAGGAAATTCGGCTCAAAAAAGACTAGGAACGCCAGAATGAGCAGGGCAATCCCGATCACCGACATGTATTTGGACGTGTAGTACGGGTGGTAGGGAATGGTGTCCTGCTTGCTGCGCGCGGAAATCCCTACCGGGTTCGACGAGCCATGAACGTGCAAGGCCCAGACATGCAGCAACGAGACGCCGAAGATCACGAACGGCAAGAGGTAGTGCAGGCTGAAGAAGCGCTGCAGCGTGGGGCTATCCACCGCGAAACCGCCCCACAACCAGGTCGTAATGCTTTCGCCAATCCAAGGAATGGCCGAAAACAGGTTGGTGATCACGGTCGCCGCCCAGAAGCTCATCTGGCCCCAAGGCAGAACGTAACCCATGAAGGCCGTCGCCATCATGAGGACAAGGATCGCAACACCGATAAGCCAAAGCATTTCGCGCGGCGCCTTGTAGGAGCCGTAGTACATGGCGCGGAAAATGTGGATATAGACGGCCGCGAAAAACAGCGATGCGCCATTGGCATGGACGTAACGCAGCAGCCAACCGTAGTTGACGTTGCGCATGATCTGCTCGACCGAATCAAACGCCATCGCCCCATTGGGCACGTAGTGCATGGCGAGAAAAATCCCGGTGGCAATCTGAATAACCAGCGCTAGGAACAAGACCGACCCTAAAGACCACCAGTAATTGAGGTTCTTCGGGGTGGGCATGTCGCGGCCAATCGTCGCCTCGACAGCGCTGAAAATGGGCAACCGATACTCGACCCAACGGATCAGGCGGTTGTTGTAC
>Ga0055584_100006211_pt1 | contig 11712 bp, 23 predicted proteins | sample OSDHelmetaG_FD_58716 | JGI IMG/M metagenome (GOLD analysis project Ga0055584, IMG submission 58716) | Pelagic marine sediment microbial communities from the LTER site Helgoland, North Sea, for post-phytoplankton bloom and carbon turnover... | ecosystem: Environmental > Aquatic > Marine >... | reverse complement strand
TTTTTTTGCCCTATATCAAAAAAAGGCCAATTAACGCATATACTGGCGTTAATTGGCCTTTCCCACACACGCGCACCACACGCGATACTGCTAAGTTTTCTCGGCTCTACCGCCCGTAATTAAGGCTATTAAACGTAAAGCCTCTTTGCGTGCGCCTTTTTTTGTCAGCGCATTTACTTCTACTACGATCCGCACGGCACCCCCCTTTTCGCTTTCGATATTAATATCGATCGGCACTTCCCACAGGCCAGCGGCGTTTTTAATAGTTTCGGTTGTCATGCGCCCATCCAGCCTACGGTTTGTATTTGGCTCGGCGCTTCGGGTACATTCGCCGTGCGATGATTTTCGAGTAGATCCGCTTTGGCCGCTTCTAATGCCATAATTAAGCGCGATACCCCACTAATGCCCCCCGTTTCTTGGGGCGCGATATATACGTCCGTCATGCGGCCGGAATCGGTCAACTTATAGCTCATTTCAACTTCGGGAAAAACAAAGCATTCTTTCGTTTTGTAGGTGGTCGTGTGGATTTCGAATCCGTTGACCAACTCAGACGTTTCTACCTTAATCATTTTTCACTCGCCTATTTCTGTTGGTGTATTTTATATCCTCGATTTCATCCCGTTCCCATACCCCATAAACCGATTGATGCCTCTTTTTGAGTAATATCCACGCATCCTCGCTCGTTTCAGCTAAGCACCCAACCGTCTTTTTAGGCGATGTGCGCGTGGTTGAAACAGTGGCTATATAAGAGCGCTTAGCTGGCATTGGTATACTCTTCTATGGCGGCATCGATTGCGCTCTGAGCCATCGATATGGCGGCGTTAAGGGTATCTATCTCAGCAAGGGTAACTATCGAATTAATATCGATACGCGCTGAGTTTTTTACGTTGGCTTTATCGAAACTAAGCGATAGTATCGGGAAGTCTCGCCGTCCGGCCGTCTTGTAGTCTACCACAACCTGATATTCGTTCTCTCGCTTCACTTCCGTTATGGACGCTACCGGCGAACTGTTGTGGTGCTGACTGCGCCCCATCGATTGACTCTCGATCTTACCGGCCAAAACTACGGACGCGGCTAAGGGGTCTACGCGGCCAATGGTTAAAATTTCATCATACGCCTCGGCCGCACCGGCAAAGACCTTAAAATTGTCGGCGGCATTCGAAAGGCGACTAAAAATCTCGTAGGCCTGTTTTTCTGCGTTTCGGACAATATTGGTGACTGTGGTAAGTTTGCTCATTTTATTCCTCGCAGTGTTTGGTGTGGTGGGTTGGGGCCGATACTATACCCCAACCCCGTTCGGCCGTTAGAGGGCCGTTTTAGCTCTATGCAGTTAACTTCTCACGGCTCGACATGGTGCCTTTGTATGAGTTATTCGAATACCAAGAGTGATTCGCCCAATGGCCGCTCTTTTCGTTGGCAATGGCGAACTCGCCCATGCGACTTACAAAAACCAGCTTTGACCATCCGATATACTCTTCGATTGCTTCCATTATTTCTCGGTCATTCTGAAACCCACGCGGCAACTTTTTTAATACTTTTTCGTTAAAAACTCGCGTATCGCTCATACCGGCGACATCCGGCACCGAGTGAATGATACCGTTGTGTATGAAACCCATATCGCTATTTATCATAAAAGGGTGGCAGTTTTTCTCGGTTGAAGCGCCGTGCGTTGCGTAGCGAAAATGGATCGCAACCGAACCCTTAACCTCGCCGCATCCCATGATATACTCGTAAGTCTGAAAGAATGCCTCGACGCTATCCAACTCTTTTATGGTGTGCAACTCATTGCCAGCGGAAAACAACATGCCAGCACCGTCGGGATTACGTCGCCAGCAATTTTCAAATTCGTCAAAGGTCATTAGCGGCGCGCTTTCGGTCTGCAAGATTGCAATACACATTTTAAAGTCTCCTGATGTGGTGTGGTGTGGTGTGTTTTTGAACTTACTACTAATATATGGTGCCCCGTATCATAAGTCAAGAGAAAAGATTGGCTATTTTGAACTTTTTTAATATTCCCCCTTATTCTGACGCTTCGACTGTAGCGCTGCGGTGATCTCCATTAGAGATTATCCTTTCCGCTTATCTGAATCGTCCATGCCAGCCAGTTGAAACCGGCCGCTCTACCTTGCTCGTCGGTGCAAATCCATATCGTAGGTACCAGCGTTATTACCCACGGGATATAGAAGAGTGTGATCTTCATTTTTAATATCCTGCTTGAACGTCTAAAAAGTTTTTTTCCAACTGCGCGTGCCAATCATTCGACAATCCGTAAAGCTCAACTTTTTCGCCGATGGACTCTAATGTCATACCGGCTTTTACGTCAAACTGAAATTCAAACCAAGTTTCAGTATCATCTGAGCGCTGCAAGTAAACCGCGTCCGATGTGCCCCGACTGATAACCCGAATAAAGCCAACTGGCGCGGTGAACTCCTGAACGCAGGGATGTGGCGCAAGGTCGATAAAGTGCTTGGTCATTTTTCACCTCTTTGGTGTGTGGTGTGATTCTCAACTACCCATAAGATATGGTGCCCCGTATCATAAGTCAAGTCTTTTCTTTGCTTTTTATGAACGAGGCCGTCCGATAGCAGCCGCCTCGCGGTCACAGGCCGATAGGGCGCTGTGGGGATAATCATTGCCTAAAGCGATTAGCGTATTAAGCCTGTGGCTTGCTGGCCGCGCTATATGCCCATCAAAAGACATGCGTGCAAAAAGCTTGGGGAAGATTGCGCGGAAAAGATTTAACGACCAGCGCACTGCGAACTCTTCGTCTGATCCGTTCATACTGTGGGCGAACTCATGCAAGTAGGTAACGATCGACAATTTGCCGACCAGCGTAATAGTATCGCAGTTTGGATCGTAAGAGCCGTTTCCCGTGACCGCCGCGTCCACCGGCACGTTGATTATTAATTCAGAGCGCAAGTTATAAATCAAGCTCAGCTCATGGTGCAGTCGATTGAATTTTGCGATACGCTCAAGCAGGGTGCCCCTGTAAGGCTTGCTCGCTTTAAATGCGCGCATTGCATTCAAAGCATCTCGCTTGAACTTCATAGGGGGGTTTATGAGCGATTCTATGCGCGTTGGGTAGTTGCTTGCATCTGAGCGATTGCGTTCTAAACGTGGCATCTGACTTCTCTCCTGTTGGTGTGTTTTTTAACTTACCCATAATATAGGTGCTTTGTATCTTATGTCAAGGGTTATTTTCAAGTTTATTTTTAGAGCTGTAAAGGCACCTCGCACGCAAAGGGTACTAGCTGTACTTCTTAGTACTTCTTAGGGAACTGATTTGTTGTTATGGTAGACATATTGCTAAGTCCGTTTATCTATTGGTGGATAGCTGCGGTTTATAAATGCAACGCACCCGAAATAAACTCTACGCGCTACGAGCATCGCGTCCGTGTAAGTGCCTGTTTTTAATGAATATAAATTCACCTAAGAATGTGAAATAACCGTTATAATAGCTTAAATACTCCAATTTTTAAGTCCCTGTTTTTACACACGTTAAGTCATTCGCCTGTTTTGGGTATCAAAACCCCTGTTTTTGCAAATGCGCGCTAAATGCAACGTGGTTTCACTTTTCAAAGTCGTAACTCATTCGCCAGTATAGACTTAACTCATGCGCTAAATACAACCTGAACACAAAAAAGCCGCCATTTGTGAGATTTCCACAAACAGCGGCTTTCTTTCGATACTGCGGATCAAATTAGACTAAAGTAAGTGAACCTGTTTTACGGCGAGTCGCAAAAGATTCAACGCCATTTGGGGCGGCGACCGATGCGCCTTGTTGGACACCGGCCTAAACCAAGATTGCACGGTAATCATCTTGACGCTCAAAATATCAACAAGGTCAGATCGAGACAGTCCGTAATGTTCCATTATTCCCATAATTTCAACGGCGCGAGGGTGACGCTCGCTCTCCCCCAATGGACGGCCAATACGTCTGGTGCTTTTTTCCTGTTCCATTTTTCTCACTCCCTTTTTAGATGTATTCAACTTCGGCGACCTCTTCTAATGCTTCGAATAAATTGCCCGTGTCTAAGTTAAAATCTGCGTGCCCATCCCTGACGGTCTGAAAATACTCTTCGGTTGGCGCGCCATAATCGCGGCCGTTGTCCTCAACATCCGTCATAGTATAGACTAATGCGGTGCCAAAATCAGTCTCTATATATTCTTTCTTGTATAAGGTGGGAAAGCCTTCATAGCGGTCTAATCTACGCTCGCAATCGGCCGTTATCTTGAATATGCCCACTTCTATGTTGCTGTCTTCCGAGCGCTCTATATCGGCATAGAAGCGGAAAACTAACTTCCACCCCTCAACAGTAGCCTTGCCCACGGCTATTGCATTAGGGCACCGGTATTTCATCTGCTCTAAATTTAAGTTCGATCCGTAGGCGATGTAATAGTCTGCACTTTGGATCGGCGCGGCCCGTCTTTTCGGGGGCTTGGTTTCTAAAAACTCTAAGAAAGATTTGTTTGACATGGTGTGTTTTTCCTCTGTGTGTGGTTTCTCTTACCCCCATAAGATACTAAGTATCGGGTATAAGTCAAGGCTTTTTATGCCCTGTATTAAATAAAAATATTATTATCGCTATATATATAGTATAGCGCGCCCATTAGAAGCTCTGCACATAGGTATAAAAGCAAAATAACACTTGACATTAAAACCGCTATGGCTATATTATGACCAACGCCAAAAACACCAACAGGAGAAAAACACCAATGACCAACGCTTACCGCATAGAAGTCGAAACCCACACACACCCAACGCTTGAACTACCAGTTTTTGCCTATGTCGCAACTCATAGCGCATACGGCATCATAGCGTCCGGCGATGCGCCCACGGCACTCACGGCCTACAAGCGCGCTTTCGGTAAGGTCGAAAAGCACTTCGCCGGAACGGACGCACCCCTTAGCTCGCTCCGCATCTGCGGAAAAATTCAAGCAAACTAATTTAGGTCTGGGTTGTCTTGGGAGAGAAACTCAGATCGGGGCGGCAAAAAACTGGGGAGTATTTTGCCGCCCCACCAAAAGTCATTCGCCTGATTTTTCAATCCACCGTCAACCTCAGTCGGCCGATATTTACGGTCAACGACTACTGGTGCTTCGCAAGTAGGGCAGTTAAAATGAAACCCGATCCAATAAAAGAGGGGGAATATACATGTTTGACGTAGACGGATTTCGCGAGCGCTTCCAGATGGGCGAGTGTCAACGTGCTGCCTATGAAATAGACAACCTACGCGAGACTATTAAGGTCTTGAGGCAAACAAGCGAGGAGCGGCGCATAAAGCTTGAAGCGGCTGTATTACTGTTGCATGATCGCGAAATGGAGATTGCAGTGCTAAAAAACCACCTTTCACCTTTTTAGCTTGACGGATGTAACCATAGCAGGTATATTGAACTCTCACACACATAACCCGAACAGGAATAAAGCTACCATGAAAAAGATTAGGATTTTCACCAAAGCCGGATTGAAGACTTTTATCGAAACTCACCAAATGACCTATGCCGAATTTGAGGGGATTTGCAACCTCGGTGCTGGATGCGTTTCGACTTGGATGAACCGTTCAACTCGGCCCTGCTCGTCCAGCATGGAAAAGCTGTGGGCTGGCATGGATGCAATCGAAGCGGCCGAAGCGGCCGAAGCGGCCGACCAAAAAACGACCCCTGTCGCCGCGCAGACAACCCTGCCCTTAGCGCGGCCCATGAAAAGTCATTCGCCTGATTTTTCAGATACAAAAAGTCATTCGCCTAATTCTGGCGATGCTCGAATGATCTCGCTACAACTCACTTCCAGAGGCGCGCGATTGTTAGACGAAGTTTTAGAGTTTATTCGCGACGAGGAGCTGGAAATACCGCTAAATGCAGGTGAACTACAGCGGTTGCGTGAAGTTAAATTAGACCTTGCCACTGCGCGCTTGGAAGCAGAGCGCGCCAGCCTTATATCGGAGAAATAAAAAGATGGTTGTTTTGTCAGCAGTGCTAAAGGAAGTTTCGGCGCTTTGCCTTGCCAACGTCAACGAACTACAAGACCGACTACAGGAACGGACAGGCTCAAGGCCTAACCGCGAATACCTGCGGCGAGTGCTTAACACCTTAACAGAAAGTGACGGTGGAACCACCTTCTCAACGGCCCAAGTCTCTGTTCAGGTCGAGCGATCCGAGGCTTGGGTAAAAACGGCGGCTCGCAACATTGGAGTCGGACGCGTTCGCCGTACGGCCGGTAGGGGCCAGCTTGAATTTACCCCCACTGACGTTGACCTACTCTTGGCCGAGCGCAAAGACACGCTACGCGGCCGTCCAACCACCAAGAAGTATCGCGCACTGACGAAATAGGCAAATATGCCCATAGGTTAGACTACTATGGGCATATTTGCTTGTCGGCGATTCGATTTAAATAAATAGCTCTTGACTTCCATATCAATTTAGCTATATTAGGTAGTGTTGAGGAAATCACCCCCACTCAGGAGAGTAAAAATGCAGACCGAACAGTCTGAAAAGATAGACGAACTCGCCGCCGCATTGTGTAACGTGCAAGCGCAGCTAAGGCCAGCCATTAAAGATTCGCAGAATCCCCACCTGAAAAATAAGTATGCCGATTTAAATTCTGTCTGGGACGCGATTCGCCCCCTATGCGAAGTCTCAGGCCTTGCCATTATCCAGAGCGGTGAAGTGCTGACGAACGGATCACAGGCGCTCGCCACGACGATTATGCATCAATCGGGCCAATGGTTGCGTGGCCGGTTTATTCTCAAGTCTTTACCTCAGAAGGGCATTAACGAAAATCAAGCTTTTGGGTCTTCAATCTCTTATATGCGCCGCTATGCGCTCGCCTCAATGCTCGGCGTAGTGCAAGATGACGATGATGGGGCAACGGCCGCGCCGCCCATGTCGGCCGAAGTCAGAGCGCTTACGGCCGCAAGGGAAGGCGTTGCCAATATTATCGCGCAGTTGACTCGCCGCTTTCCTATTGAAACGGCCGATTACATCAACGATGTGCTGGCCGACTACGCAGATTTATCAGACCTCACAATGGCCGAAACGGCCGATGCGATCACAATTACGGATCGCCTACGCAACTTCGGCAATAAACTGCGCGAAGAGAAAAAGGCCGAAGCAGAGGCCAACGAGGCGCAGTCGGCTAACGAAACGCATTAAAAAATCACACACCACGAATCGGGGAAAAAATGCAACTTCCATTAGTAAACGCCGCGATTACTCGCGGTTGCGGCACGCGTCAGGCGCACGGACTTTACGCGTGCGTTCCCACAGGGCAATCCGGCCTACCCATTGAGCACTTCGTTTTAGACCCACCTATTGCTTGGAACGGTGGACACTTTCGCGGCGCACGACTGCACCAGCGCGCCGATGGGGGCACTGATATGCTCATTTGGGTAGGTGGCGAGCATTATCCTTTTGTCTCAGACTTCATAGAAGAGGCTCGCATGCATGGTATCTCACGGCGCGTGCCAGTTAGCCGCGAGGTGGCCTATTCAGTCTTAGAGGCGCAACGCTCGCGCATACTGCTTGTTCACCCTCGCGCTATCTTCAACGGCGACTATAAGCGCCCTGAGTGCGCAGGGGCAACGGGCATAAAGCCCAATTACGTTAATCAGTCTCGCGATTGCACACACCCAACTGAGCGCACACAAGAAATTACCTTCTGCGCGTTCGCTGGTTGGGGGCTGTCCAGTATGTGGTCTATGAACGGGCACACAGTAGATGAAGCGGATTTGCTGGCGAAAGTAACCACGCCGAGCGTTGAGTATTTCGTGCGCAAGCCTTTGCGCGTCCAGCCGCCGCACCTTGACCAGTTTTCGGCCGGTATCTTTGCAGCCTTCCCTTTGTCGCATTTCGAATATGTGAATCCGAATGGCGGCTTAACTGATGCCGCTGCAACTGCACTCGGACGAAACACCAGCGTAACCGCAGTAACCTACAAATAATCACCCACCAAGAAAGTCATTCGCCTAATGAATATCATTGAAACCAATTTAACGGAAATCGAGCCAAGCGATTGCGCACCAGACGCAGCGCTGGCGAGGTCGATTGAGATTGACGGCTTAATTATTCCCATTATCATCGGCTTTATCGGTGACGATGTAGGATATGTTGACCCCCACGCCACTGTGAAGTATCGCATTATCGACGGTAAGCGTCGGGTTGCCACTCTTCGCGATATGGGGAGACTTTATGTTGACGCAGAGCTACGGCGCATTAGTGAAGTAGGTCGGGCGCGTGTAACGCTGGCAACTAATATTGCACGCTCGCGCAATATCGCCACAGAGGCCTTAGCTATACAGGCGATCATACACGATGATCCGCTTGCCGCCGCCGACATTGACCACCTTTGCGCCATTACGGGCATCCGTAAGGTGGTCGTAAAAGAGCTTCTTGCCCTGTATAACGGATTAGATAGTCTCTGCTTTGACCTACTCGGAAATGGCACACTAAAACCAACGCTGGCGAAAAAACTCATTCGCCTACCAAAAGAAGTTCAGAGGGGCTTGGCTATTTCATTGCCGCTAACGGGCAAGATTGTCGATGCCGCCTTGCGCGACCAGCGAGTCGATCAGCTTTCTATGGTTGACGATATTGAGGTGCCCACACTAACGCAGTCCACTTATGTTGCTCAGTCGATAGACGCTTTTGCCGTGAGATTAGTCGGCGAGGAACGTCAGATACTCATACGAGCGGCCGAAATAATGCGCCGCTATGAAGTCGAGGATTTAGAGGAATGACAACAGTATCGATACCAGACGCGCGCGGCTATATCAAGTCGTGGCGCTCTCAATTAGACCATCCGATAATGCGCAGATCATCGCACCACCTAAAGCTCTGGACTTGGATTCTACATAAAACAAACTGGCAACCTCAAGACGAGTTCGGAATTGGGCACCTAACGACTACTTGGACGGCGCTCGCCGAAGCGCTCAGCTACGAAGAGGACAACGGCCGACAAGTGACGCACAGCGTTAATGTTCCAAAGAAAATAGTAGGGTGGCTAATCGATCAAGATATGGTCGAGTTGATAAGTACAACGAAGGGGCGCGGCGCTAAGACGGTACTGCGCATAACTAATTGGGAGAAATGGCAAGACACTACTCGCTCAACTCCAACGCAACAGGCGAACGATTTAGACGTTGAAGAGTCATTCGCCCCCGATGGGGAATTGCGCACTAATGATTTACTTGCTCAGTGGGGTGTGGACGATTTACCACGCACGCCGAGTATGCTTCAGCAAGAAAACGCGCTTGGCAATCTACATCGAAAGTCGCCACACTGGACGATCGCAGAGATTGAAGAGATCATCGCAAAAGTAAAGGCGCATAAAGATGGTGGGCTGAAGTGGCTCTACAAGCGCGGCCCCGTAATGCTTACCAAATGCGCTAAAGATGGACAGCAGTATGCAGAATACGTCAAGAATTTCGAACCCTTTGGATCAGGAGACAAAAATAATGGCAGAGCTACAAGCTATCGGGTCGCTCGTATCGGCCGATCAGATGCCGCAATCGATACCGTCCTCAACTTCACTGAAAGACCAAGTAGCGGAACTGTTGGGCGAGAAGGTAGGGAAATTTCGGGAGATAGTCCGTCGGCTGTCGAGAGAATATGAGTGGGAAATGACCGAAGACGATGTAAAAACGTGGGCAGTTTTTGCCGGACGTTTTGACATTGACCTCTTTGGTCGCGCGGTGGGCGAGTATCTATCAGATATTTCACTGGACAGCTTCGGCAACCCTAACTGTAGAAGTCGCCCTAAGATTGGTCAGATTCTCGCGCAGATTCACACGCTACAGGCCAAGAAAGCAGAGAAGGAGCGGGATCAGTCGCGCCGTGATAACTACGGTGACATAAACGACGGATCGCACGTTCAGGGCGAAGCGCTGGAAGTTCACATGAGCGACATTCGCACGCAACCGTGGTTTATTCGCTATCTGGCGCGGAAAAAATCACTATGAGCAGACAGCGAATAAACTCACATATAACCAAGCAAGTGATTGAAAAAGCCGCCAAGCGCTATCACAATGCCGCGCAAGCAGCACAGGCCTTAGATATACACCCCTCGACCTTTCGGCGGCTCTGTAAAGAGGTGGGAGTCAACTGGCGCGGTAGAATGAGGCGTGCCAACGAAGGGTGTCGCACGGGGGTAACCAAGTCGGTTGTTGGGGTTGGGGTTTTGACAGTGGGCGCGAGCATGGCCTACATCGATAATTGCGCAACTAAAGAGTGCCGAGGCAAGCCAGCGTCCAGTGAGGGTCTTTGCTTTGGCTGCTACGCAAAAAACAAACAAGATAAGTAGGTCGTTCACCACAAGGGGAAGCGGTTAACTCTAATCGCTTGAGTGGGCGGCTTATACGGGGGATCGTGGCGAAGCGGGGAGCTTAACTGCGATCCCCCACTTTTTACTGAAAGGAATTACCATGTCAGGGAAAGCCATATACCAAGAAGAGTCCGAAAAGCAGATTAAAAGCAGATTAAACAAAATGCTGGCAAAACAGAGTGCAAGGAAAGCAGAAGCTGACGAGTTGGAATTGAGTATAAAACGCCAGCAAGAGCGCCTCAAGGCTTTAGAGGGAAAAGAAGGCCTGTTGGTTACTGAACACGCCATGTTGCGCTATTTAGAGCGCGTAAGGGGCATTGATATGGTGAGCGTTCAGGGCGAAATGATTAACGGGGAAGTTCGCGAGCAGATCGGGCACTTGCGGTCGGGTAAATTCCCTATGCCAACGCACAATTTAATCGTCAAAAATGCGCGCATCATATCGGTGACGGTAAATCACTAATGCCCCCAAGAGAGCAAATTAAAATTCCCGACGTATGGGCACATTTGAGCATCGCCATCTTAGAGCAAGCCAAGAGTGACTATCTGTTTATCCAGAAGCACGCCGGTCTTGAGTTGAAAAGCAATAAGAATCGCGAGCGTATGAGACACCTCGACAGCGTGCCTTGCCCAATCGCCTACTTGGGCCGAGACAATGAGGCAGTCAATTATCTAAAATCTCAAAAAGTTATCTGTAATTCAGTGAAAGGCTGGTGGAAGGAAAATGCCTGATGAATTAAAGCGTCCGACGAAGCAACCCAAGTGGCGAACCAATCCAACGGCGCGCGACTTCCCTAAGCTCGCCGAATACCTCACCCACTTAGAGTCAGTTGTATTAGGCCAGCAGACGCAAATGTCGGGTATGTGGGATTTTTGCAACCGAATGCGTGAGTTTTTCAAAAAAACGGATCAAGCGGCAGCAATTAAGGCCTTAGACGACTTCATGCAGAAGTCAGATATGGGCACAGGGCGAAGTAAGCTGTAAATCACACACCACAGAGGGGGAGGATGAACGGATGGTATTAAACGCAGGGCAAGAAGCGATCCATCGCCACGCCAAAGGCCGCAACGATCTTCGCAATATTTTAGAAGAATTTATACCACACCGCGATGGAACTATCGACATGATGATAGAAACAGGCTCAGAGGCGCTAAGGGGGGGCATGGCGCTCATTCTGCACGTTGACAGTGAAACAACCTTGTTCATACACCGCAAGATCATACCGAAAGCAAATAGCGCGCTTGAGGTAAAAGGAGAAAAGGTAAAATGGCAAAAGCATTAGAGCGTATGTGTGATGATATAGATGAGCAATTCTTAAAGGAGGGCGAAGATGGTCAGCGCGTGGCTGAGTTAGAGGCAGAGCTTGAACGGATGCGCGAAGGTATTGCCATTA
>Ga0055584_100006210_pt1 | contig 11712 bp, 6 predicted proteins | sample OSDHelmetaG_FD_58716 | JGI IMG/M metagenome (GOLD analysis project Ga0055584, IMG submission 58716) | Pelagic marine sediment microbial communities from the LTER site Helgoland, North Sea, for post-phytoplankton bloom and carbon turnover... | ecosystem: Environmental > Aquatic > Marine >... | reverse complement strand
GTGGCAGTATTGACGAAGGCGGGCCTGCTGGAGAACAGATATTCACGTTCGAAGGCCGAGAGCGAGTTGAAATCTACGACTTCGATGCGACCTATCAAGGCGAAAGCTTTGACCTGACGGCGTTTTATCATACGCCTCGCTATCACTGGAAGAATGAAGGTGACTTCTTCGGCCTGGTTGCAGAGGCGACTGATATTGATGGCATGGATATCTGGAATGCTAAAGCACCGGAGGGCGTTGAGTTTGCTGGTAAAGGAAAGCTGGACGGTCTGAAAATCATCGCTGGTCCGGAAGTCTACTGGGGCGCGAACCCAAAAGTTGTGCTCAAGTATCAGAAGACGATCGGCAAGATCGATTGGGCGTTCATGCATTCGGAAGACATCGCCAGACGGGATCAGGCAACGGGCGCCTCTGGCGCGACCACCCGGAAGACCCGCCAAACGACCCTGTATGCCAGTCGTGAATTTGCCAATGACATAACACTCGAGGTTGGCGGACTAATGTCGGCCGGTGAAAAGGTCGATGATCAGTACACTCGGATTGACGCCGAAGGTAACGTCATTCTCGATGAAATTGAATTCGAAGATACGCTGGGATTCCGCGCGAAACTTTCGTTCCCGTTATTCGGCACGAAGTCTTATGTTGCGGCTTATCATGCGGGTCTTGTCGCTGATGGCGGCGCCGTGCTTAAGGACTTCGGCGTAAGCGATCCAACGGCTTTACCTTATTCCTCGCAGGGAAATAAAAGGGAATACGAAGCGGGCATGATGATCAATTTTGGCGATTTCATGCTCTACCCGAGAGTCATGTATCGTGACAATTTGGTCGATGCAAATCCGTTCATTCCACCGTCAGGTGGTGGCGGCATTATCAATCCCGGCTTGGTTCCTCGCGATACCGATAAAGATCCTTTTGCTGTTCTCGATAATCGGGAAGCGAAATCCGCAGAGATTTTCCTGACGTATGATCCGACGGGTGATTCGTTTTTCTATGATTGGGACAACGAGTGGGCCGAGGACGCTAAGTTCGCCTTTAATATTGGCGGCAACTACACCGAGTATCCGACCTTCACTGACGCGAACTTGTTCTATTTCAATCCTATTCGAGCCAATGCCTCGTTCGGTGTGGGACTACCGTCGGAAGACGTTTGGTCAATATCCAGTCGCATGGTGTTTAACCCAAATAATCGGGCAAAGTACATTATCAAGCTGCAGTCGGGATTTCAGCAGTCGACGGGTAATCCGACTGGCGGAACTCGTAAGTTCTACGAATTTCACGGCAAGACCATATTCGGTGATAAACATATGATATCGGGCTACTTTAAGAAGGATGCCTGGGGACCTTACGACTTCCAGCGTCAGTTCAATGTCACGTTCCCCGAACAGTACAAGATCGACTATCAGGTTTTCCTTGACGGAGGCGCGAATCAGTTTCGTAGCATCTCCAATGGCTCAACCAGTGTCGGAATCAGGGCCCTTTATCGAACCAATGACCCGGACGCAATAGTGCCAAGTGGCTTTGAAGAACAAGGCGAATATATTTTCCAAATTGTCGCTTACTTCACCTACCGGTTCTAAGGAATGAAAACTATGAAATATCGAAATCGAATTCAGGCTGCGTCTAACGTTGTCAGGACTCCGGTGGTTGTGTTGCTGGGACTGCTCGTGCTGAGTGGTTGCGAAGGGCCGAGTGCTGGTGACGGAACCGTAATTAATGGTCTTGTTCTGCCAACCGATGTGGTATTGAATCTCGCCTGCGAGAATGTGGGAATTTACCCGGAAAACTGTGTTCTCGGCGATCCTGAAAATCCGTTTGTTACTACGACAATTATCGAGTTCGATGCGAACAATCCGCTGCAGGATGATAAGTTCGACCTTTTAGCGACGATCCCTGAGGGCCCGAGTGGGGCAAAAGCGCGATTCTATCTCTGGGCGACTGCACTCGCGAGGCGACCGTCCGGTGAGAATCAGTGGTATACCGCCAAGGCATTGCATGAGTTGTTTGATGCCAATAGCAACGTTCTGTCAACGGATGAGCTAGCCCGCGAGCAGGCGCTGAAAGCCTATAAATCTGTTCTGGATAATTTTTGGGGGTCCGCTACATTTTTTGAATGCGATTTGTGCGAGCCGGACGAGAATGGTGAACTCATCAAGTTTCCTGCGCAGTTGAACGAACAGGTTGGAGACAATCTGTTCAGATTCGATTCTACCGGGTTCAAGTTTCTCATTGATGGCGGTGATATCAGAGTCCTCGAGACTATCGGTATATGGGGATACACCTATCGACCGGCCACCGCGGCAAGTGGATATACCGATGGCAAAATGAGCAAGAATGAAGGCTGACACGCGCTAGTATCATGACACGCACGTACATCCTTACATGGGCCCTGTTACTCGCAGGGCCTTTGTCGTTTAGCGAGCTCAGCATGGCAGAGGCCATACCGGTTGAGCTTCGCCAAACGCACAGTGGCTGGCAATTACTTCGTGGCGGCGAGCCTTACTTTATCCGCGGTGCCGGCGGTAGCGCTTCGTTGCAGCAACTTAAGGATGCAGGCGCCAATTCAGTGCGTACTTGGGGAGCGGAGGATCTTGACGCACTCCTGGACGAGGCGCACTCACTGGACCTGACAGTTACCGTTGGTATCTGGCTCGGACACGAGCGGCATGGATTCGATTATCGAGATGAGCGACAGCTCAAGGAACAACTGCAACGGGTTCGCGAAGCTGTGCAGCGCTATAAGAATCACCCCGCCTTGTTATTGTGGGGAGTCGGTAACGAGATGGAGGGGCTTGAGTCAGGTGATGATGCACGAATCTGGAAGGCGGTGAACGACGCAGCTGCACTCATCAAGAAACTGGATCCCAATCATCCCACAATGACGGTTACCGCTGAGGTTGGTGGCGGCCGCATAGACGGTGTGCACAGCAATAGCCCGGCTATTGATATTCACGGTATTAATTCCTACGGCGGTGCGACGTCTCTCCCTGAGCGTCTTCGCGCAGGTGGCGCGACCAAGCCCTATGTGCTCACCGAATTCGGGCCTCCCGGGACCTGGGAGATTGCTGCGACCGAATGGGGCGCACCGCTTGAGCCAACCAGTACGCAGAAGGCGGCATTCTATAAAGCGGCCTATGAACGCGGTGTCCTCGGTGCTAAAGGACAAGTGCTGGGCGCTTATGCGTTCACATGGGGCTTCAAGATGGAGGCTACTGCGACGTGGTATGGGATGTTTCTATCGGACGGATCACGATTGGCGGCGATCGACACAATGACCCAATTGTGGTCGGGTCGGGATCCGGAAAATTTTGCACCAGATATTCAGCCGCTCGCAGTTGCTGGCCCCGTGACCGTCGATCCCGGCAGCGTCGTTTCGGTCAGCGCTTTGGTTACAGATAAGGAGCAGGATGAGATTCGCACGCACTGGGCTTTGCGACCGGAAACCGGTGACTACATGACGGGTGGCGATTTCCGCCCGAATTTGCCAGATATCGAGGGCGCAATCATCAAAAGCAGTAATGGCGCTGCGCGAGTACGTATGCCTGATTACCCAGGCCCATATCGACTGTTCCTGGTCGCGCATGACACCGCTGGCAATGCGGCGACTGCGAATGTACCTCTGTTGGTAAAGGGTGAGGTTAGGCCGCGATTACCGATCGATGTCTATCGGGACGGCCTTGAAGGAATGCCATGGGCACCCTCCGGGTGGATGGGCAATATTGAAGCGCTGACTTTAGATGGAAAGCACAGTGAAAATCCTCAAGATGGCGCCGCAAGTATCAAGCTGCGTTATGAGGGAAGCTATGGCTGGGCGGCCGTAGCCTGGCAAAATCCTGCCAATAACTGGGGCGATATGGATGGTGGTTTTGATGTCAGCGGTGCTACAGCTTTGGAATTGTGGGCGCGTGGCGAATACGGTGGCGAAAAGGTTAACTTCGGAGTGGGCCTGATCGAGGACGACAAACCGTATCCGGATTCTGCCAAAACAAACGTCGAAGGTATCGTCCTGACGCGCGAATGGCAGAAGTACCGAGTGCCGCTAAAGAAGTTGGACTTATCAAGTATCAAATCAGGCTTTGTTGTGGCGCTAACAGGTCGGCAGACGCCGGTCACTATCTATCTCGATAGTATTCGCTTCGTCGATTAGCTTATAACGTCTGCTGTTTCGTACAGCGATTGCATGACCAGTTTCGGTGATCGATCGAGCTTGAATAAACCCCAGTGCTTTTCCGGTTCCATTGGGTCGGGAGAGCCTTTCCACGGTTCATCAAAGGCCTCAAATACGAAGGTCAGAATTTTCTCCTCGGTGGTCCAGGCCAATAGTTCATGATAGTACTGCGCTTGAAGTTCTTCGGATGCATTCCAGGGCTCGATACCACGACCGTTGGAGGCAGTGGTCCAGCCGGCTTCCGTGATTACAACCGGCTTATCAGGATAATGATCGACGACCATGTGATAATTTTGTTTTGTGTAATCCAATGCATCTTCCATCGTGCGGTACTCCCACGCCGGGTAGGTGTGTACCGATATGAAGTCGAGTTCGGCGGCAAGCGGTTCTAACTTGTAAGTCCACGGTACGTAGTTTTCGCAAAATGTTACCGCCTGGCTTACAACCGCCTTAATTCTGTGTACATATGCCACGAGAGTTTCAACCGGCACCATATGGTCGGTCCACTCAACGCTAGCTTCATTGCCAACGGAAATTGCGAACACAACGTCGGGGTAGTGCTGGGCCAGTTCGATCGCACGATCTACTTCCGCACTGTTTCTTTGTTTGTTCTGCTCCAGGACTTCCTCTGAAAAATCGGCGCCCCACGGACAATGTGGGTTGCTGACTTCCGCACCCATATCAAGACCAAGCATGATCTTGAATGGCAGCTTTTCATTTTCAATAACACTAAGGACAATTTCTGCATGTGGTGAACAGTCATAGAGGCGCAGGTAAGACCAATTCTTCGACAGAATCAGAAGATCCTCAAACACTTCCTGATAGGAAGGGAATATGCCGGTACGCGGGCTTTGGTCCTGGCGGTACCCCGAGTAGCAAATCGCGTTGCCATGCGGAACGATCAAATTTGAATCAGACATATTTCGGATTTCCGTCCTTGTCCCAGAGTCCCCAGTAGGCACCAACGTCACCTTCAGCATCGACCTTCCAAGCTTCATCGAAAGATGAGAAATAGATGATGTCGATGTTGTCTTCATCAGCCCAACGATAGGTATCGATGAAGTATTTCATCGCATTCTCGAGCGATGGCACCGCGCCCTCGGTTGCTGTACCAACATTAGGCCAACCTGTTTCGCTGACAATGATCTTCTTGCCGTTCGCCACCTGCTCAACACGACGATACATGTCCTTCATATACGGCAGAGCGTACTCGGCCGGACAGCCTTCCCAGAATGGATAACAATTTGCGAGTAACACGTCACAGGCTTCTGTGACTTTCGGGTGATCTACGAATTCAAAATAGGCATCAACATAGCCGACCGAGATTTCGGACGTCGCCTGCTTAACCCGATCGATATAGGCTAATAATTGGTCCTCGCTGAGGTCGCCGCGTAGCAGGACCTCGTTGCCGACCGCTACAATATCCGCATGTCCACGTTGCGCTATAGCGATAGCATTGTCGATCTCGATGTCATTCTGCTCAAGATTATCGTCGAGCCAAACGCCAACCATGGTTTTGAGACCACTCTCGGCAGCAATAGCGGGGATTAATTCGTTACCCTCGCTGCAGGAAAAGCTGCGAATCCATTTGGTGTAGGGCTTAATTACAGCGAGGCGCTCGCGGATTTGTTGCTCGCCTATCACCGTGCCTGGTCCCTGGCCTTCAACATAGGGACTGAATGAAAGCCCATGAACCGTTGCCTCCAGAGTTTTTCGCACAAGTGCACGAAGCTCATCAACGGAAAGACCGGAAACATCAATACCGGCCAAAGATAGCTTTCTTTGGTACAAATTAGACATGAATTTGGTCCTGACTATTAGTCGTTAAATAAATGTTGTGTCGAGAAGGTGACAATGATTTGATGGATCTTGCCGCTGCGATTAAAGAGTTCTGCACTATCCTCTGCAGTAAGTTCCAACTGCTCGAGTTTCGACCTGGTGTCATCGCTTCTCAAAATGAGCACGCTCGCATCAACCTCGTCGTTGATCGTGTAGACAATTGGAACTTGGCACCAGGTGTACGCGAGGCCACGCTCTGGTACTGCTACACTTTTCCAATCTCCGGAAACATCGACATAGCCTGTTTCACTGCCGCCATCGATGAATTCGACACGGCGCAGCAAGTCTGGTTGAAATCTTACGATGCCGTTGTGTACGCGTACGCCGAGTTCTCCGAAGCGTGTCAGGATTTCTTCTTTGACTTGCCCAGTCATCCCGGGTTGCCTGGCGCCGGCATGCTTAGGCGTGTGTGAGTAAGGGTCGGTAGGAAAGGCGCCATACTCTTGCGGCGTCTTGTTAAACCCAATGCCGGATCGGATGCGGTAATAGAGTCGACCAAGCTGATAGGTCGTGTCAGAGCGACCTTGCTGCTGTAATGATCTGAAGAAATTTTCCATTACTGCAAGCAACAGTTTTGACACCATATGCCAGTAAATTGAGCCAAGGCCCTCGAAACTAAACATCGTGCCCGAGCGACCTGTAAACGATTTGTGATCGAAGACATCCTCGAACAACTTTAGAATGGATTCCGCAGCTTGCTCAACGAGGTCTCCATAGCGGTGCTCCAGCTCGCTGAATCTCGATTTCAAATCATTCGCATTCTTGAATCCTGCATTGAATCGGTATTGGCCATCGGCATCCAGCTCGATAATGCTGAAGTCGTTGTCACTGAACATACGTTGCAGTAAGCGATTCCGCTGCACCTCTTCAGAGGGCACGCGGTTCTTGTCCAGAAAGCCGGGCAGGGGCCTGTCCGGATAGAGCATGAAGCTGTTCTGATCGGCTCGGTAGATAGGGCTTGCATATAGCGATTCTAGTAGCATGACCGATTCTTCCGGGGACATTACACCGGAGCTTAATGCGGCGACCTGGCCCTCAAGCATCGGATAGAGGTGGTCTAACTGGAGGGCATTATCCTTTACACTTAGAACGTTATAGGCATGAAAGAGGCCGTCGTCGCGTCTGTTCTGCTCGATACTCTGGTCAACAACGTCCAGAGCTACGTCCAGCATCTTGATGACGTCAGCAACTGCTTGCAGCGAAGTCCCGGAGAAGCAGCCGTTCGCGTAGAGCGTTTGCCGATAATCACTGGCTGGCTTGCCGAGCTCGAGCAACGCCTTGTAGCGGTCCGCGTCCGAATACTGGTTTCGACGCAGACTTGATTGCAAATGTTCCAACGCAGTGAGCGTCGCCGCAAGCCAATCGCAGGTCTCGCTCGATAACTTGAAGTCTTTTTCTTCGTTCTGCAGCAGTGTCCGCAAGAACTTGATGTAGCGGCGCATGTAATACAACGTCACCATGGATAGTCCCTGGCCGACAAGTGCGTTGTTTGCGTCATTCCATTCCGGGCGCTGAGTATTTAGCCAGACACCACCACCAACTACAAAGTTACTCAACTTGCAAAGCAGCGGCAGTAGCAGTTTTTCGAACAAGTTTACTTGGTAAACTTCACCGTGGCTGTCGAGGACAAGTTTCCCATCGGCGCCTAGCGTGGCGATACGTTGCCTAATCTGTGCTTCCGCATCAATATCGTAGCTAACGGTACTCTTCGGTGTCGCGAGTTGCTTCTCAAACGAAGCAATGCGGTAGGGCACGTTCGCGTAGCAAAAAATTTCTTCGCGGAGCAATTCCTGCAACCGGGTCGGGTGAAAGTCTCGAGACAGTTCCAGCAGCTTTTGCAGATAGATTATTTGGTGATCGCCCCAGTAGCCAATGTAGCTCCATGGGTTGTCAGGCTCTTCTATCTCCCAGTCGATTCCTTCTTTGGTAATTCGGTAGGGGTTATACCCATCGATGGTTGAGGCATTGACAAACTTAGCTATGACATTTTCGATGTAGCCGGGAAAACTGAAGAGCAATGCCTCCCAGTTTTGAAAAATATCCCGCCAATTACCCTGATATGACAAAAGCCCATTGCCGTTGTCATCCTTCACAGTTATTGCAAACTGATTCCAAGGTCGGCTTGGATCACCATGGCGTCGACCAAATGTAATGGGCAAGTATTCGTACGCGAGTCGTTCGAGCTGTGCATCACACTGTGCACCGACCATATCGAGCAATATCGCGAAGTCGAGGTGCTCGGGGAGAGAGTTCAAAAATACTTCATTACGATCGAATACCGCGCTATTAAAATTCCTTATTGTTGCGGTGAAATCGTCAGCTGAGATCGAGTACTGGTCATCGAATACTCCACCGCGAAGAATGTTAAAGAGAACGTTGGCGTAGTGATGCACGTTGACGTTTTCTTCCGCAGTCGCTTGATAACCATCGCCACTCGCCATGATGCGCGCAAGACCATCGGTGCCAGAATTTATCGAAGAGTCGATGGCGTCCAGCAATTGTTGCGGCTCGCGTAAAGCGCGAATCAGGCTGACAACATCGCTTTGGGATTTTTCTATGTCAGCGACGATTTGCCAGCGCTGCGATTCGCCGCCAGCCAGTTCGAGCGAAGTGGTTACAAAGAACGCTCCACGAACGCCGCGGCGATGCTCTTCCTGCCCGACATTTGCACCGCGTCTGAATGCATCGAGCTGCACGGAGGATAATAATACCGACGGGTTATCGAGCCCGAGGCAAAACGCAGTGTTAGCTCTCAATGACTCGCAGGGTTCCGCGCGATCAGTGATCCCTGAATACAGCGAGTACATAGCTAGACCGCTCTTGGTATCAAGTTCAGACCATTTATAAGCATCAACCAAGTTGCTAGTATTGGTTTGCGCAAAAGCCGGTGTGCCAGCCGGCAGGATATTTTGGTAACCATCAAGCAGCTCGACCCGGGTATCCGTGTCGCCGATGTTGTGTAAATGACAGCGGCGAACGAAACCGTATGCGTCGCTGCTCGCCCACGTGTAGCGGAATGAAAGACTCAGGTCGTGATTGATCTCTTCGAAACAGAGCTTGTTGCCAAGCACATTCTTGTAAAGGTTACGCGTTACAGAAAATCGATCGTCATGTTCTCGGTTGAAAGGCTCCCAATTTACTATGCCGTCGGGCCGCTCGACGCGCATGATCGTTTTACAGCCAGTATGCGGCGCACTGTCATGAATCTTGTCGACAGTTATGTAGGGAAACAGGGCGGTCGCCGGAGAGACTCGACCCGCTGTTAGACCGCCACTCGATGAAACGAACAGCCAATGATCAACATCAGAGATAATGCTTATGAAAAATGGGTCCATCTTGTCAACATTGCGAATTGCATAACAACGCTCGCCAACGAAGTCGATAAATTCGCCTTTGGGTCCGGCTGTCGACTTGGCAACTATTGCCGTGACTCTGTCTTTCTTAGCTACATCACTCATGCAGCACCATTTTTCCGAATATGTCGGCGTCAATGTAGCCGCGATCCTTCGCGCCAGTTGCTATCGGGACGGAGCCAATAAAATTCTCACGAAACTCGCTGCCATCGTTGTCGCAGTAGGCCACCATGAAGCCGAGTTCTTTGCCGACGGATAAACTTAGTGGTTCATTGGCATCCGAACCATCTACGTAATCGGCACCGTAAATGTCAATCGCGACTTCCCAGATGATCTTGTCGCCAGTTTGTTGCCAACGGCTGCTAACGTGATGCGAGTAATTTTGCGCCTTTTTATTTCGACCGATGTCGATTGCCTGATTGTCGAGCGACATGTGATACGCGAATGCATTGTGAGAATACTGATGGTTGCCGCCTGAGTAATCTTCGTCCAGGAATACTTCCAGGCAGTCGTCATCCCAGTATTGTGTCAGTGGGTCGCGGTGAGCATCGAACAAAACGTCGTCTGTTATCTCTGCGAGTATGTAGATGCGCGTACCGCTCCAGGTGACTTTGAATCGACCGGAGAAATCTGCTTCAGAGTACTCGGGGCCCAGCCAAAGATAGTCGATATTGGTCCAATCTGCGGCCGCCCACGCGGAATCGTCTGCTATGCCGTCGATGACTGGTTTCATGTCTGCGTGAGGGGCGACCACAAGCGACCTGTCGTTCGCTTGTGCAAAGAAAATTGGCAGCATAAATCCTGACAAAGTCAGGCTTATGAGAATTGATGATCGGAAATTGACGCTAATCATGTGTTCTCCGGCGCAGGGCGTTTTGAGTAGAAACTTACTTCGGGCGGGTTCTCTTTTACTGCCTTTGGCAGGCTCGAAATGCTGTTATGGCGACGTTTTGCCTTTGTTATAGTCAGTATTGTATGCTGATTTGACAGCGCTGTCATCATGAATTGTGAAGTAACACTATGTTCTTGGTTTTTTTGGAAACGATCTGCCGTGAAAATTTGACAGCGCTGTCGATGTTGTGAAGAATCTTAGTCACTTTCGCGTACTGGAACGTGTTGCCGAACAGGATGAGTCGTTGTCAACGATTGACCAAAAAATAGAGGAACTGCTCGCGGTTATGTCTCTGGACGAGAAAGTCGGTCAGATGTGCCAGGCTAATGCGAGCAACGGATATCCACCGCATGAACTCGGCGACCGGCTGCGTGCCGGTCAGATTGGTTCGATTCTGAATAGTGCTGACGTCGGCATTGTGAATGAGCTGCAACGAATTGCCGTTGAGGAGAGTCGACTTGGAATTCCCTTACTGGTTGGGCGCGACGTTATTCATGGTTTCAAAACGGTGTTTCCCATTCCGCTTGGACAAGCCGCAAGCTGGAATCCTGAGCTCGCAAGAGAGGGTGCACATATAGCGGCGTCGGAAGCAGTTACCGTCGGTATTAACTGGACCTTCGCGCCAATGATGGATATCGCGCGGGACGCGCGTTGGGGGCGGATTGCAGAAAGCCTCGGCGAAGATCCGTATTTGGCGAGCGCGCTGGCGGTCGCAATGGTGGAGGGTTATCAGGGCGACGACCTCGCTGAACCGCTCGCAATTCTGGCCTGCGGCAAGCACTTTGCAGGCTATGGCGCTGTAGAAAGCGGTCGCGACTATGCGACGACAGATATCCCGGAGAATGAACTGCGGAATGTACATTTGCGGCCGTTCCATGCGGCGATAGACGCTGGCCTCGCCACAATCATGACGTCGTTTAGTGATCTGAACGGCGTGCCGGCGACCGGCAATGCCTTTTTACTCAAGCAGGTGTTGCGCGACGAGTGGGAGTTTGCCGGTTTCGTTGTGAGCGATTGGGATTCAGTGTTTCAGTTGCTGGTTCATGGTTTTACTGAGAATGATAAAGAGTCGTGCTTTGAAGCCGTTTCGGCGGGTGTTGACATGGAAATGGAGGGACACACCTTCCGTCACCACCTCGCCGAACTCGTTGCAGGGAATCGTGTCACTTCAGACGCAATCGACGCGTCCGTAAGCCGCATATTGCGCGCGAAATTTCGCTTGGGATTATTTGATAATCCGTATGTTGACTATGACGGAGTATTTAACATCGCCACCGAGAAGAACTTGCTGATGGCGAAAAAGATGGCGCTTCAAAGCGTCGTAATGCTGAAGAACGAGGATACCGTACTACCGCTCGATGCGAGCGCGCTTAGTTCAATTGCGGTGATCGGGCCGATGGCTGACGCGGCATATGATCAACAGGGGACCTGGGTTTTTGACGGCGATGAGACATTAAGCGTCT
>Ga0055584_100006209_pt1 | contig 11713 bp, 13 predicted proteins | sample OSDHelmetaG_FD_58716 | JGI IMG/M metagenome (GOLD analysis project Ga0055584, IMG submission 58716) | Pelagic marine sediment microbial communities from the LTER site Helgoland, North Sea, for post-phytoplankton bloom and carbon turnover... | ecosystem: Environmental > Aquatic > Marine >... | reverse complement strand
GTAGTAGTCCAGAAAAAAGAGTGCTTCGGCACCGAGTACCGCGATATCATTGGCGCACATCGCCACCAGGTCTATGCCGATGCCGTCGACGATATCGAGATCAATGGCGAGCCTGAGCTTGGTGCCTACGCCATCAGTGCCGGACACCAGTAATGGGCTACGGTAGCGATGCAGCGGGAGTTCGAACAGCCCGCCAAAGCCACCGATGCTACCGACACTGCCTTCGCGCCGGGTCGATTTGATTGCTGGTTTGATGCGCTCTACCAGTTCGTTTCCGGCGTCGATATCGACGCCGGAGTCGAGATAACTCAGGGCTGTCTCGGTGAATGTTTCGGGATTCATGGTTTGCAGGTTCAGGAAATAATAGTGGTGTGTTATTTTACACGCCTTGCGGGCAAATGTCCGTCGATGAAGATAGGGAAACAATGAAGTTGTTGAAAGTTTTTGTGCCTGTTTTGGTATTGCTCGGATTTTGGCAGCTGCCGCTGCACGCGGTGACCGTGGAGGATTTGTATACGGTTGAATTGCCGGTCGCCGATCAGACCACCAGTCTGCGACTGGAATCCTTCAGCGAGGCGTTCAAGCAGGTGATCGTTAAGGTGAGTGGCTCGGACGATGCGCTCGCCAGCCCGGCATTCAGTCGACCGATTCAAAACAGTGCGCGCTACGTGAAACAGTTTCGTTACCTGAACCGCAGCCTGCCTGATGACGAAGAGTTCGACAGCACGAGATTGTTCCTGCGCATCGATTTTGATCAGCAATTGATCGAGGGATTGCTGCGCGAGCAGAATTTTCCAGTGTGGGGGCGGGAACGGCCGAGCACCTTGCTGGTGATTTCCTATGACGTCAATGAAAACATCAAGCTGGTGTCCGATGATGCGACGCCGGATCTGGTTGAGGCACTGGACCGCGCGGCTTCCATTCACGCGGTACCGGTTTTGTTTCCACTGATGGATCTCGAGGACATCGCGCTGGTTAGTATCGGTGATATCGCCTCGCGGCAGTATGAGAATATTAACACCATGGCCAGGCGCTATTCGCCAAACGCAATGATGGTGGGGCAGATTGTGGGTCGTAGCGGCAAGGGCTGGCAGGGCGATTGGGAAGTTCGTTTCGACGAACAAATTTTCAAATGGACCTACAAGGCGTCTTCCAAGCAGGCAGTGATCGACCAGGTCATTCGGCACATGGCAAAGATTCTCGCCCTCGAATACGCACTGGAGGATCATCGCCGCCTGGAACAGTCGCTGTTGCTGAGCATTTCCGAACTGGAGGGCATCGATAATCTGATCAAGGTTCAGCGATATCTGAAATCGCTGAACGCGGTGGACAGCGTGCGCGTTGCGATGATCAATAAGGATGTCGTCACTTATCGCTTGAAATTGCACAATGATCCGGAGGATTTGCAGCGCCTGATTGAATTTGGCGAGGTACTCGAGCAGGAGGATTTTCCCCAGCTCAGCACGCAGGGTGAAGAGATGATTATTCTCAATTACAGCTTCATCAACCGTGGAGCCAGTAATTAAACAAATCGCGTTACCGCTGTCGCTGGATCGACAGTTCAGTTTCGATAATTTCGTTGCTGAGCGCACCGATTTGATCCTCAGCAGCCTGCAGGCGCTAATCCTTGGCAAGGGTGAAATCCAGCTCGGGTTATGGGGTGCAGCGGCCACCGGCAAGACGCACCTGCTTAATGCCAGTGCTGATTTCGCGCGCAAGAATGGCGTATTGCTGCAAATTTACGATGGGGTGCAACTTTGCCAGTGCGCTGCCGATGAATTCGAAGGGTTCAGCCACTGCGACGTACTGGCGATTGATAATCTCGATGCAATTGCCGGCAATGCCGCCTGGGAAGCCTGTTTTTACCAGGTGATAAATCGTTGTCGTGATGGTGAATTTCGGCTGCTGTTCTCGTTGACTGACAAACCTGCAGCGTTAACGACGCAACTGGATGACTTTCGTTCCCGCTTGCAATGGGGTCTGTTGTTGCAATTGCCGCAGGTCGGTGATCCGGAAATTCGTCAGATTTTGCGTCGGCGGGCACGGTTGTTGGGCATCGATTTATCCGATGAAGTGATTTCCTACCTGATGAACCATCATGCGCGCGACCTCGGTGAGCAAATTGGCATCCTGCGACGACTCGACGGGATTTCGCTGTCGCAGCAACGCCGGGTAACTATCCCGCTGGTCAAACAGGTACTCGCTGAATCTGGCGACCCTTAGTCCCGGCGCTGCAGTCCGAGGTAACGCGCGTAGTAAATGCTGGCCAGAAACAACAACATGCTAGCCACCGATGTGCCAAAGCCATAGAGTCGCAATTGTGGGTTCGACACCAGTTCGCTGATGCCGATACAGAAATAAAGCAGGGTGAGAAAGCCGATCCACTTGTAGGTGTAGAGTTGATTATCCAGTAAGCCCTTGAAGGGGATCAATAACGGCAATACCAGCACTAGTAACCAGTAATTCCCCTGCGGCACGGTCATCCAGGGCAGGGCCATCTGTAAGGCAAGCAGGCTTGCCCAGGACATCAGGCTGATGATTTTGAGGCTATGCACTCGAAATCACTCGTCAGTTCAGCTTACAGGCGATATCGGCGACGCGTTTACCCAGAGCCCTGCAAGCAGAGCGTTCATGTTCACTCAATGCCTGGCCCTGCAGTCCCGCAACATGACTGGCGCCATAGGGTGTGGCACCGGAGCTTGTCTGGTTGAGCGCGGGTTCCGAATAGGGTATGCCGGTTACCAGCATGCCGTGATGCAGCAGTGGCAGCATCATGCTGGTGAGCACCGTTTCCTGACCACCGTGCATGCTTGATGTTGCGGTGAATACTCCACCCGGCTTGCCAATCAGGGCGCCGGAAAGCCACAGCGGGCTGGTTTGATCGAAGAAGTACTTGAGCGGGGCTGCCATATTGCCGAAGTAACCGGGGCTGCCGACCAGCAGGCCCGCGCAGTTTTCGAGATCGGCCTGCTGCGCGTAGGGCAGGCCTTCGTCGGGTAGCGAATTCTCGCTCTGCTCGGTGTTAGCCGATACCGGCGGCAACCTGCGTAATACCGCGGCGCAGGCCGCGTTGGAATCGACGCCGAGACTGATTTCTTCGGCCATGCGCGCAATACTGCCGTGGCGGCTGAAATAAACGATCAGTATGTTATGCAATGATTTCCAGCACCCTGCCAGGAGGCCGGCCTATGATTGCCCGGTTTCCGCAAATCACGATCGGGCGTTGTAACAGCGCCGGATATTCACAGATGGCTTCGATGATGTCGTCATCGCTCAAGCTGTCGTCGTCGAGATCGGCATCCTTGTAGACCTGCTCAGTGCTGCGCATCAAATCACGGGCGGAAGCGCCGAGCATTTCAATAATTCGCCAGATTTCCTGTGCAGTGGGTGGATCCTCGAGATATTCGATTATCTCCGTTTCGATGTTGCTATCCTGCAGAATTTGCAGCGTTTCGCGTGATTTGCTGCATTTCGGATTGTGATAGATGACCGCTTTGTCGTTACTCATGCTACGCGCCCTGACGGCTGAAATTGCGCCTGTTTTACAATAACGCTCCCGCCTTGGCAATAGCCTTGATTGACAGTTGCCGTGAAAATGAAAATGGGTCAAATTAACGGCCAGCGGGAAAAGCGTGAAATCTAGGCTATAATTAGCTGCGATTGTGTAATATTTACATTAAAAACTTGCCCTAAGGGGTTGATCAATGTAGGCTTCTTGTCAAAATAGGCTATCATAATTCAACTCAACAAAACCTAATTTAGATAAGTTCTTCGGAGAATATAATAGATGAAACCAATAGAACTCCTTAAGGTCGCTGCAATTGCAGTTATGACCTCAGGCTTGATGGTTGGCTGTCAGCAAAGTTCCACTGACGACATGCCTGCTGAACCGACTATGGCGGAAGAGACATGCGAGGGCGCTACGCCTGAAGTTCGCAACGCGATTTACGCGGCCAAGCTGAAAAATGCGCGTGCCAGAAACCTTGGCGCTGACTGGGAAGAAACCGCAAAGATAATCGAGGAAGCCGAACAGGCAGCCGCGGATTGTGAAAACGTGCGTGCCAAGATTCTTGCCAACAAGGCTGAAGCTGCTGCTGCTGCAGCCATCGCAGGCTTGCAGGTGGCGGAACCCGCAGAGATTACTGAGCCAGCCCCTGTAGAAGAGTCTCCCTACCTCGGTGGCTATCTCGTCGTCAGCGGTGACAACCTGTGGAACATTGCGGGCCAGGATACGATCTACAGCAATCCTTTCATGTGGCCGCTGATCTACAAGGCAAATTCGGGCCAGATCAAGGATGCTGACCTGATTTTCCCGGGACAGTATTTCTACATTCCGAAGGCTCGTGGTGCAGATCGTGCGGCCGCGATGGAGCACGCCAAGAACCGTGGTGCGTGGACGCTGGGTGAAACCGAGGCATCTGACCTGGATTACCTGTCGCAATAGCGGGTCAGCGCTGGAGATTAAAAGAGGCTCGCCGTGTGCGGGCCTTTTTTTTGATACCGACGCGCTGGCCACCTGGCTCAGCCCAGGTAGTGGATAACACAGAGATAATCGGTTGTTGATTGCCTGCCGGAAAGTGAGCGCAGCGCGAGACATTTTCAACGGCGGTGAACTAATCTCCCATTTTATTCTCCTAGTTGTTTAAGTCATTAATCTGTTGATTGAGTGAGTATATGAAGCGATACCTGCCAGCCCTTTTGCTGTTGCTAAGCCTGCCGTTGCTCGCACAGGCTGTGGATATGCCGCTGACCGCGGTCAATGGCACCAAGACCAATCTCAATCGTTACCAGGGCAAGTGGCTGGTGGTGAACTACTGGGCAACCTGGTGTCCACCGTGTATCGTCGAAATGCCTGAATTACAATCTTTTCATGACGAGAATGTGGATAAAAATGCGATGGTTGTCGGCATTAACGCTGAAAATATCAGTCAGCAACGCCTGCAGATATTTCTCGATGACTATTTCATTACCTACCCGAATTTCATTTCGGGGCCGACACAGCAATCGGAGCTGGGTTTGATCCCGGGGTTGCCGACCACCTTTCTGGTGACGCCCGGGGGGGAAATCGTGGCACGGCAAGTCGGACCGGTGACGCGCGAGATGCTCGAGCAGTTTATCGAGAAGTGGCAACCCTAGCCCCCATATTTCAACCATTTTCGTTACGAGGGCGTCCTTACGACCTCCACACGACTGCAGGGATGCTGCGGGCGGCGTTCCGGAGTGGTTGCCCAGCAGGAATTGGGTGAGATAGGCGGGCTAGGAAGACTTCGTCAGCTAAACAGCAGTGCAAGCGGATGATTTCCTGCTAATATGCTGTAAAAACAAAACAGATAATGAATCGTGATTAAACCCGCTTGCACCCTGGACTGGATACTCGAACAGCTGGTATCCCAGGATATCGTCGAGCAGGATAAGGCCCAGATGATCAGCTCACTGGTTTCCGCCAGTGACCGAAAAACACTGCACCCTCTGGAAATCGTTGCCAGCCGGCAATGGAATAATAAATCCCTGCCGGAACAGGTACTGACGCTCGATGTGATGACCGATTGGCTGGCAGAGCAATCCAGCCTTGCACGTTATCATTTTGACCCGCTTAAGATGGATGTGGGTTCCTGCACATCGATCATGTCCTATGCCTACGCTTCGCGCTTTAATATTCTCGCGGTCAAGGTGACCGCAAAGGAAGTGGAGATCGCCGTTACCGATCCGTTCAACCTGGAATGGATGAACGAGATCGAACGAGTAGTCAACCGGCCGATTACCACGGTGCTGGCGAATCCACAGCAATTAAAGAGCTACCTGATCGAGTTTTACAGCGTCAGCAAGGCGATGGATGGCGCTGGTCTTAAGTCGGCCGGCCAACTGTCGAGTAATATCCAGAACCTCGAGCAGCTGATTGAACTGGGTAAGTCGGGGAAAATCGATGCCGAGGATCAGCATATTGTCAGCATTGTCGACTGGCTGATGCAATATGCGTTCAGCCAGCGCGCCAGTGATATTCATATTGAACCGCGACGCGAGTATGGGAAGGTGCGTTTTCGAATCGACGGTGTCATGCACCAGGTCTATGAAATTCCTGCGACGATAACTCCCGCCGTGGTGAGCCGTATAAAGATCATGGGGCGTCTCGACGTAGCTGAAAAACGTAAACCGCAGGATGGTCGCATCAAGACGCTGTCGCCGAATGGGCAGGAGATTGAGTTACGCCTTTCGAGCATGCCCACCGCCTTTGGTGAGAAGCTGGTTTTGCGAATTTTTGATCCCGAAGTACTGGTCAAGAATTTTGCCGCGCTTGGCCTTGAGAAGACCGAGTCAGATATCTGGAACGGTATGATAAGTCGGCCTTTTGGCATCATTCTGGTGACCGGGCCAACCGGTTCCGGTAAGACAACAACGTTGTATACCAGCCTCAAACAGCTGGCCCGCCCCGAGGTCAATGTTTGCACCATCGAAGATCCCATCGAACTGGTGGAGCCCAGCTTTAACCAGATGCAGGTGCAGCACAACATTGGTCTCGATTTCGCATCGGGTGTGAAAACACTGTTGCGCCAGGATCCCGATATCATCATGGTCGGCGAGATTCGTGATAGAGAAACGGCAGAAATGGCAGTCCAGGCAGCGTTAACAGGTCACCTGGTGTTGTCGACCCTGCACACTAACGATGCGCCTGCGGCAATTGCGCGGTTGATTGAAATTGGAATACCTGCCTATCTCATTAACGCTACCCTGATCGGGGTTGTGGCACAGCGTCTGGTACGAAAACTGTGTCCCCATTGCAAGCATGAAACCAGCCTGGAACTGCTCGACTGGCAAGCCCTGATCAAGCCCTGGACTACTTCGCCGCCGGACCACATAGCGGATTCTGAAGGCTGTCTCGAGTGCCGCAAAACCGGGTTTATCGGGCGCATCGGTATATATGAAATGATGCCGATAACCGACGTTCTGAAACATGAAATAAGCGATAATTTTGACCTGGTCAAATTTCGCAAGGCCGCGCTTCGCCAGGGCATGAAACCGCTTAATCTCGCCGGGGCGCAAAAGGTGGCCCGCGGTATGACGACTATCGAAGAAGTGCTCAAGGTAGCGCCGCCGCGGTACGATATTTAGGCGGCACCCGTGGTGAAATCCTTTTATCGGATAGTTCCGTTGATCCTGGGATTGCTGCTGGCGCAAGGCTGTAGTGATGACGGCTCACCAGAAGATCGTATCCGGCGTTTGATCGACAGCGCGGTGCAGGCCGCCGAAGATCGCAACCTGGATGGTCTCAGTGATTTCATGCACCCCGATTTTATCGACCAGCAGGGCAACAACCGCCAGCAGTTAGCCAGATTGTTACGTGCTTATTTTTTCCGCCACAAGAAGATTCATCTGTTTACCCGCATTGATAGTATCGAAATGCTATCCGCCAACCATGCCAGTGTCAGTCTTCACGTCGCCATGGCCGGTACTGTAATTCCCGATGTGAATGCGTTGTCTTCTTTGAGCGCGAGCATTTATCGATTCGAGCTGCAGTTGATCAAACAGGACGACTGGCTATTGCGTCATGCGAGCTGGGAGCCGGCCAACATCCGTGCCTTTGACTAGCACGCCGCAGGCCAACGGTGAGATATGCGGGTCAGGCACGGGATGATGCTCGTGATTAGCCGGCATTGAATATTACCCCTGCCGCAAGCGCACACTGAGCGGATTGTTGCTCCTGGGGTAGCTGTTACCCTGAATCCGACCGGGTACGTCGATGTGCGCGGGCTAGTCTGATAAAAGGTCGGTGCCGAAAAAGAAAACTGCCAGCGGCACTGGCGCAACCGATAGTGCGATTGTAAGCAGGTATCCGCTGACTGAGTAGAGGCGGGTGACTCCGGCGAACAGGGCTATGCCGCCGCCGCCGCCGATCAGGTAGTTGCCGGGTATGTTAAGCGCGACTGCCAGTGCCAGGTAGCGGTATCGCAGCAGCAGGGGTATAAATCGTTTTGGTGCTCGATCGACCAGCAGTTCAAGTCTCTGTTGCTTGCTCAGTGGTTCGATTTCTCTGAGTAGACGGCTGGTGCGCTCGAGTTTGAGGTCCTCGCTGAAATTGGCCAGTACCGACAACGGAAGCAGACGCCCGAGCATAAATGCAAGGCCGAGACCGGCGACAGTACACAGATACACGAGCAACGCGATACGGGGGCCAAGCATGACCATCAGTCCGATTCCGATTTCGGCACCGGGAACGAACGGGACAGCCAGCAGGAAGGCATACAGCGTGGACGAAATCATGATGGTGCGGTGCACCGCGTCTTCATTGCCGGGGCGTATTGGAAAATTGAGCGTTTCCATGAAGTGACGCGCAACCAGGTTCGCGACGACCAGCACCACAATCAGGCACACCAGTCGTGCGATAGCACCCCAGTTTATGGTGGGTGCCTGATTAGCGGGCATATTAATCTGTGCTGGCCGTGGTGGGAGGCTCTTTTTGCAACTTACCTTCGAACTCGAAAGTATTTTCGACAGTCCAGTACCAGCGTTTGACTATCCAGGTGGACTTGCCCGTGATTTTGTCACCTTCGATGGTGCCTCGCCAGACGATCTTTGCATCCTTGTAGGGACATTCTGTTTCGCTGATAAATTCGGTCTTGCTGCCGTTCTGGCGTACGAAGTAGGGGCGAGCGGGGTACTCGCAACGAAGCTCACATTCCCTGGAGACAAAATTGCCGTTTTCAAAGACAAATATATCGGGAATATCCTTGGGCTTGCCGTCTGGACCGACCGCGCCGCGGAAGCTCAGGCCGTCTAGCGGTCCCGCTGCTGTGGTGGGTACGGTGGCGTTTGCCGTGTGGGGCGAAATAATTTCGTCGCTGGCGGCCAGCAAGGAACTGCTCCCCCAGCTGGCCAGAGAGAAAACGAACGAGATGAAAACTAATCTTGAGCGGGGCATGGCTTCTCTGCAATGGGTTAGCAGCCTGGCGGATACGAGTCGAAAACGGCGTTTACCGTTGCATTGGCAATATCTGCAGCAGTGACCTTAGCGCTAGTCGGCGAAAAGGTCAAAGCCGAGTTCATTGTGCAGCGGATTCGAGTTAGCGGTGAACCTTATTGCTTGAACCAGTTGCTGTTCAGTGCTTCGATTACCTTGTTGGGGTAAACCGTTTTGCCGAGACTGCCATTGTAGCGCGCCAGTGCCCGGCCCAGATCGTTGGGTTCCATATCTATGTAATAACGCAGTATGGTGCAGCCCATACGCAGGTTGGTACGTATCTTAAACAGGTTTTTGTCCGAGATTCCGATTTCATCCAACCAGAAGGGCATCACCTGCATCAGTCCGCGCGCGCCCGACACCGAGATGGCGAACTCATCGAAGTGGCTTTCAACTTCAATCAAGGCCAGCACCAGTTCCGGTTCGATATCTACCCGCGTCGCTTCGTAGTGAACCTGCTTGAGTATTTCGATCCGTATTTTCGGATCCGGGATAAATTTTTCCAGTCGACGTGACATGTCGAGCAGCCAGACCTGGGCGTGGAATCGATCGTCGAACCCCGAGTCGGATTCGATTGCATCCTTTAACAAGCGTTTGAGTTCGGGGTCCGTACTGGCTTGCGTTGTGGACAGCACAGCCAGTATCAGCAGGATCAGGCTGGCGAGTAGTGATCTTCTCAGTGGGAAGAGTCGCATGGATTGGAACCCAGCCTGACAAGCAGAGCGGTTAATTCAGCCAGCGGCAGTTCCTGCGCATCCTGATCGCGTCTGCCCTTGTATTCGAATTGCTGTGCGGAGAGACCGCGGTCACTCAGCACGATGCGATGTGGCACGCCAATCAGTTCCATGTCGGAGAACATCACCCCGGGCCGCAGAGCGCGATCATCGAGCAGTACGCTGATTCCGTGTGTTGCGCATTGCTGATAGAGATTGTCGGCGGCTACCTTGACCGCTTCCGACTTGTGGTAATTAATTGGGCAGATCGCCAGCATAAATGGCGCCAGCGCTGCGGGCCAGATAATGCCACGATCATCGTGGTTCTGCTCGATTGCCGCTGCGACTACGCGTGTCACTCCGATACCGTAACAGCCCATGTATGGCGCTACCGTCTTGCCCTGAACGTCGAGGACTTTCGACTGCATCGACTCCGAGTACTTCTGGCCAAGCTGGAAGATGTGACCGACTTCGATACCGCGTAATATGCGCAGTTGTCCGTTGCCGTCCGGGCTTGGATCTCCGTCGACGATGTTACGCAGGTCAGCTACCACCGGTTCCTCGCAGTCCCGGCCCCAGTTGACGTTCTGCAAATGTTTGCCATCCTGATTTGCACCACAGACAAAATCGCTTAGTACCGCAGCGCTGTGATCAACATAGCTTTTAATGGCGAGTCCCACTGGCCCGATTGAACCGATATCGTTACCGAGAATCGCTTTGATTTGGTCGCGCTGCGCCATGCGTAACGGGCTTGCAACACCTTCCAGGCGTTCGCCCTTGAGCGTATTCAGTTCGTGATCACCGCGCAGGATCAGCGCGATCAAAGTATCATCGTCGGCCTCGACAATCAGTGTCTTCAGGCACTGTTGCGGTGCCACTTTGAGTCCGCTGGCAAGCGCATCTATGCTGTGCATGCCGGGCGTATCCACGATTTGCATCGACTTCGAGGGAGCGGCGCGTTCGATTGCGGGAGGCAGCGCTTCGACAGTTTCAATATTGGCGGCGAAGCTACCCTCGCTGGCAAAGGCGATAGCATCTTCTCCGGAATCCGCGAGTACGTGGAATTCCTGCGAAGTACTTCCGCCGATGGCACCCGAATCGGCGCTGACTGCGCGGTAGTCAAGCCCGAAGCGATCGAAGATGGCAACGTAAGCCTGGTCCATGATGTCATAGGAGGCTTGCATGCCATCCTTGTCAATGTCGAATGAGTAGGCGTCCTTCATGATGAATTCACGCGAGCGCATGACACCAAAGCGCGGCCGTATCTCATCGCGAAATTTGGTCTGGATCTGGTAGAAATTGAGAGGTAGCTGGCGATAGCTGTTCACTTCACGACGAAAGATGTCGGTGACGATTTCTTCGTGCGTTGGACCAATGCAGGCATCGCGATTGTGACGATCAGTAAAGCGCAGTAATTCCGGACCAAACTGATCCCAGCGTCCCGATTCCTGCCATAACTCGGCTGGCTGAAATGACGGCATGAGTAATTCCAGCGCGCCCGCACGATCCATTTCTTCGCGAATGATTTGTTCTACCTTGCGCAGCACTCGCAGCCCTAGCGGCAGCCAGCTGTAGATGCCGGCGGCGTGTCGACGAATCATGCCGCTGCGCAACATCAACTGGTGGCTGACAATCTCGGCGTCAACCGGGTTTTCCTTCAGTGTGGCAAGGTGGTAGCGGGAAGCTCTCATAGATTTTGATTCGTGCGCTATCGCGTCAGTTTAGTATGCGGAGCATTATAGATGAACCACGGTTCAATGCCATGCCGACATTGTTTGCTCGGCTAAGGTTCAGGTGATGTGCTATCCCGTCGACTGATCCCTGGCATTATGTCGAAAAGCGAAACCGGAATTAGTTGCAAAATCGATCGACTTCGGCCTGGGATGAGGCCTTGCGCTCAGCGATTTCTGCATCGGTGAGGTAGCGAATGCCGCCGTCCGCCTGCTTGAGTTTGATGCGGGTGCTGGTATTTATGATATCCAGATCCGAGCGGGCGCTTGCGCAGATTTGGCTGGCCTGCTCGGCTGATACTTTTTGCTGATTGTCC
>Ga0055584_100006208_pt1 | contig 11714 bp, 8 predicted proteins | sample OSDHelmetaG_FD_58716 | JGI IMG/M metagenome (GOLD analysis project Ga0055584, IMG submission 58716) | Pelagic marine sediment microbial communities from the LTER site Helgoland, North Sea, for post-phytoplankton bloom and carbon turnover... | ecosystem: Environmental > Aquatic > Marine >... | reverse complement strand
TGCCTCTCTTTCCATCCTAGTTCGACAATCTACTGACATAGAGCCCATGTGTGCTGTCAAAATACACCTTTCGATTTCTCGAAGTTTCCCTGAATAAGGTTCTTGAACAAACACATCAATTGAAGCCCCAGATAAATGTCCTGCTTTCATTACCTCATAAAGGTCATCTTCATTAATAATTCCACCTCTTGCTGTATTGATAACGATAGCATCAGGCTTCATCATTTCTAAATGTTCTTTACGAACCATATTCTTTGTAAGTGAAGTAAGTGGAAGATGAAAACTAATTACATCAGCTTGTTTATAAATTTCTTCTTTTGTAACCCATTCTACTTTAAATTGCCGATCAATCTCAGAATCAGGTAAAGTATCGTTTAGTAGCAATCTTGGTGTACCAAAGCTACGTAAACGGTTTAAGACACGGGTACCAATTCGGCCCAACCCAATTATACCAATTGTAACTTCCGGAATACGTTTGCCAAAATAACGATTCCAACGGCCATCATGCATTTGTAAATTGGATAACTGAACAGAACGCAACATTGTTAACATTAAACCAAGAGTTAATTCAGCTACTGCAGGCGCTGGTGCATCTGGTGTATAAGAAACCTTTATTCCTCTTCGTTCAGCTGCTAATAAATCCACACTATCTAAACCAATCCCAACACGTGAGATCATTTTTAGATTCTTACCCTTTTCCATAACTTTATCTGTAATTTGTTCTGTGCCTGCAATGATTACATCAAAATCTTTAATCATTTCAGCTAACTCATCTTCTGTTAACTTTTTTCCCAATGGGTTTATTAAGTATTCAATTCCTGCCTCTTTAAGCAACTCAAGAGGCAGACGATTCTTATCGCCAAATGGCACAGTTGTAATTAAAGCTTTCATATTATTCTCCTATTAAGACTTAATTTTCGCATTTCTTTGCAAAGACCCAAGTATGTGAACTCAACTTTTCTTCAACCAAATACTTTTGAAAAGATAACGATAGCGAATCATTTTCGATAATTTTTTTCACAAAACGATTCTGTTCCAGAACAGATGGATCTTTTTTATAAGCATTTCTCACAATATCGACATCTATAACTCCAGGAGTTAAAACATCAACTTGTGATAAATCTGCACGTTCAAAAAGTATCTTAAATCCATCAATGGAAATGAAATTAATATGATGTGGGGGAGAAATACTATTGGATTTTTCCCATAATGTTTGTATATCAAAACCATCAACACCCAATGTGCTCACCATAAGGTATCCACCAGGCTTAACGAATGTGGAAAGTGTCTCTATAAATGAAAGTGGTTCATATACATGTTCCAACACTTCAAAACAAATAACCAAATCAGCTACATTTTCATACCCTTTGACCTTTTCAGCAATATTTTCAACTACTTCTAAACCTTTATTTCGACAAATCTCAGAAAGATGGTTCGATGGTTCGATGGCGATTGTTCTTGATTGTGGATATAGTGCTTTCCATTCTTCCAAAAAGATGCCATATCCAGCACCCACATCCATAACAATATCAGGTAATAAATTTTTTTCTTTACACAATTCGATAAGCTTTTTTACTCTGGGTTTAAATATACGATCTCGTCTTGCTTCTGCTACAGCAGGAAAAAATTGTTCAGCCCAATATTTTGATGAAATTGAATTATTATAAAATTGTTCAAAAGCTGTTATAGGTGGACGTGGTGTTTGATATAAGCTTCCACATTCATCACATGTTGAGTACTCAAAACCATGTTTTTCAAACTCAAATTTATTCTTTAGTGAGCCACACGCAGGACAACAAATGTCTTTTTTATCAGTCTTACTAAAACATAACTCTGCGTCCTTAGCAGATAAACAAAGATACTCTTCAAATATCTTAGCAGGACGGATATCTTCTTCTTTCAAAACTAGTAATATTTACGCATTAATTTATCCCCGTCCATTTTCCTTTCAACATTAACTCTATCTTCTTCAGTGTCTACACTAAAAGAAAAACCATCAGTCATTACCATTCTGACTTTTTCACCAATTTCAATAATACGCATCATATCTACAGATTCAATTTGCTCTAATTCTGTCTCTGGGGTTTCATTAAACTTAAGAAGATAACTTCTTTTAAATGGGATTATACAAACTTGTTTTAACATATTTACTTTATCATAACCTTTTTTCCTCGAAGGGATAGGCTCTCTAGAGAAGTAGATTGCATCACTATTTTTATCCACAACAACTTTTACTTCGTTAGGATCTTCAAATTCAGTAACAGTTTCCATTTTTGCCATCAAGTTCACTACATTGATACTACTATCATTAGAAAAAGGAACTAGAGATTCACTAATCATTGCAGGAGTTACCATAGGCTCATCACCTTGAACCATCACAACAATATCTACTTTTTCTCCAATATTATTTTCTATTTTTATCATTGCCTCAGCAGTACGATCTGATGCTCGCTCATGTGAGTCAGAAGTCATAATTGCTTTGCCACCAATCGACTCAATATAATCAAAAATTTCTTGATCGCATGTTGCAACATATGTATCGAGTAAATCTTCACACAAGCTAGTTCGTAGATAACAATGGCCAATCATTGGAATATCATGAATTAACGCCATTGGTTTTCCTGGAAAACGTGATGAGCCCATTCGAGCTGGAATGATTGCAACTATCTTCATTAAATTAATTCCTTCACTTTACTTAGACCATCCCTGCAAGCTCTGTCGAGCATACGAATATCAACACTATAGGCGATAAACTTTTGCCCCTCATTAATTTTTTGTTGCAATTGAAGTGCATCTGGCTCCACCACATGTATGCCCCCCGTTACATTAAGTTTAGTTGCAACAGTTTGAATCCTTTCCATGGCTTGCAACAATTCAGGATGATCAAACTGTCCTGGAATTCCCATAGAGCCCGACAAATCATAAGGTCCAATGATATAACCATCCACACCGTCGACTGATAAAATAGACTCCAGATTATTTACTGCATCAATGTGTTCAACCTGTACGATGACAACTGAATGCTTTTCCTGCCACTCGAGATATTCTTTAAATTTCATCCCATATCCTTGAGCACGAGCTAATCCAATACCTCTCTTACCTCGCACCGGGTATTTAACTGCTTGCACAGCTTGTTCAGCTTCTTCAGCAGAGTTCACCATTGGAACAATGACACCATGACTGCCTGAATCCATAACTCGTTTAATTTGATCAGGATTATTAGACGTCAATCTTACAAGAGGCGTCACACCAGCTAATTCTATTACCCTTATAAGCTCTTCAGCTTCACGAATAGTAATAACACTATGTTCAAGATCAACTGCAAGCCAATCAAAACCAGAATTAGCCATTATCTCTGCAATTGTGGGATGTGCAAGCGTAATCCATGAACCTATCGTTAACTTACCTGAATGTATTTTTGTATGTAGATTATCCATATTGACTCAATTTGAAAAATTAAATAATGTTTTGGTCCCAATTTTATCCACAGGTTGAAATAACTTTTCAGCTATACAGTTACGTTCTTTTTTAGTTAGAGCGTCTGTAACAAAATTTTCGAGCTGTTCTGAGGTATAAAATACTGACCACATATCTTCAGGGACGCATGAAGGTATTGTATAAAAAGAAATTCCAGATCGATTGCCATGGATTGCTACTGGAATTCCAACTGCAATAGCTTCCACAGCAACACTCGATGCAGAGGATATTATCACAGATGCACTCTCGAGGAGTATTGGCATAATTTCATTCGTATATTCAAAAATAGGGTCTGCGACCTGAGGCACTTCCATTTCTAATTTTTCTTTGGTATAACTAGGGTGAGATTTTAGCAAGATTTTTACATTATTAGGCAGGACCAATGCTAACTTAATAACGGCTTCCACGATAGATTTCACCTCATCAATAACAATCGGTAATGCTAGCAATACTATTTTTGTTGCTTCCTCTCTACGATCTTGTGTTAAAAAAAGATGTGAAAATCTAAATGCAGGCGCAACTTTTACATCCAACTTATTACAAACAGTTAGCATTCTTTCTTTAGAAAACTCACTAACAACATATAGGGTATCAGGAATGGTACCTAGAGCATGCTCATAACATGTTGGCTGTAAAGACGCGAATTGCTCTAAAACTGGGAAACCTTGGTAGCCATGAACTACAACACCGGGATAAAATTTTTTAAAACCTAAATTCATTGCTCGGTCAATTATTTGATTTTCACTCCAATCAATTACACCGTTTATTTTCACTTTCTCTTTTGACAGCCGCCTGATAAACCTATAACGATATATAGCCCTCATTAAAGATGGTGCAGCTGTATTTTTTTTAAGCTCACTTAACAACAAAGGCTTTAAATTCAACCCTCTAAACTTCGGATATTTTCGAATCTTTAAAGGCAAAAAAAATGAAGCGAAAAAAGAATACAAAAAATCAGAAGTTTTTAACCATGCCTCTTGCACAAGAAAATTAGTTTCACTATTACGTATTCCTTTTCCAAGCTTAAAGTAGTCTAATGGGCTTTTAATTCCTACTATAGTTGGCGCAAACCATTCCTTCCGTTTCTCTGACTCACTAAGGAACTTATCATGACCAGTGTAATACCTGTCATAAAATAGCTTGCCATCTTCAAAACTATTAGTAAACAAAAAATTATCTATATATACAATTGATTCTGAAGGCCGTTTTTTTAAAAACATTAATTTAAACCAGAACCAATCATTCATTACTAAATAAAGAGACTTTATTACATTCATCAAAATATTTTTTAAAACAAAACCAGATTTAGATATTTTTAAATTAACAGAATCAGCCAACTTAAACCTTATCAACACATTTTCAATCAAATCTGCGACAGATTGATTTTCAACATATATAACAGATGGAATATCTTTATTTTTTAATTTCTCTTCTACTAAAGCTACTCTGCAGAGTGTGTCTAGTATAGGTGAAGTAATGGTGTTTCTACATGTAACTGGAAGAAGAAGTGATAGAGATGACAATTTATTATCAAGAATAAGTTTCTCAATAGCATTATTATATTCAACCCTGACAGCTGGTTCGATATTATTAATCAGCACAGCATCTTCAACCGAAAGTATACTCTTCTTACGTAAATCTAATATTGTGTTCATTTTAAAAAACGTACTTTTCGATGAAAAATAACAAGGAAACAAAACTTAACTTTGAAATAAGATCTTCTTCTTAACATTATTTGGCAATTACTTTGCGATTAATTATTCTAAAAGTCCTTAAAAATCTGACAATAAATACCGTAATTATTAACGATAAAAAAGTATTGCTTAACAACAGTAAAAGACCGGTACCTGCAACAAAATGATGAACAGCGAAAAAGTAAACAAGTATAACTTTTAAAAAAAACTGTTCACTAAATTTTGATATGTATCTCAGAAAAAATACTATACATCCATAATATAAGAATGACCACCAACCAAAGGCAAGATAAGACATTGCCAAACCCCCAGGCAAATGCCTTGTTGCATCAGACTCTGGTTTATTGCTTAGCAAAACGCCCATGCCCTGACCTATAGTCATATAATTCTGTTCATGAATAACTTTACCTGGAACAAAGTAATTTATTAATTGTACTATTTGATGATAAATACTCCCAGGGTAATTAAATTCATTTCCTTGATATGCCATGATTCCAGTCAACCAATCAAACCCACCAAGCCTTCGCGAAAAAGTAAGAATTGCAGTATTAAAATCATATTCAAATGCAAATCCAGTGTCTCCACCGCCAACATAGGCGATGAAAATGTTTCTGTACCAAATCATGAATATTGAGAAAAAAAATAGCGTCAGCACAAAAATTACAATTGCAAATAACATAACTTTTTTTGAAACTCCATTTCTAGAATAATTAAGTATGATCATATAGAAAAGCATCATAGCAAGCAGTACACCTTTTGATGACTCAACAAACACATTAAACATCAAAAATATTACAATTGAAAAAATTGCAAACATCCTCGTATGTTGACTAAATAAATCTCGTCTGCTGGCCACAATTAATAATAATAAAGATAGAGATAAAAATATTTGAGAACCTCTCAGCAAAAATGATTCTAACAAACTTTTTTGCCCTACCCAGCTTTCAGAACCAACAAGTATGCCCAATGATAAAGCTGTATATAGTTTGATAGCAAGCGCTAAAATAACAATCAAACTAATCATCTTAATTAATTCCTCAAACCCAACATTTATTCCAAGGAACTTATCGCCACTGTATGAAATAACACTTGGGCGATTAATTCTTCCATATATTATTTGGAACATCATAGAGCCAAATACCATAGCAATTAAAGCTGATATTGAGAAAATTAATGCTTCGTTTATTTGTACATCAGTGACCCATTTAAATGAAAAATTTTCAGGAAATACATAGAATATAAGCATTCTCTGAGAAAAATATGCTGTTAATACCACAGCAATAAGATTAGAGATAAAGTCCTTAGTTAAGGATAATACCCATACCAAAAATGTAAAAAACGAAACTAAAATTATATATTCAGATGATTGCTTATACCCTAATACAGGAAGTAAAAGGGAGAGCATAAAAACAAAAAACGTTATTATTCTAGTGAATGGCATATACTTAACTTTTTATCTATTACGAAATAAACAAAATATGTTAAACATGTCGATTTCCTGGTTTTTTAAAACTTTTGATTTTGAGAGCTAAGTCGTTTAAATAACTCATCATTTCTTTACGACTCATGCCAAGTAATGACGGCATAAAATAAAGAATCAGACTTGCTAGTATAATGTAGAGCATGCTAGTTATACAAATTCTAAAAATAAAATGTAAAGACTGGTCAAATAAATAGTTAACTAAATAGTATGTAAAAAAGCCGGCTAGCATTAATAAACATATTGTAGCAAATTGATGCAGGTAGCTATAGTTCCAACTTTGATGTCTTGATAACCACCATGAGTAGCTGTTTACAGCAATAAACTGCAATATAACCATCTTCATTGCTAAGCCAGTAGAAGCAAGACCTAAACCAGGTATTACAGCATTACTTGGCGCAAGAAATAGATAGGATATTATTAAACTCACCAACATAATTATCATCCCAATTATTACATAATGGCGAATCAGCTCTATAGAAAAGTACATCACGCTATTCACTTGACCCAATGACTGATAAATTGTGGCAATTAACATTAATGCAAGCACGACACTAGCACCTGCATATTCTTCACCCAGCAAGAACTGGATTATTTCTGATGTCCAAGGTATTAAAAAGCAGGAAATGGTAGCACCAAAAACGCAAAGGATTCGATGAGTACGTTCATATAAAAATTGTACCTTAGTATTATTACCTTGCTCATTTGCTTCTGCAACCTCTTTCCACAGTATTCGCAAAATTGAGGTAGTTGCAATAAAACTAATGATAGAAAATTGTTTAGCTACTGCATAATAAGCTTGCTCATTCGATCCACCATAGTGTTGTAATAACCATGTATCAGCGAAGCCTGTTAGCATTATTAATATCACATATGGAACTTGTGGTAAACAATATTTCCAATATTCCCGGAATACTCCACCTAGTGCTTCTCGGCCTGGAGCATAGTGTAATGGAAATACATAAAAAGCTAATAAGCCAGCCAATATAAACTCGGAAATTATAAAATAAAAAATTCGCTCAATTGTTAGGGCATCCAACCAGTACATTCCTGCTACTAGACACAAATGTATTATAGCTACCAGGACATTGATGAGCTGTACACTTATAGTTAATCTTTGTGACTCTCCTACATGTGCAATCAAATTCCAAATTTGCTGCCGCATGAAGACAGCCGCAAAGGCAAGCAGCACAAGCTGCCGATTTTCACCTTCCCAAATACGCTGTACCCATTCATCAGGAGCAATCAAAGCAATAAAGATAAAAGTGAAAAAAAACTGAATTAATAACCAAACAATATAATATCCAAAAAATATTTTTGTTCGACTTTTTTTAGATATAAATGTAAAAAATGCTCGAGACGATCCCATATCCAGGAAAGCTCGCAATGCTGCAAAGGTAGCTAACAGAAATGCAAGGACACCGAAATCACTAGGCCCCAATCCTCTTGCTATCAGAATACCTGTCAGGAATGAGAGTAATGCCTTTGAAATATTAGAAATAAAAGAAACAAAAGTTCTACGAATAATAAACACTATCAAACTCAATAATTTTGGGTTTATTATAATTTTCTTTAGAAATTTGACTAAATAGAAACAAATCCATTATATATTCTCACATAACAATGTATTTAACTATCAAAGGATATATCAGTTGGCTTTACAACGACCTTTAATGCATCCCTCCATTGCTCAAGATAATCTGGGGATGTTCTTGCAAATTTTTGACAGAAATCTTTTACTACTTCTTGAACAGCGTCTTGCATCCACCAAGAATCCACATTATTCCATATTGAATTTACTTTTTCTGCCGCAGATGTAGGTGTATCGTGTAATATACCTACGCTGCGTAGTTTTTCATAATCCATAATTGCTGATTCACGCAACTCCCAGTGTTTTGGATTCCAAAACATAATTACTGGGATATTGGAAGCCATCACTTCCAAAATTGTTGTTGAGTTATATGTTCCTATAAATAACCGAGAGTCATTAATCGAATGTTTCATACTATTCTTGGGTGAATCAAACTTAACTGCCGAATAGCGATCTTGCCATCGTTGTTTTTGTTTCCAATCTCGATCTGAAGGGTACAAACGAACAATAAGGCTATCCTTAACATCATCATCAAGATAATCGACAAAATCTAATTGATCATTTATATAGTCTTCAACTTGAGATGCAATGGGTACACTATAAAGTCTATATGAATATTTTGGTAAGGTCATACATACCAATAACAACTCACCAGTTGGATTGTAGCTAAACTTAAACCCGGATAACTTTGTAGCTGGTAATGGGAGTGTTGAATCATTATCCTGCCATCCCCATGTTATGTATTTATCCGAAACAGATTTTTCATGTGCTTCGTTAAAATTAAATCCCATAGAGCCATAACCACCACCATGTTGTCCTATTAGTAATTTGGCTCCATTTTCAACTTTTTCAGCAGACCATAATTTAAAAAAATCGTTGGCAATTATTGCGTTCGAAGTAAATATTACTTTGGGTGTAACAGGCCAATAGAAATTTTTCACTAATTTTTTAAGTTCTTCATATCCCTCAATATAGTATCTCGGCATTAGGTTAGGAATCATAGATAAAATAAATCTCTCAAAGTCATTTTTACAAGAGAGTCTTAAATTAAACTGTTCACGTAATTTTTTATTTACTCCGATATCATTAAGATTCGGACTCTCCATTAATGTTGGAATTTGTCCCAAGTTACTTTCCAATTTCGCCTGATCTAATGGTTTTAAATAACTAGAAATAAAAAAGAAATCATTATTTTTAGAGAAATAATTTCCTAGAGAAAATATATTTTTCAATACAGTTTTGGCAAATCTAATTGCTAATGTTTTATAAGATTTTTTGTCATGCTTACGAACACCTTTACATGAATTACTCTCAGTAAGGTCAAAAGAATCATACTTCAACCATTCTAATACCTTTACATAAAACCAATGATTCCAGAGATCATCAGTAATTTGTTGTTGAAATTGATTTTGGTGTTGTGGGGTTGCAAAATCTTCTTTAAGATCCAATTTGCAGGTAGCTGCAACTTGATAGTGATTTAATGCTCTATTTATCATTTGCCAACGATCGTAGCTTGTCATTATAAAATACCCTAACCATGGCCCAACAAATATTCTCCAATAACGAACAGAATAATCAACACCATGAAGTTTATTTAGTCCCTCTGTTGCATCATCTAACAAACGTTCAAACAGATCACTAATTAGATACTGATAATCATTATGTAACTGTTGCCGATCGTCCCAATGATATGGGACTATTTCATAGTCCTGCTTCGCCCAAATCTCTCTCTCATTATATGTTTGGCACCATTTCCCTAGTAACAGTTTTGCTTTATCTGATTGCCATGTATCTTTATGAGCTGTAGTAACAAGATAATGACTTACCACGCAGTTCTTCCGCCATCAACGGGGATAATAGCGCCATTAAGATAACTCGAAGCGTTACTTAACATAAATAACAATACACCTTGATATTCATTAGATTGAGCAAGCCTTCCCATAGGAATACGCAATGAAACATCATTTAAAAAATCTTCTGGTTGTCCATTTTCAATGCCACCAGGGCATATTGCATTACAGCGAACATTCTTTTCAGGCCAGTATGTAGCTAGATAACGAGTTAGGCCTATTAAAGCTGTTTTTACAACCGAATAGGTTACTGGCTTTACTGGTTGAAGTTCATCTGCCAAACCTTCTTTAGTATAAAGACGCTGATCAGGAGCCATCAGACCAAGATCTGAAGATATGTTTACAATCGTTCCACCATTAGGATTTTTTGCAATTTGTGAACCATAATATTTTGAACAAAGATAAGCACCGGTAAGGCCAACGGCAATATCTTGGTTCCATACATCTAAAGGAAAATTCTCAAGACGTGAAAAAATTTTCTTATCATTAGTTTCAACTTTTGGATTATTGGCGGCATTGTTAACAAGCCCATCGATCTTGCCGAATATCTCTACTAACTGGGTACAATTTGAAGAGATCGCGTCTTCGTCAGTGATATCAACCGACATCCCCATTGCCGGCACAGAATATTTTTCACTTAACTCTGCTGCTAACTTATTTACTTGATCATCATAGAGATCAAGTAATATCGGCGTACCACCATAAGCAGCAACAAGTTCTGCGTGTTTTTTTCCTAAAAGACCCACAGCACCAGTGATAACAATGATTTTCCCATCCAATCTGAAAAGGCTTTCTAAATTTTCTGGCATGTGCTTAAAAGACTCCTACTGTTTGACCACCATCAACAACCATTATGCTTCCAGTAATGAATTTCGCACGATCAGAACAAAGAAATACTGCTGCATCCGCCATCTCATCTGGAGTACCAAAACGGTTCATCGGAACCGTATCTTCTATAATTTGCTCTACTCGTTTCCTATCTTTTTTAATTTTCTCATCCCAAGAACCACCGGGAAAATTGACATTACCTGGTGCAAGCACATTTACTCGAACCTCTCGTGCCAATTTTCTCGCCATGTTTTTTGCCAGTGCTGCAACCGCTGTCTTTGCAGTTGAATAATCAACTGGCGCACCAATAGCTTCCATTGCTGTAATTGACGATACAAATAGTAAACATCCTTTTGATTCCTGTAACAAAGTTAAAAAGGTACGAGCGGTAAATAGCGCAGATTCAAAATTATTATCCCAAGTTTTCTTCCATTGCATAGCATCCGGTAATGGATCAGGTACACTCCGACCATCTCCAATATTAGCAACTACGATATCAACGCCGCCCCAGTGCTGTTCCACTTTGTCTTTTAATGATTCTAAAGCATTGATGTCGATACAATCACAAGTTAAAGCCTGAACTCTTGATAGGCCAAAGCGTGATTGTAATCTTTGTTCAGTTTTAAAGAGTTGTTCAGAACCACGAGAGACAATCAATACATCTGCATTCTCTTCCAGAAAATGTTCAGCTATCGCCTCTCCAATTCCTTGCGATGCACCAGTGACTATACACCTTTTACCATCGAGTCCTAAATTCATACTTTGCTTTCCGGTTTTCTTCCAATACCTACTAA
>Ga0055584_100006207_pt1 | contig 11715 bp, 13 predicted proteins | sample OSDHelmetaG_FD_58716 | JGI IMG/M metagenome (GOLD analysis project Ga0055584, IMG submission 58716) | Pelagic marine sediment microbial communities from the LTER site Helgoland, North Sea, for post-phytoplankton bloom and carbon turnover... | ecosystem: Environmental > Aquatic > Marine >... | reverse complement strand
CTGCCCGGGCAGACAATGCCTTCATCCTTGTGCAGTCAACGACATCGACCCAGAACTCGGGCCTGTTCGACCATATCCTGCCCCAGTTCACGGAAGCATCGGGCATCGAAGTACGCGTTGTTGCTGTCGGTACCGGTCAGGCGATCAGGAACGCGGCAAACGGCGACGGCGACGTCCTTCTGGTTCACGCCGAGTCAGCCGAAGTGGCGTTTGTTGCCGATGGCCTGGGCGTTGAGCGGTTTGATCTGATGTACAACGACTTTGTCATCGTGGGCCCGTCTGGCGATCCCGCCGCAGTCATGGGCATGACCAATGCGTCGGATGCACTTGCCATGATCGCAGAATCGGGTTCAGCGTTCGCTTCACGCGGCGATGATTCCGGGACTCACAAAAAGGAGCGTTCACTCTGGCAAGAGGCTGGTGTTGATCCCGTGGTTTCCAGCGGTGACTGGTATCAGGAAACCGGTTCGGGCATGGGTGCGACGCTCAACACGGCTTCGGGCATGGGCGCCTATGCGCTGACCGATCGCGCAACCTGGATTGCCTTTGAGAACAAGGGCGACCTGGTGATTGCGGTCGAGGGCGATGACGCATTGTTCAATCAGTACGGCGTGATCCTGGTGAACCCGCAGCGGTTCGAGCATGTGAAATCAGATGAAGGTCAGGCGTTCATCGACTGGCTGCTCTCCAGTGACGGTCAGAATGCCATCGGCGCTTACCAGCTTGATGGCCAGCAGCTGTTTTTCCCGAATGCGAAGTGATTGAGCGAGCAAGTGTTAGCGGGCGCCGTTGAATTGAACGGTGCCAAGTCCGCCTATGTCATAGCCGCCCATCTCTGCGGCCCGTTCGGCAAATCGTTCGGTGCGGGAAAACGCGAGCAGGTTCTGGATCGGCGGTTCGAAATAGGCACGCCGCCAGATCGCCAGATCAAAGCGTTCTTGTGCAAGAGGAACAAAGCCAAGGCCAAACTGCCGTGCGACCGACTCGATGGCCAGACCTGCATCGGCCTTTCCTGACGCGACAGCGTGCGCAATGTCGGTTTCGTTGCTGGCTGACGTATCGAGCAGTGCGACCGAGCCCGTCATGCCGGCCTTTTCCATCAGATGCTGCAGCAGGACCTGACTGCCTGCGGCGGCCTGACGTGGGATGATGCGGTGTCCGGCAAGGTCGGCAACGCTTTCAATGTTGAGAGGATTATCTGTCGCCACAACAAGCCCCTGTTGGCGGCGCGCCCATTCGATCAGCACAACCGAGGTGAGCCCGGGCGTGCGTGCAAGGTGGACGCGGTTCCAGCCGCCGTTTTCTGGCTCGAAGACATGAAGTCCGGCCGCCTGCGCCTTGCCATGGGCGAGTTTCTCGAGCCCGGCAAGGCTGCCTTCATAGACCGTAGCCAGACCGGACCGCGATTCCCGCAAAGCCCAGTCGAGCAGGGGATCATGACTGCCCGCGACAACCGGCGGCAGGTCTTTGAGCGCCTGCAGGTCGCCGTTGTATTCCGCGCTGGCATCAACCCAGGCCGTGATGACTTCACGCGGAAACAGCAGTTTACCGGTGACCCGGCAAACCGGGATGGCATTGGCCGAAACCAGCTCATAGACCTTGCGCTCCTTGATGCGCAGAAGGTCGGCCACTTCGCGGGTTGTCAGATAGCGGTGGTCAGCCATGGCTAGAGCGCCCGCAGGGCATCGGCGATGCGGGGCAGTTTCAGCGCATCATAACGGTCCTGCTTGTCTGGATGGTCGTGGCCAAATCGGAAGCAGGTGATGCCGTTCCACAGGGGCTGGATGATCTGGCCGCCATAGCCGCGCATGGAGGGAATGCGCACATCACGGCCCGCACGGGTCGTCATGGGCAGCTGCCAATAGGCCAGATGATAGGTCACTTCACGGCCCTCAGCCGTGGACGTTCCTGTCTTCAATCCCTTGTCAAAATCGCCATTCAGACAGGAAGCCAGGAGCGTGGGTTCCAGGACCTGTTTGCCATTGTGTTCTCCGCCGTCGGTCAGTAACTGACCCAGTTTTGCGGCATCATCCAGCCCCATGTAGAGACCGAACGCAGTCAGAGGCATGCCTTTGAAACCGTTGCCTTGGATTGTGCGGTTCATATCGATGCCGTGGATTCCGATAGGCCCATAAACCTCGTCAGCAACCATGGAAAAGAGATCGGCATCCGACCCTTTGTGACGCTTCCAGACTGCGTCCATGGCAACGCCGGCCATGAAGAGATCCTGATCGCGGTAACGGGCAAATTCACCCGGTCCCCATGGATAGGACGGGCAGGCAAAGGCGCACCGGAGTTTGTCGGCAAGCGATGGCGCGGCATACCAATCCTGATAGGCGCGGTAACTCGCCATGCTGTTGGGATCGGCGTCTGCATTCTCCGGCTCGGTCAGGTTGTCGGCGTAGATATCGATCGGTTCGGCAACCGGCCCGCCGGTGCCGATGCCGCTTGCCATGTTGAGGCAGTCGCGAATGGTCACGGATTCCCAGCCATCGTGCTCAGCGGTCACCTTCACCACATCCCGGATTCGCGTGTCGGCGACCCCCGGACCCAGGTGTTGCGCCAGACGCAACAGCGCGGTCGTGCCGAAGGCGGCCTTGGTTGCCGACCACATGCCAAAACGCATGGCGCGGGGATAGGGGAAGTCGCCATGGCGTGTCCGCACAGGCGTTGCGTAGATGACGCCGTCCCGGACCAGGCCACTGACGATTTCTGTGTTGCTGCCCGTTCCCTCGTAAAGCGCTGCGATGAGGGCTTCGCCGACCTGATCGGCAAGCTCTTCGATAGGACGCATGGACCGTTCGTCTGATTGTTCGGATTTGTGGGCTGCAACTGCAACTGCGCCTGTTCCGGCCTCTGGCCCGGTTGCGGTGCACTTCGCCGCAAGCCTTCCCCAGAGGTCAAAGAGCTCTGGCAGATGGTCGGGTTCCGTTTCGGTCACCTTCTGGACAATCACGCTGCTGACGCCTGTCTCGTCAAACAGGAAGCAGGCAAGGCCGTGATGGCTGTCGTTTTCATGCTCGTTGGAAAGCTGAAAGGGGAACGACGCGCGGCTGCGGCCCTTGTCACCGGGTTCGGACCAGATGCGTCCGGGGCCTACCATGATGTCCCAGTAACTCTGTGGGTCTGGTCTGCGATGGAGTGTGCGTTGTACCGGGATCAACGCGCCATCCGCTGAGGTGAAGGCAAGGTCGACTGCCGGGAAGCGCAGAGGGCTTCCCGGCAGGACAAATGCCTGGGACAGGCGGGGTTCCGAACTTTCCAGATTTCTGCCGGAAAGATGCAGAATGCCGTGGAAGGCATGTTGGGCGGGCATTGCACCGTCTGCCGGAAGAAATGCGGCATTGTCCGTCGGGCCTGCGGGACCGGTCGGGTCATCCCATACTGCAGTTGTCAGTTCCTTGCGTGTCATGATGCTGCCCGTCACAATCGTGTCCAATCATTCATGATAGCGCTTTGTCGTTCCCAAGGGGGAGAGTATGCCCGAGACATTTCTGGTGATTGGCGGCAATGGCCGTGTGGGTCGCGAAGTTGCGACCCAGCTTCTCGATGCGGGCCATGGCCTGCGTGCACTGGTGCGTACCGAGCCCAGGGTGGATGCCTTGCACCGCACCGACGTCGAAATCATGCGTGGCGACATGGGCGATGACCAGGCACTGGCATCTGCCGTGGAGGGAATCCGGGCGCTTTATGTTGCAACCGATGACCCTGAGGAATCGGTTGAACAGATGCGCAACTTTGTCGGCATTGCGCGCAGTGCTGGTGTCGAGAGGATTGTGCGGTTATCTGCGATGTCTGCTGATCCTGACGCCAAATCCGATCTGTCGCGACGTCACGGCTTGCGCGAACGTGCGTTGGAGGAATCCGGCATGGCATGGACGCATCTGCGCCCGACCTGGTTTATGCAGATGATGTTGGAATATGCGCCGGGAGGCCGCCTTGATCTTCCCGGAGGCACGGGGCGGATTGGTTGGATCGATACGCGCGACATCGCCGCCGTAGCGGTCGCGGCAATGACCGGAGAAGGTCATGAGGGCAAGTCATATGAGCTTACGGGGCCTGCCGCGCTGACATACCAGGAGCTCGCCGACACCATGTCAGCGGCTACGGGACGTGACTTTGTCTATCGTGATGTCCAGCCTGACGAGTACCGCGCCATGATGCAGGCCGAAGGCGACGAGGACTGGTACATCGATCTGGTGCTGCAGATCTATGATCGTATCAGCAATGGCGAACTGTCGAATCTTGCCGACGGTGTCGAACAGGCGCTGGGGCGCAAGGCGACAAGCTTCGAAGTATTCTGCCGCGACCACGCAGCCGAGTTGATCAAGCAGCTTTAGGTAACACCTGCCGTTCTGCTGGTTTCATTTCAGCGGGATTGCCGGGATGCAGAATGTCGGTCATTGCGGCATCGATGGTCGCGTGTTCGAACACGAATCCTGCATCGATCAGGCGTTGTGGCAGCACACGTTTGCTTGCCAGCAACAACTCCTGGCCCATCTCTCCCAGCAGGATCCGGATGATCGGTGCAGGAATCGCCAGGAGACAGGGGCGTTTGAGCGTTGCGGCCAGACGATCCGAGAAAACGGTATTGGTGACCGGCTGGGGTGCGGTGACGTTGAAGGGACCGCGCAGATCCTTGCGTGCGATCAGGAATGCCATTGCGCGGATCGCGTCATCAAGATGCACCCAGGACATCCACTGGCGGCCGTGACCAATCCTGGCACCGGCACCAAACTCGAAGGCTGGGAGCATGGCACCCAAAGGCCCACCCTGGGCACCCAGAACCAGGCTCAACCGCAGCTCGACAACCCGCACACCATAGCGGCTTGCCTTGCGCGCCTCTGCTTCCCGCTCGGCGCACATGTCATGGGAAAAACCAGGCATGGCACGGTCATTCTCGGTGATCGCCTGGTCGCTGTCGGTTCCGTAAAAACCGATGGCTGAAGCGGAAACCAGAACTTCCGGGCGGGTTGTCAGGCGCCCGATCAGGGCAACGATGTCGCGCGTTGTATCGATCCGGCTTGCGCGTAGCACCGCCTTGCGGCGTTCCGTCCAGCGACCGCCGGCTACGCTGGCGCCTGCCAGATTGATGACGGCGTCAAACACCGTGTCATCGCCAAATTCGCCACAGGCAGTGGCGATGCGGATTGGCGTCGGCAGGTCACGTGCTTTCCGGGGATCGCGTGTCAGGACCGTGACATCATGTCCAGCCTCGACCAATGCCTGGCAAAGCCGTTTGCCGATGAAACCGGTGCCGCCCGTCACCAGAACTCTTTGAGGGGCGTCCAGGTGCCGGTTGACGAGCGGTGAGGCCGGTCCGGCCGGAGAGGAAACGGCGCGGGCACGGACGGCATCGCGCACACACCAGAGCGCAACACCAAGGGCAAAGATCGTCATGACGGCTGACCAGACGCCACGCTCGACCACGATGAGGGCGCTTGTCTGATTGAACCAGACGATCAGATGGGGCGTGAGCAACGCCAGGAATGCGCCATAGCTCACGGCCAGGATGGTATGGAGAACGCGTTCGGATTCCGGCAATTGCCGTGTGCGGTCTTCGACCACGAAGTCGGTGAGCGTGATGATGATTTCGGCCAGAAGTACAGCGACGAACGCGGCCGCCCAGATGCCGCGCGGCTCGAACCAGGCCAGCACCAGAAAGACCATGGCATAGAGCCCGTTGCGTGCAGCGTGCAGCCAGAGCTCCTGGCGCGCCGAGGCCTTCCAGGTCAGCCGTTCCGTGGTTTCGTGATGAAAGAGGAGGTCAAAGGCACCGACTACAGCCTGAATCGTGGCTAGAATCATGACAGCGGTCATGGCGTGATCTCCTTCTCGAAAAAGTCGCCTTCCTGGAACACCAGGCGGCCGAACAGCGTGTGATCGATGCTCAATGTGAAGCGGAACCGGCCACTACCCAGTTCGCGGTGGGTGACATGTGTCGCGCCGGGCGAAAGCATATCGGGTAACGGGATGTGCAGACGCCCACAGCGCCATTGGTAACCAGCGCTGACAAAGTGCAGTGCGTCGGGCTGGGCATGAAGATCGAGTTTCATGACAAAACCCCGGCCCAGGCACTCCAACAGGCCGTCTTTGGCATCAAAACGTTTCACGCTCTTCACCGTGAAGCGGCGCCCGTTGGGCATCAGATAGGCCCGGCTCCAGGTTCCGCTGGCATCAGCGGCGGCGCCATCAACATCAATCAGTGTGACGATGTCGGTACCGGTATGGGGAAACAGCGAGGAACCAAACAGGCGCGAGAGCAGGGCGAGGAAACGTCCGGGGATCGAGAGTTCGACCCTGCGCATCGCGCCGTAAAATGCACGGTTGTGGTTGCGTGCGCCAAAGCGGTCGCGGATTGCCGGATCAAGGCGTCCCCAGGCCTTGACGCCCAAGAGCGAATGATAGGTCGTGGAGGGTGACCAATGTGGCTGCTCGGCGCGGCGCGGTAGTCCAACCGCCGGCAAGTCCATCGGGAATTTCAGGAAATTTTGAAAGAACATGGCAAAAAAACTCCCTAGCTCACAAACCGCGCAACCTTGGCTCCCATGGTCATCAGCTTCGTGATGACCGGCCGGGGCAATTTGCGCACCTGGTCGTACCAACTTGTCATGTCATGCACGAAGTCGTGCATGGCTCCGATCCTCTGGGCGACTGCAGGGTCGGTCGTGCTATCGGCACGGGCTTCTTCCTGGCAACGCTGCAGGGTGATCAGAAGCGGATCGAATTCGCGTTCCTTGCGGCCCTCGACGATGCGGGTCATGACTTCCCAGACATCCTGTTCGGCCAGGAAATGATCGCGCCGGTCACCCATGACATGGGTCATCTCGACCAGACCCCAGCCCTGGAGTTCCTTCAGGCACATGCTGACATTCGAACGCGCGATCGAAAGCGTGTCAGTGATTTCATCGGCATGGAGCGGCTCGCTGGTGAGGTAGAGCAGCGCGTGGACCTGGGCCACCGAACGGCTGACGCCCCAGCGCGATCCCATTTCGCCCCAATGCAGGATGAATCGTTCCATGGATGCGCTGAGTTTCATGTTGAACCTGTAGTTTCAGAAATTACTGAAACTAATGTGATATCTTCAAGGAGAGTTGTCAAGCAGTTCCAGAAGCCTTGTCTGACTCTAGTTGCTGGCGCGTTTGAGAGCGGCTGTTCCGGCCTCGCTCGAGATCGAAACACACAGGCTTCTGCCATTGGTTTCGACACGCAGGGGAACATCCATGGGTTTCCAGATCAGATCGCCAGGGCCCGCCTCCTGTGCGGGTGATGACCCGGATTCCAGTCGAACGGTGCCCGACAGGACCAGAACCAGCCCCTCGCCAGCGGCAAGGTTCCAGCCCACTGGCGTCGGTGTGCGAAGCAGCATGGTCGTCATAGCAGCTCCGGTACCCGGCCTGGTCACGACAGCATGTTCGAAGCTCTCGCCTGATGATCGCCTGGCAGTTCGCCAGGGCATGGCCGGCCCATCCAGAGGCGTCAGGGTCACGCCATCGAGTGCGCCGGTATCCTCGGCCCCATTGAGGTCTTTGACATCCTCGCCGGCGGTCCAGCCGACGATCTCTGGCCAGTTCACAGGAAACGTGGCGTAGAGGAAGTGAGCTGCTCCGACAGAGCCATAGGATGCCCGGCCACCATGGGGTATCCAGATGACATCCCCGGCTTTGGTCGCACGCGAACCGGAGCCAGCATCCCATGTCATGGTGTCATCCAGGGGAATACACACTGCCTCATAGTCGCAGCGATAGGCGAACGGCCCACCTTCGGATTCTACAAAGCCAGCGGCAATGGTTGAGCTGTTGGCCGTGGTGATGACATCGGCAACATCAATACGGCCCGGCGGACCTGCATAGGCTTCGAACGGAGCATCGGCGAGATGGAAAATCTCGATCCCGCTCACGCCTCCTCCGACTGTGGCAGTTTCTCATCCAGGTGAAGCCAGGGCAGTTTGGAACCAACGAAGATATGGCGTTCCGTGTCAGCCGCACCGGGATGTTGGGCACCTTCAAGGATGCCGGGCATGAACCAGCGATCATTGGGTTGCGCGGCGACATCGATCGTCATCTGGCAGCCACAGGTCTTGCAGAAGAAGCGGCTGACACCCGGCGAGGAATCGAATCGTGCCAGATTGTCCGCGCCTTGCGTGAAGACCATGCTGTCCTTGGGCGCGACGGCATAGGTGGTGAACGCCGTGCCATGCATCTTGCGGCACATGGAACAGTGGCAGTGATAAAGGTCCGTTGCGGGCTCGCGCACTTCGAAGTGAACCTTGCCGCACATGCAGCTTCCCGTAAGCACGTCACTCATGTCGTTTCATCCCCGAATTTGATGATTTTGGGCAGATCATCGCCAGGCTCATACCAGCCCGTGCGTGACTCCCAGAAGATATGCCGCTCGGTTGCAGCGCGCCCGCCCGGATCGGCGCCATCATCGAGCGTTCCGACACTGAACCACACGTTCTCGGGCTGATAGTTCGTGTCTTCGAACACGTGGCTGCCGCAGGTCCTGCAGAAATGGCGGTGAACCACGTCCGATGAATCGTAGGTCGTCAGGTTGTCTGCGCCCTTCATGAGGCGAAAACCCGTGCGCGCAACCACGCCATAGGTCGGATAGAGCGCGCCCTGCAGCTTGCGGCAGATTGAACAGTGGCAATGGTAGACATCATGTGCCGGTTCGGTGAGCTCAAACCGCACGGCACCACAGAGGCAGCCGCCGGCAAGCGATTCTTGATGTGCTGTCGTCATATCAGCCCGCGAACTCCTTGAATCGTGGGAGCGTGTCATCGGGCTCATACCATGTGACACGCGAGTCCCAGAAGATATGGCAGAGCTCGCCGTCGGGGCCGGGGTGCGCGCCGTCGTCGAGTGTTCCGGCTGAAAAACCGACATGGTCTGGATCTTCAGCGGCGTCTGCATAAATGTGCGAGCCGCAGGTGGGACAGAAGTGACGGTGCAGCGACGGAGAAGAATCATAGGTCGCAAGGTGATCGGCGCCCTGTGTGACTGTGAAGTCCGAGCGGTTCACAAAGGCGAATGTCGGGAACAGAGCACCCTGACACTTGCGGCACATGGAGCAGTGACAGTGATGTGTGTGAGCGGCCGGAGCATCAACCCTGAAGCGCACCGCACCGCAGAGACAGCCGCCCGAAAGCGGGTTATCGGGTGATACGTCCATGCTATTCACCGTATCCGGTGACTTTGGGAAGATCATCGATAGGGTCGTACCAATCGACCTTGGACTCCCAGAATATATGCTTTTCTTCGCCGGCTGCGTGGCCTGGCGACTGGCCTGCGTCCAAACTGCCCAGCGCAACAAAAAACACCTCAGGTGCATCGTTGCTCATGATCACGACCTGGCCGCCACAGCTCTTGCAGAACCGGCGCACCATGCCCGGCGAACTTTCATAGCCCGTAACATTCTGTTCGCCCGTGAGGTTGAAGCTGTCGCGCCTGGCGCGCCCGAAACTGGCAAAGAGTGTGCCGTGAGCCTTGCGGCACATGGAGCAATGGCAATGCGAGACATCGTGCAGCGGTTCGGAAATCTCGTAGCGGACAGCGCCGCACTGGCAGCCGCCGGTGATTGCTGAAGTTGTCATGTCAGGTTCCGATTCCTTCTACTTTGGGTAGGTCGTCGCAGGGATCATACCAAGCAACTCTGGATTCCCAGAAGATATGCTTTTCGTTCGCCCTTTCATGGCCGGGATGCTGGCCGGAGTCGAGCGATCCCAGAACAACAAATATCTGATGCTCCCAATGGCCGACCATCAGGAACAGCTGGCCGCCACAGCGTGAGCAGAAAAGGCGTTGGTTGCCAGGTGAGCTTTCAAAGGCCGCGAGAAGGTCTTTGCTGTTATCGATGATAACCGCGCCCTTGTCATAGACGCCTGCCGTTGCAAACAAGGCACCATGGGCACGCCGGCAGATCGAGCAATGACAATGCACGACTTCGCTCGGCGGTGCCGTCAGCTGGTAACGCACGGCACCGCATTGGCAACCGCCGGTCACGGGGCCCAGTACGTTTTTACTCTGCTCAGGCATCGAACAGGGGCGGGCGCATGGTTGAACGCAGGTCGAGCGCTTCCTCCAGCGCCATGGCCAGGCGAATCAACCTGCCGTCATCGTAAAGGCGGCCCCACAGAACAGAACAATGGGGCAGAAGCCTTGTGGTCGCGCTGCGTTTGGCGGCAGGTGCATAGACCTCAGTTTCGCGCCAGGCAAAACCGGTCGGGAGCGCAATGGCTGGATGGCCTGTACAGTTGGTGATGGTGAGCAAAGGACTACCTTCCTGGGGTGCCAGAAGCACATCGACCTTCTCCATCACGCCAGCCATGACCTCCATGACCTTGCGGCGGAAGCGGTCCGCCTGAACCAGTTCGACAGCGGAAATCAAACGCGCCTGTCGGAACTCGTTGGGCCAGGAGTGATCGTGCTGTTCCGGCAGCTCGCGATCCCTTCCCGAGAGCGTCAGGTCTTCGAAGGCAGCGGCAGCCTCGGCAAACAGGATGGTTTCGAGCGAATCATAGGGCAGATCGGGCAGTTTGATTTTCTTGAGGACACAGCCCAGGTTTTTCAGGGCCTTGAGCGCGTCACGATCAGCTTTTGAGGTCAGCCATGCCGGGTCATAACCGACCACGATTCCGGCAATCTTTGTGCGTGCGTCAAAATCCAGCGGCACATCGCGTGAACCAGGGTCGGATGCATCGAAGCAGTCGAGGGCCCCGAGCACCAGCGCGGTGTCTTCGACCCCACGGGTCAAGGGACCCAGCTTGTCGAGCGACCAGCACAGCGCCATGGCGCCGGTGCGGGGTATGCGCCCGAAGGTTGGCCGCAAACCAACCGTGCCGCAGCGATCGGCCGGGCTGATGATCGAGCCAAGTGTTTCCGAGCCGATTGCAAACCCGACGCAGCCTGCAGCCACCGTTGCGCCCGAGCCTGCACTGGAACCCGATGAACCTTCATCCAGGTTCCAGGGATTGCGTGTCGTGCCGCCATGCCATGTTTCGCCGAACGCCAGAGCGCCCAGAGAGAGCTTGGCAATCAGAACAGCGCCTGCTTCGTCCAGGAGCCGGACGACGGCGGCGTCCGATTTGGGGACACGGTCGGCATAGGGCCCGGCGCCCCAGGTTGTTTTCACGCCCTTGGTGTCGAGCAGGTCCTTGGCGCCCCAGGGAATGCCGTGAAGCGGCCCGCGATACCTGCCGGCGGCAATCTCGCGGTCGGCCCGGCGCGCTTGGCGCAGGGCCTGTTTTTCCATCAGCGTGACGACCGCTTCGAGTTGGCCGTCAAAGGCCTTGAGGCGGGAGAGGTAAATCCGGGTCAGGCGTTCGCTTGAGAGCTTTCCGGTACGCAGCCAGATGCCAAGATCAGTGAGAGGCGCAAAGGCAATGTCGGGCTCGCGCTCAGGAAGCTTGCGCGGTCTGGGTCGTGAAGGCCTGAACCGTTCCCTGGTTGGCAGCTCTGTTCCCGGCAGACAGGGTTCGAACTGGCAGGCCGGATTGGTTGCATTGCCCAGGTCCACGTCACGCCTGGCCAGATCACGGGCGACCTGGAGGTGCAGGGTCTTGGCCAGCTGCTCGCGCTCGGATTTGCGGTGTTTTACCGACATGACCTTTTCGGCCGCAGCGATGTCGTCGGCGGTAAACCGGCGACGTGCCGAACGTGTAGTCATGGCGCGAATCCTCCTGCTCTGGCGCATGATCGCCTTCGTTACGGCGGG
>Ga0055584_100006206_pt1 | contig 11716 bp, 13 predicted proteins | sample OSDHelmetaG_FD_58716 | JGI IMG/M metagenome (GOLD analysis project Ga0055584, IMG submission 58716) | Pelagic marine sediment microbial communities from the LTER site Helgoland, North Sea, for post-phytoplankton bloom and carbon turnover... | ecosystem: Environmental > Aquatic > Marine >... | reverse complement strand
TCCGCTCTTCTTGATCAATATTAGATTTGTGTCCGATTTTTTGCTTAAACATTTTTTTATCAAATAATAATTTAATTTGGTCTTGTCTTGATAGTTTTAAAATAGTAGCTGTTGGAAATCGAACAGTATCTGTAAAATAAGGATAATTCGATAATGCACTATTATCTGGGTTTTCTTCGGATTGTTTATTTGAAATAGTGTTAGTTATATCTTCTTCCCTCTCCGATTGTTTTTCAGGAATATGAATCATATCTCGCGTAAAAATAGTATCATTAGGGTTCGTATTAGTAGATATTCGTATATGAATTGGTCGAATACCAATACTTTCAATTAAATTAACCATTATTTATATTATTATCATACTTTTAACTGGTAAATGTTATTTATTTGAAAAATGGTTCGTCTAAAGATTTCCACGTGTATTGTTCTTTAGCTTTATCTAATAAATCGACAGCATTTTGAACTTCATCTTTAGTAATAGCTTTAGTTTTATCACAAGGAGATTTTTTTGTAGTGAGCCCTTCTTTTTTTGAAACACTGGATGGTGGCATACCAGGGATATTTTTTGTAATGTCCGCATTTTCATCTTCATTGTCGTCCGCTAATTGAATATGATAATCTTTGAATGTATTCGGTAACATACAGTATTTACTATCTTCATTACATAGTACATCCATAATAAAACTAAATACGATAGCGATTGTTAATGCTATGTAAATATCACGTGTACCCATCCAAGCAATGGCGAAGATCAATATTTGTTTACTAAATGTATATTTTAAATAAGATTCCATTGTTTTACTTAATCGTATAGTTACAAAGCGTGAAGATATTTGAAGTACAATAATCATAATACCTGCGAAAATCTTACTACCATTTAAAACTGTAATATTATTATGTATTCGTTGAAGGAATTGATTGATAGTTTTGCCGGTTGAATTTGTTTTCATTTTTATCTATAAAATGTATAGATAAAAATGTATAATATAAAAATGAACGAATTTATACCAAGAATTTAAAGTAAGGTAAAACGCGTATTATTAAATGCGTGTGGAGTACTATCGCTAAACCATGTGTTCCATATATTATTGACCCAACTATCATCGGTTTTAGGATATGCTATATCTTCTTCTATTTTTAATTGTTCACGAATTGTAAATCCACAACTTTTATCACATGGATTACATTGACTTTGTGTAAATTCTAAATCGGGGTAAATATGTTCGCAATTTTCAATATGAACCTTGTTTTTTTTATGTTTCAATTGACCATTTTCGCAATTTTTTTGTCTAAAATCATTTTTTTGTTCTTCATTTTCTTCCTTGTTATCGAAATTTTCAATGGTAAATGGTGTAAAACTATTGTTTCCGACTAGCATAAACGAATCAAATTTGCTCGTTTTTTCAACAAAACTTAAATTATAATAGACAATAACCGTAACACACATGGTGAGTCCTGAATATGTATTGATTAGAGAGTAGAATAGAATTAATAATATTGATATAAAACGTCCTAAAGGTGAAATGCTTATATATAAAAAATCATCAGGAAAAGCAAAAAATAAATAAAATAGAAAAAGGGGAAGTAGTTTTGCTATACAATGAAACATTTATCTACCATATTATGAGAAATATACTTTAGAAGAATAACACTTTATTTACCGTCAATTAATTTAGATAAATTTCTACGTATTTTTTAAGTATATAAAAAATAATGTCGTTGATAGCAACAGCATCGCTATGGAATAATAATGATTCAATAAAAAGAAATCCAACAATGAGAAAAACGATGAAAAAAATGCCTTCTTTAGAAAAAGATGCAGGAAAATCCGAAGAAGAAGCAGAAGAAGAAGAAGAAGAAATACATAATAAACGACCTACTACTTTTGTAGAAGACCAGGAGTTAAATAGCGATAGAAGCGAACGTGTTAATAAATTATTAAACAACATGTCGTCAGTCTTACACGAAAATGATGGTAATAAATTAGCGGATTTTAACCCGATTCCTTTACCCAATATTCAAAAAAAAACAGACACCGACATACCTACATTTGGTAGAAACGGAGACAAACAATTACCCCCTTTACCTAATCATTTGCAATTGCATCCTCCAAAAATAGTATCCGAATCATCTAATTTCGGACCATCCGGTCAAGATTTAGGAAATTCACAAGAAAATCCTTACAGCAATTATCGAAAAATATACGAACCATCTAGAATGTTACCACCTACGCAGCACAATGGTCAATCGCTAAACGTAAATGCGTCTACTATTGATAATAAATTATTAGAAAAAATAAATTATATGGTTTATATGTTGGAACAACAACAGAACGAGAAAACGAGTAATATAACGGAAGAATTTGTTCTGTATACATTCTTGGGTGTATTTATCATTTTTATAGTAGATTCTTTCGCACGAACTGGTAAATATATACGTTAAATATAGCATCAGATGAAATTATAATATTATTAATGCGTTTTTTTGATCAAACGGCATACGGGGTAATATAGCATTGTATAGATAAAAAGCACTTTGATTTATAGATAATGGGTTATATTTCCACTTCCACCTTTCTATAATATTTTCATTGTTCGCCATTTCAAAAAATGTGATCAGTTTAAATTTATTATTATATGTTAATTGAATATCATATAATGCGTGTAAAAATCCACCGAAATATAACGAATTGATCGTTGGTTCACTTATGTCCTTCAATGAAATGCTACTTACACATTCAATTACATTTCGCCCCTCATCATTATCGTAACATAATTTTGGATCTTTGAAGAAATAAAGGGCTTGTATCTTGGACTTTTGAAATAATCCATATACAATCAACCGGTCATTTTGTATTAAATGGTCCAATGAAATTGTGTCGGGGAATATACAAATTTCGAATGGATTATATGCAGTATTATGCGTTATATTGTATAAATAATCGTATAAATGATTCACTTTGTCGTGTTTTATACGTTCAATTGAAAACTTGGACATTGGTGGTCGTATTATTTGTACAATCGGATATGTATGTACCGTATAATTGATTAATGGTACTACACCTGGACATAAAGTTGACTCAAATTTAAATAAAGACGCCGAAATACCAAGATTATTTAATCGTTGATATCTTTCGTGTGTTTGAATTAAATTTCGACCAAGATATTTATCCTGAAAATTACGATGAGTACAAATATAGTCCCAATAGTAAACGGTTTCTTGGAATTTTTCAGGTGTATTCATATATATTTTTATAGCACGTGACGTAATACAACCCACCAATGTATTGTTTTCCACTATTTGGGACGATTTCGAATCATAATTTACCTGTTTTTCGGTATAAAATGATAAATAAGATGGATGTTTATTCCCCGAAAGTTCGGTTTGTATATCTTTTGATGAAATCATTGTTAGTACCTTCTCTGAATCGACATAGTGTTCTTGTATAAATCTTACTATATTTTCTAATTGATTATCATCGATGTCCAAGAAATTCATTGATACTATTTTATTACTTAAATACTTGTTTTTTGACGGAAATCCGGTTTGAATGATATATGGAGTTCTTGTCCAAAAGCGCAGATAGTCGTAAGTATGAAAAATAGGCTGATTGCTCCAAAAAGGATATTTTATTTTAATATATAATATTGGTATGAAACATATGAAAAATAGAAATAATAGTATATATTCAATCATTTATATAGGATTTGGAAAAATATTTAATTCATACTACGTAATTAAATATTTGGTAATTTTTTTAATGCGAGGTCAGTTTATATGGGAGCGTTTTTTTCTAAATTAATTGAATTTTGCAGCGCTTCTACGCAAATGAATGACGATTTACAAAATGTACATACTGAGATACAAGAAGAATCTAGTTTGGATACTGTAGCTGCAGTTGGGTCAGAGAATGAGATAGAATCAATATCGGATATTACTGACGAAGATAATATTTTATTAGTAGAAGAAGACGAAAAAAATACGGATGTTATTTTTACTCTATCAAATGAGAAAAAAGCTCTGGTTATTGGTATCAATTATATTACGGATCAATTTGATAATAACGATTTAAATGGTTGTGTGAATGATATGAACAATATAACATCATTTTTGCGCGATAAATGTGTGTTCTTAACTGATGATATTACAACATTGTGCAATTCGGAAGCATCTCGGGAAAATATTGAGAACGAATTAACCAACTTAGTTGTATTCTCTCATCAAAACCCAGGATCTGAAATATGGTTGAGTTATTCTGGACATGGCTCGAATATGAATTCGTACACAGAAGAAGATTCAAAAAGTGAGGTTATTTGTCCTTCTGATTATGCTACAAACGGTATAATTACTGATTCTTGGATTCAAACCAATTTTGTCCAAGGTTTGGAAAAAACAACCAAGGTGTTTGTGTTAATGGATTGTTGTAATTCCGGTAGTAATTTGAATTTACCTTATCGCTATAAATTTGGCGATGTAATAAGTAATGACTCATCTTATACGGTTGATGAATTAGTAAATCTATGTAATATTATAAAGATTAGTGGATGCGAAGATGACCAAACAAGTGCCGACTATTTTGAACGTAAAGACAATGAATTTCAGGGTGCATTAACAAATGGGTTCTTACATTCTCCAAATGGAAGCGATAAAGACATTATCCATTTTTATAATAATATTTTATCTTATTTAATTTCTAGAGGATTTACACAACGCCCTGTACTATCCTTTTCGAATGCAAAAATGATGAATAGTAAATTATTTTAATACACCTTTGAAGATTTAAAATCAATTATAAATTCGTAAGAATTTGTAAATTGAATAAACCTTGACGTCTTTGTACAATAACTGGCTTGTTACCATTTATAAGATTTCCGTTATCCCAATCATCGTCACCATTTTCCACAATATAGGTTTTCTTATTGAATCGAAACCATTGACAAAAAGATTTTTTAAATTTACCTCTAAATCGTACTTTCTTTACCGAATCCATTATAAACTTTATATACGTGTGTATTTTATTTTGTTAAAGGAAACTCAATTCGTAATTACCAAGCGGGTATAAATAAAATTATATGCTATTATGTACCCTTATTATCAAATAATTCTTCGATTGGTTCACATTCGCTTCCGATAAATGATGCATTATAATACACTTCATATGGTCTAGTATTGGACGAATCTTCGTAAAAAAATTCCCAATATAAATTCGCAGTTACGGTTCCATTATGAATACAATCATAAATTTTTTGTTCAAATGATTTGTATATTCCTCTATTGACACTTGGTTTTTGTGGAAAAATATTAATCGGCTGATTCCCTGGACCCCCTAAGCGATGTGCTAATATATGACCCGCATCACAATGGAGATTTTCATCATCCAACATTCGCGAATATTCTTGTGTACAGGTAGTTGTACCCGAACCATTATCTAAATCGTTATTAGTTATAGTAGCATATGCGTGTGACACGACAGATTGATTGCTATGATTAATGTAATAATAGACACCTTTCCCCTCTATCCCTTCTATCAATATATTTTCACCTGAAATTGGACACGAAACAGTAGTACATCTACATGTTGATGCTAATGTATTTACCCAAGACAAAGCCATTGATAATAACAATATATATTTCATAAATATATAGTGTATTCCGAATTTATATTGAAAAGTGGAATTTATTGTGTACGTTCTAAAATAACCAAATATTGATGTGTATCTCCACAACATTCACTTAAATTGATTTGAGCGTGGGGAATAAATCCGTTATTGGAAGCGAGTTTAAGAATTTCGTCCATTGAATTCATATAATATTGAGTTTCCTGTTGGCGAACATTTTTAGTTAAATCGTCAGTAAAAGTCTCTTTAAATGTGACGCTATTGTCTTTTCCAAAATCATAATTACCTCTATATTTAAAATCTATGAAATCAATTACAGTATCAGTTATTCTTGACTCAGAATACTGTTGCGGATTATCTAGTAATTTTGGTTTTCCACCAGGTACAATGGTATCAAATTTGGTAGGTTCTACTAAATGTAAAATCAAATACCCACCCGACTTTAACCAGAAAAAACTATTTCTAAAAAAATCCTCCTTGTTTTTGAATAAATATAAAGTGAGGCCATTGCATATTACGTGTGTGAACGAGCCTTTTTCATACGTCATCGATTGATTTACAGAACTACATTTTGTTTGAACACCTGGATATTTTTTATCAATATATCGAGTCATGGCTTCCGAATTATCAATCGCATACGTATTATACCCCTTGTTTGATAATTGCCCCGCAATCTCACCGGTTCCTGAACCAACATCCAAGAAAGAGCTTTTCTCAATTGACGGTGCAGTCATTTCGATTATTTTTTCAATTTGAAATTTGCACACCATTTCGGGTTCCATTAATTGATTATAAATTTCGGCATAAAATTCGTCGTAAGTACTCTTACCTTGTTTAAAAATATAAGGAGATTCTTGAGTAAATCCTTCATAAAATGGAGATAAATCTTGTCTATTAAACCAAAGTATAATAATCATACTTATCGCTAAAAATAATAATGTAGAAAACCAATCATCTTTTGATCTATTGAAAAAAAACATTGTATTTTAATATGGTCTATAATATATTAAAATATAAGGTTATAAATGTTAGAATTATATAGCGAGCACATTGATCGCTTCAACTAAATCATATGTTGACGTTAGAATAACGCTAAACAATATTGCGTGAATAATCATAGTAGTCATTTTACCTGTTTTAATTGGGAGTTGAATGAAATTTCCTGGAACAAATATATAAAATAAACAAAAAATGTATAATAACGTTAATAAATCCATTATATATAATGCCCACAGAACTTTTTAAGAGTGCGTCTAAAGGTTCTCATTGTTCATTGATTTTAATTGTGATCGGGTATTGTTATGGAAACGATCAGTGCCTATTGTTGTGTTAGCAACATTTGGATGATGTTTCTGACTTAAATCATATCGCTTAAATAAACCAGGATGAGGTTGTTCGGAAGGAGCGGATGGAATATATACTTTGTACAAATCACTTTCCGACGAAGGAACATAAATCACTTCGTCGTTCCCTTTATGTAAAGCATAATTTTGATTGCGCAATTCACTTTCAGTTTGCACATTATTAATAAATCCGGAAACTGGCCCCTTTTTCATGACAGGAGGTGTGAATTCGTTGTGTAATGAATAATCATAATTTTCTTTAATGGGAACTGTCGCGGGCATACGAGAATCTAACATTGGAAATTGCGAATATTTGGTTAATACAGGCCTTGGTGAAAAATTAGGGGCAAGTGGTTTATCTGGTTCATTTCTTTCTAAAATACGACCATTTAATTCATCCGTTCTATCAAATTGTCCTCGATATAAATATTCAGGTAAAGTTGATGGTAATTTATCTGATGTTTTAAAATCCATTAATCTTTATTGTATAGTATATAAAAACAAAAATACATAGAGAGTATACTACATAATATATTGTAATTACTAAATGGTAAAAATTTGTTGTGAAAAATATCCCGAGAATACGAAATATGAGCCCTATTTCAATACATATCCATATGATTTGAGCGATTTTCAAAAATATGCAATTGAAGCGATTGTGGAAGGTCAACACGTTCTTGTAACAGCGCATACAGGTTCCGGTAAAACATTGCCGGCCGAATTCGCACTGAATTATTTTGCAGAAAAAGGGAAAAAACTCATCTATACAAGCCCAATTAAGGCACTCTCGAATCAAAAATATTCTGAATTTTGTAGAAAATATCCCCATATATCATTTGGGTTAATGACTGGCGATATCAAGATCAATCCAAACGCAGATGTATTGATTATGACTACTGAAATATTAATGAACTATTTATTTATACAAACGATTAACGAAACGCACGAGGATAATTCATTGGATTTTAATATTGATATTTATAATGAATTGGGATGTGTTGTATTTGATGAGGTGCATTATATCAACGATGCGGACAGAGGACAAACATGGGAAAAAACGATTTTAATGTTACCTAAACATATTCAAATGATCATGCTGTCCGCTACAATTGATTCACCTGAAAAATTCGCTAAATGGGCAGAACGAGACGATACATCAAAAGAAGTTTATTTGGCCACTACCCATAAGCGAGTAGTACCATTGACTCATTATGGCTATTTAACAATTAATGAAAGTGCCGTTAAATTGATAAAGGATAAGGAAACGGTAAAGGAAGTGCGTTCGAATATTCATAAATTGATAAAAATACAAGACGATAAAGGACAATTCAACGAAGATGGATATAATGTTTTGCATAAAATGAATAAGTTATACAACGATCGACGAGTGTACGTAAAAAGAAAGCACGTTTTGAATAATTTGGCGGGGTATCTCAAAAATAACAATATGTTACCGGCCATTGGATTTGTATTTTCACGTAAGAATGTGGAAATGTGCGCATCTGAAATAACTATCTCATTATTAGAAGACGATAGCAAAATACCATATACTGTTCGCAAAGAATGTGAACAAATTATTCGAAAATTACCCAATTTTAAAGAATATCTAGAATTGCCGGAATATGAAACATTGGTACGATTATTGGAAAAAGGTATCGGTATTCATCACTCGGGAATGATCCCGATTTTGCGTGAAATTGTGGAAATAATGATTTCTAAAAATAATATCAAGTTGTTATTTGCGACAGAATCTTTCGCAATTGGATTGGATTGTCCCATTAAAACTGCTATTTTCACCGGTATTAATAAGTTTGACGGGAGAAGTGAACGGTTATTATTACCCCACGAATACACACAAATGGCTGGTAGAGCGGGAAGACGAGGTATTGATACAATCGGACACGTGGTTCATTGTAATAATTTATTCAATTTACCATTAAAGCAAGATTATTCCCAATTATTATTAGGAAAACCGCAGAGATTGGTTTCTAAATTTCGTATATCATTTTCCCTTATTCTGAGTTTAATAAAAAATAATAAAATTCAGATGAATGATTTTACGGCATTTGTTGAACATAGTATGATTTTTAACGAATTAAATCAAGAAATTGCTACACATAAGTCGATACTAACGGAAAAAAAATATGTTTATCAAAAAAAGAAGGAACAAATTGTATTTTTAAAGACATTGCCCGCCATTTGTAGTAGATTCAATACTATTGAATTGGCCATACCAACTACCAAAAATAAAAAACGACGACAATTAGAAAAAGAACGGGACCAAATAATAATCGAGAATCCTTCGTGTAAAACTGATTGCAAAATATTATCAGAAATAGAAGAATTTGAAACAATTATGCGTGAACAGGAAGAAGAAATATTCTATTTGGAAAATTATATATCAGAAAAAGTGTTAGTTGTTTGCGATGTTTTAAAGGAAAAACAATTTATTCAAGAAATGGACAATAATTATGAATTAACGGAATTGGGAAAAATTGCAGCTGATATAGCTGAGGTACATCCTCTAATAATGACCCAGTTAATAACACATACAAATTGGTTTCAAGAACAAACGGTTGATGATATTATTAGCATCCTATCTATTTTTACAGACGTGAATGTAGCAAAAGACGTCAAGGAAGAAAATCCAACCAGTAAGAATTATGCCCTTTTACAACATATTCAATATGTGGCTGACACATATGATAATTATAATGATTTAGAAAATACAATGCGAATTAATTCCGGCTCCCAATACACCGATGCACTATGTTACGATATGCCGGATCTAGTAAATGGTTGGTGTGGCTGCACTAGCGAAATGGAATGTAAAGTTTATTTACAAAACAATGTTGCCCAAAAAACCATTTCGGCTGGCGATTTCACAAAGGCATTATTAAAAATATCCACCATTGTTAGGGAAATAGCGTTGGTCGCAGAAAAAATGAATCAAATTGAATGTGCCCATAAGTTAAGTCAAGTCGATTCAAAGATACTTAAATATATCACAACATCGCAGAGCTTATACATTTAGTAAAAAATTGATTTGAACCACTATTGTTTTTATATTACAACTTATAAAAACAATGATTATGGACCATTTACATGATTCTCCTGGGAACGTTGCCGATACCGATCGATACGACATGTATGATACTATTTATGATTTTGAATCTTCTATTAGAGATTTAGACGATCCTGATGATTATTTTAAAAATAATCATTACTATATCGGTATATCTGCTTACGACAAACAATGTAATACTTTATTGTTAGCATCTACTACACAGAATAAAACATTCTTTCGTTATAATTTCGATTCTGTTGTTGATTATTTAAATAATCATAGTATTTATTTATCAAGATCATTGGTGAATCCGGAAATAATGAAATTGCAAATAGATGATTCATCAATGTACAATGTCGTATTAAAAACATTTTGGATTCGACTGGTACAACGAAATTGGAAGAGGATTTACAAGGAAAAACAAATGATTCTACAAAATGGATTGATTCCCTATTTGAAAAATCGCGAATTGAGCGATAGTCAAATACGATTGCCTAGTCTTCACGGTATGATGAATCATTTAAAACCAGTATGAAATGTTGCAAATTGTCGTTAATATCGTCACAAATATGAAGTATATTTTGGTATTTTTCTCTAGTCAAATAAATTCCGAAATCGTTTATCAATTCAATATAACCAAATAATTTTGATTTCATATCACTTTTTCGATTATAAATCACTTTTGATAGATCATTTTCAATAAACGTTGATTTATTTTGTGGTATTTGAGAATATTGTTTTATGAATTCTTCGATATTGATAGACGTTTTATCAATAATATCATTAAAAATGGTGGTTTTTTTCAGTCCCACTAACATAGTCATAATATTAATTATTTCCTTCATTTTTCTTACCATAACTAAGCCTTTTTTGGGATACTTTCGGTATGTTTTTCGCTTATTTGTTTTACTTAATTGTTTTTCGCTCATTCTATATATACATATGAGATAACATGGATTAAAATTTCTGTAAAATGTAAAATATCGATTAATAGTATAAATAAATAAATAAATATGTGCGACGATGAATTTGATTTTGATTTCTCTACATCAAAAACAGTATTCCCTTATTTGAAAAAAGGTAGTCGGAAAAAAAGATCGGATGCGACCGAAGAAAAAGCCAAATATGATTATTTGAAAAAAGGCGAAGGTAAATTGGCCTCCCATTATCACGGCGAAACTGAATTTTCAAAACAACGGGCCGAAGATGTTGTTAAAGAACAACATTCAAGAGAATCTCAACATTATCAAAAGATTGAAGATTATATGAATAAAGTAAACAAAAAGTAATTGGTAAAAAATTGAACCGTTTTATATAATTATTAACAACTATATAAAAAAAATGAATCATCCGGAATTTACACTAACACGCTATCTTTATATCAGAGAAGATGTATTTGGCTCGTTGGTAATAAGTATATTTGAAAAAAATTATGATAAATCCCTATTTTGGGCGAGCGAGCTATATTATTCGGACTTGCGACAAGAATTGGCTGATTATATTCACAGCATATATCGTAACTTCTTTTATACCAACAATCCACGACTAAGTAAAATAATGGATGTTGGTGTGGAACGATGTAATGTAGGTATTCATATCATAGCAACAATGCTCTTAAATCTCACTGCGTCCCCGCGAAAATTTACATTGAATGATTTTATGATACGAAATCCAACACCTGAAGTATT
>Ga0055584_100006205_pt1 | contig 11717 bp, 11 predicted proteins | sample OSDHelmetaG_FD_58716 | JGI IMG/M metagenome (GOLD analysis project Ga0055584, IMG submission 58716) | Pelagic marine sediment microbial communities from the LTER site Helgoland, North Sea, for post-phytoplankton bloom and carbon turnover... | ecosystem: Environmental > Aquatic > Marine >... | reverse complement strand
TGCATGCCATCGCGGCAGAAGCGTTGCCCAGGCTGACTCGCTTCCAGAGCCGCACCTATGCCGAGCGTTGGCTGACGCGGCTTACCGACCTTGTGGATGCGGAAAAGTCAGCCAACATAGACGTTGGCCACGTCACCGTTGAAGCGGCCAAACAACTCGCTGTGTGGATGAGCTTTGAAGACATCATCCGCGTCGCCGAGGTCAAATCACGCGGCGCCCGTCGTGACCTCGTTATGAACGAAATTGGCGCCAAACCCGGCCAAGTCATTCGAGTCACCGAGTTCCTCAAGCCGGGCATCCCCGAATGGGCCGATATGTTGCCACCTGGGATGGGTACCCGTTTACGGACGTGGGCTGACCGCCGCGGCAAGACGATGAATGTCGGACTCCACATCCGCTCCGACACCGTGCTCGGCTTTCTGATGCTCTACCTGCTGGCGCGGCTCCGTTGGTGGCGTCCCCGAACGTTGCGTTTTGCCGAAGAGAACGCCGACATCGACACGTGGCTAGGCGCCCTCAAGACCGCGATGGGCCACGACGCCAATCTTGCCCGGGAAATCGCCGAACTCCCGCGCTTGCGCAAGGGTTACGGCGAAACTCGCAATCGCGGCGTCAGTAAGTACACGCGGGTCATGACTAACGTCGTGACCCCGTGGCTATCGAACCCACTTACATCCGACGCCGTCGCGAAACTCAAAGCGCTCCGTCAACAGGCGCTCTCCGACGCCGATGACTCGAAATTCGACAAACTGCTTGATGAGTCTTCGGGCGCCAATAGCTCTCCAATAGAGGCAGCCGCCGAGTAGTGACTGTCATCCTATTCGATCTCGGCAACGTCTTAGTCGAGGTGACTGGTTATCGCGTCATTGCCGATTGGCTCGGCGAAAGCGATCTCGATGCGGTTGTTGCCCATTGGCTAGAGTCGCCCGTCGTGCAGCGATTCGAGCGCGGCCAGTGCTCTGTCGAAACATTCGCGACGGCCATCGTCGACGAATATAAGATCGATATGACGTCCAGTGAGTTCATCGCCGCGTTCAAGGCATGGCCGCTAGGACTGTCCCCAGGTGCGGCGCAACTCGTGAGCGAATCCCGTCGTTCCAATACCGTTGCCTGCTTCAGCAATACAAATGCTGTCCATTGGAACGGCCAAACCGATCACGAGAAGATTCGAAGTATGTTCGACGCGACTTTCGCCTCTCATGAAATCGGGTTGGTGAAGCCAGAGCGCGCCGCTTTTCAATACGTTGTCGACCGCCTCGGTGTAGCGCCCGAAGAAGTTGTTTTCCTCGACGATGCCGAACAAAATGCTGCCGCTGCCCGCGCGATAGGGATTCACGGTTACCGGGCCTATGGAGTTGATGAGGCTCGGGCTGTCCTGACGGATTTAGACCTAATCTAGACCCGCATTCCTAGCGCCGACTCCACCACCAGCTGGCGCGGTGCCGCCGACCGGTCGCCAGCCATCGATCAAGCCGGAGCGCGAACTTGCGCCAACCCGTCCCCGCTACAGCGCGCCAGGCACGGTGCCACCATTTGCTGTAATCGCGGTTATACGGGCACACCCGCACGCAAATCGAACAATCACTGTTTTGCGCTGCCCAAAACCCGAAGCACTTCTCGGCATCGGTCGACCACTTCACGACGCCCTTGAGGTTGGATCGATTGTGTCGTTCTGCACTGGGTGGCCCGTGCGCGATCGCTTGGGGTGGACAAGCCGCAGCGCAGGCGTTGCACACTTCGCAAAATGCGCGCACGCCAAAGTCTTTCGGGGTGTCGGCAACCAAGGGCATATCGGTAAAAACCTTGCCCAACCGAACGCGCGGGCCGAATTCCTCGGTGATGAGCAAGCTATGTCGCCCGACCTCGCCAAGCCCGGCTTGGGCGGCCATTGGAATGGCCATCGCGGTATCGTTCATACTGGCGTAAGCGCGGTAGCCCATGTTGCGAATAAACTGCGCCAACGTGATGAGTGTCGAGGCGTCGTTCATATAGCCCGCCCCGGTGGCAACGCCAGAAAGCGCTGACGGCACCGTGCGGATCAAATCACGGTCCATCGCCGTGGCCACAACGATCACCCAAGGCAGGTCATCTGGCAGTTCCACCGTCGCACCTTGATGGGTTGCTGAGTCGAACCGCTCGGCATAGATCCAACGCTCATCGTTCGCACACACGCCAGCGAGGTCGGCGCCGAAAACTTTGGCGACCCGCTTTACATCGCGGGCTGCATTCTCGGGCGAATCGTAGGGAAAAGACTCGGGCCAGCCCTCACCGTGCAGCGAGAAGAGATTGAGAAACCCCTCGCTGCGCCCATCTCCGACCTCCCGCGGATCTCGTAGGGCGTGCGTAAGATGCCAAGAGGCGTTGCGCAACGCGTAATCGCGCTGGCCAAACCCATCGGCACCGCGCGCCTTCGCGTGCGGCATATCGTGCCCGCGGTAAAACGAATCGACTTTGTCGGACTTGACCGTTGGATCCCACGTCGATCGGCAGAAAACATCGTCTCGCTGCGCAAAACGTTCGAAGTCTTCCCGCACGTCAAAACCTGTCGCAGCGTCAACCGGTTTCCGGTGCGGAAGATTGTGGCCGACTGGCGGGACCTTTGTTGGGTTTGCCATGATATCGTTGTCCTGCGGTGGTCCCCGTTCGTCAACCAGAAGTGTATGAAATGGTCCAAAACAAAGATCTCACCCACAACCGGCTTGTCGACGAAAAATTTCATACCGACTTCGCCAAGGGGATAGCCTACGGCGATTACCTGAACCTGGCCGACCTCCTTTCGGCACAGAACCTGCGCTCTTCAGCCCACGACGAAATGCTGTTCGTCATCATCCACCAGTGCAGCGAACTCTGGATGAAGCTGATGATTCACGAACTCACGGCCGCCGTCGCGCTCCTGAAGGACGATCAACTCCGCCCAGCGTTCAAGATGACCGCCCGGGTCAGCCAAATCCAGGATCAACTCACGCAATCCTGGGGCATCCTCGCCACCATGACGCCGACCGACTACCTCACTTTCCGAGATACTCTTGGCGCGGCGTCCGGCTTTCAGTCATTCCAATACCGCACCCTCGAATTCACGATGGGCAACAAAGACCGCAAATTCCTCGGACCACATCAAGACCGGCCGGAATGGCACGACGCGCTTGAGACCGTTCTCAATGCACCGAGCCTCTATGACGAAACCATTATGTTGCTTGGACGCAAAGGTTTCTCAATCGATGCTTCGGAACTGTCGCGTGACTGGAGCGAACCCCGCAACGCCAACGACAGTGTTCGTGCCGCATGGGTAGAGGTCTACAAAAACCCGGAGAAGTACTGGGACCTTTACGAATGGGCCGAAGAACTGATTGATCTAGAAGACGCCTTCCAGACCTGGCGCTTCCGCCACCGCACGACCGTCGAACGCGTCATCGGACATAAACGCGGCACCGGCGGCACCACCGGTGTGGGCTACCTCAAACGGGCACTCGACATTCGCTTCTTCCCAGAATTGTGGGAGGCTCGGACCGAATTATGAGCATCTCACGTGACGATTGCGTCGCCCGTGATCGCGACGATCCGCTCGCGTCCTTCCGCGACGAATTCGCCTTACCCAGCGGCGTCATCTATCTCGATGGCAACTCACTGGGCGCCTTGCCAAAGACCGCCGAAGCGCGGGTGCATGACGCCATCAAGAAGGACTGGGGCGAAGGCCTAATCCGAAGCTGGAACAACGCTGGTTGGATTGACCTGCCGACCAAACTTGGCGGCAAGATCGCACCGCTGATTGGCGCGGGCGCCGATGAGGTCATCGTTGCCGACAGCACGTCGGTCAACCTCTTCAAACTCCTCGTTGCCGCCCTTCGATTGCGCCCCGATCGTCGCACCATCTTGATGGAAGCCCGTGACTTTCCAACCGATCTCTACATCGCCCAGGGTGTCGCCGAACTCATGGGGGACGACTTCACCTGCCGCATCGTGCCAACGAACGAAATTCGCAACGCGCTTGATGATACCGTCGCAGTTCTTGCCCTCACCCACGTCAATTTCAAGACCGGGGCGATGCACGACATGGCCGACCTCACCCAACAGGCGCACGCCGTCGGTGCACTGACGATCTGGGATTTGTGCCACACGGCAGGTGCCGTCCCGATCGACCTTGGTGGAGCGAAGGCCGATTTTGCGTTGGGCTGTACTTACAAGTACCTCAATGGCGGCCCCGGCGCGCCCGCCTTCGCCTATATCCCAACCGCGCAGCAGTCGACTTTTCACCAACCGCTGACCGGCTGGATGGGACACGCGCAGCCTTTTTCGTTTGTCGACAACTACGAACCGGCCGGCAACATAAAGCGCTTTCTCTCCGGCACCCCCAACGTCCTATCCATGGTCGCGCTCGACGCGTCCCTCGACATTTGGTCCCGGGTAGATCTCGATCGCCTTCGCACCAAAAGCATCGAACTCGGTGACCTGTTCATCGCGATGGTGGAAGCCCGCTGCGCCGGGCATGGCTTTACCCTTGCCAGTCCGCGTGACGGGCAAAGCCGCGGCTCGCAGGTTTCGTTCATGCACGAAGAAGGCTACGCCATCATGCAGGCCCTGATTGCCCGCGGGGTCATCGGAGATTTTCGCGCCCCAGACATCGTGCGGTTTGGATTTACCCCGCTTTACACCCGCTATGTCGATGTTTGGCAAGCGGCCGAAATTCTCTACGACATTATGGAAACACGCGCCTGGGATACCCCGGCGTTTCGCACGCGAGCCGCCGTTACGTGACGTCTCCATCTAGATTCTGGCGCGGCAGCACCTAAATAGAAGTGAACCCACCATGGCCAACTCATTAGGACCAAGAGATGAGCCGTACCGCAAAGTTCTGGGACCGCATGGCCTCCGGCTACATCCGCCGACCGGTCAAGGACGAAGAGAGCTACCAGAAAAAGCTCGAAAGCACCCGCGGTTACCTCAAACCCGAGATGGAAGTTCTCGAATTCGGCTGTGGCTCGGGCGCGACGGCCATCACCCACGCGCCGCACGTCAAGCACATCCAAGCCATCGATATCTCGGGCAACATGCTGGACGCGGCCCGTCAGAAAGCGACCGAGACAGGCGCGCAAAACGTCACCTTTCTCAAAGCCACAATCGAAGATTTCACGGCGCCCGATGAGTCCTTCGATGTCTTGTTGGGGCTCAGCATTCTTCATCTCCTCCCCAACAAAGAAGCAGCCATCGCTAAGGTCTACCGATTGTTGAAGCCGGGCGGCGTCTTTGTGAGCAGTACCATTTGTATGGCCGACTCCTCGATCGCCTACAGATTGGTGACACCAATCGGTCGGCTATTTGGCGTGATCCTCCGCGCCTTCACTAGCGCAAACCTCAAGAAAGCCATGACTGACGTTGGCTTCACCATTGATCACGAGTGGCGCCCTGGCGCTGGCAAAGCAATTTTCTTGATCGTCAAGAAACCGACATAGCCGGTCCGACTCGCCCTAGTGCGGCAAGACCGCAGTTGCCTCAATCTCGATCATCGCACCGGGTTCAACCAATTCGGTCACAGCAACGACCGCCATCGGCGGGAAGACTTTCCCGAGCACTTCTTGATAGGCCTTCCCAACTTCGCGAACGCGATTGCGATAGGCGGCCATGTCCGTGACGTACCAGGTCAAACGCACGAGCGCGTCAGGTGTCGCTCCCGCCGTTTCTAGCAACGTGCGGATGTTGAGCAACGCTTGGCGCAACTGCGCAACAAAGTCGTCGCTCACTAGGTTCTGGTTTGCATCCCAACCGATCTGACCGGCAAGGATGACGAACCGCCCTTCGGCGATGCCACCGTTACTATATCCCCGAGGTTTCGCCCAGCCGTCTGGTTGAAGAATTTCCATGCTGCTCTCGATTGCCTGTGTCGCGAAACTATTTTAGACTTAAAACAATGATGAAGGAAAGGCGAGTGGCGTGACCAAACCGTTGGACGGCCAACACGCGTTGATTACCGGCGCCAGCCGTGGCATCGGGGCGGCGGTCGCCGACACCCTCGCCGAAGCGGGCGCAACACTTTCCCTCACCGCACGCAACGGCGAAGAGATCACCGGCGTCGCCTCTGCCCTTGCAAAAAAACACGGAGTTGTTGCGACGGGTTATGCCACCGACGCCACCAACACCGATCAGGTTGAGGAAACGATTCGCGCCGCCGCAAAAGCGCACGGCGCACCGACTATTCTCGTCAATAACGCGGGCGGCGCAGACTCAATCCCGTTCTTGAAGGAAACGCGGACCCAATGGGATCACACGCTGACCCTCAACCTCACCAGCACCTTTGTCGCGATGCAGGCCGTCCTCCCAGCCATGCTTGAGGCCGGTTACGGGCGCATCATCAACATCGCATCGACTGCGGGGCTCAAGGGCTATGCCTACGTCTCGTCCTATTGCGCCGCCAAGCACGGCGTCATCGGCCTGACCCGGGCCACAGCACTTGAGACCGCCCGCAAAGGCATCACCGTTAATGCTGTCTGCCCTGGATACACCGACACCCCAATGGTTGCGGATGCCGTCGACAAAATTGTCGAGAAATCAGGCCGCACCCGGGAAGAAACCATTGCCGAACTTGCTGCCGGCAATCCGCAACGACGTTTGGTTGACCCGCCCGAAGTTGCTGCCGCCGTCCTTTGGCTCGCTCTGCCCTCCTCCACATCCATCACGGGTCAGTCGATTGCTGTTGCTGGCGGAGAGGTGATGTGAATATCAGCCCACCACCACAAGACTACGAGGCGGCAGCCGCACAGGACGACCGCATCGACCTGCGCGTCTGGCTTCGCCTGTTGTCCTGTTCCAACATGATCGAGGCTGAGATTCGCCGCCGTTTGCGGCGCGAGTTTGGCGTAACGCTGCCGTGGTTCGATGCGTTGGCCCAGCTTGACCGCGAACCTGACGGGCTCACGATGTCGGCCCTGTCTCGGCGGCTCATGGTAACCAATGGCAACGCGACAAGCCTGATCGATCGGCTTGAACGTGAAGGCCATGCGGAACGCCGCGCTAACCCGACAGACCAACGCGTTCAACGCGTTCGTCTCACCCGCAAAGGCCGCGCCGCCTTTGGCCGGATGCACCCGGCGCACCGCCGTTGGATCAGCGAACTCCTTGCCAACACCAATCAGACCGACCTCACGCGCCTGCACAACCTCTTGGCTAACCTCAAGGGATCTATTGCCGGCGCGCTGGAGGACACCACCCTCAAATCCGAAAGCCGCCCGACATGAAGACCTTCAAAGCCGCTGCGTTCAAACCAAAACATTTCGATTGGCAGGTCGACGGTGCCGTCGCCACCATCACGCTGAACCGGCCCGAACGTAAGAATCCACTCACCTTCGACAGCTACGCCGAACTGCGTGACACCTTTCGCGACCTCACCATGGCTGACGATGTGCGCACCGTGGTCGTCACAGGCGCCGGCGGCAATTTCTCTTCCGGCGGTGACGTACACGAGATCATCGGTCCGCTGACCAAAATGGATATGCCCGAACTCATGCAATTCACACGCATGACCGGCGATCTGATCAAGGCAATGCGGGCCTGCCCGCAAGTCATTGTTGCCGCCGTCGACGGCATCTGCGCCGGCGCCGGCGCCTGCGTTACCATGGCGGCCGATCTGCGCTACGGCACCGAACGCAGCAAAGTGGGATTTTTGTTTGCGCGCGTCGGCCTAGCCGGGTGCGACATGGGCGCCTGCGCCATGCTGCCCCGAATCATCGGTCAAGGACGTGCTGCCGAGCTGTTCTATTCGGGGCGAATGATGCCGGGATCGCAAGCGCACGAATGGGGTTTCTTCAATGAACTCGCCGAACCCGATGCGGTGCTTGCCCACGCCCAAGCCAAAGCCCGCGAGATTGCCGAAGGACCCTTCTTTGCCCACTCGATGACCAAACGCATGATGGATCAGGAATGGTCGATGGCATTGGGTGAAGCAATTGAGCATGAAGCCCAGGCCCAGGCGATTTGCATGCAGACCCAAGATTTCACCCGCGCCTTTAACGCGTTCGCCGCCAAACAATCGCCGGTATTTGAGGGCAATTGATGGCCGACCGCTCCTTCCTCGCCTGGCCGTTCTTCTCCGAACGACATCGCGACCTCGCAGATGCGCTCGAGCCGTGGGCAAAAGAGAACTTGCCCGCGTTTGAGGCGCGCGCCCACGCAGAAGAGACCGCGACTGCGACAACCAAAGACCTTGTTGCCCTCTTGGGCAAAGCCGGTTGGCTGCGCCATGCCGTGCCGGCAACCACCGGCCTCAATCAAACGCTCGACGTGCGCAGCCTCTGCCTGATTCGCGAAACGCTCGCTCGGCACCTTGGGCTCGCTGACTTTGCCTTTGCCATGCAAGGCCTCGGTGCCGCGCCGGTCTCGCTCTTTGGGTCGGCTCCTCAGCAAGCAGCCCTTCTGCCGGGTATCGCCGACGGCTCGCGAGTCGGTGCTTTTGCGTTGTCGGAACCTATCGCCGGATCCAACCCGGCGGACATGACCACCACCGCCCGACGTGACGGCGAAAGCTATGTTCTTGATGGCGAAAAGACCTGGATATCGAACGGCGGAATCGCCACCCAATACACCGTTTTTGCCCGCACGGGCGATGCCGGCGCCAAAGGCCTTTCCGCCTTCGTTGTGCCGGCCGACTCACCGGGCCTGCGTCTCGCCGAGAAAATCGCCGTGATTGCGCCCCACCCGCTCGGTCGCCTCGAATTCGATGGATGCCGCGTCCCGCTCGATGCCCTGATCGGCAACGAAGGGGATGGCTTCAAGATCGCCATGGCGACGCTCGATACCTTTCGTTCCACAGTGGGTGCCGCCGCCCTTGGTTTCGCCCGCCGCGCGCTGGACGAAACCCTCGCCCGGGTCAAAGACCGGCAAATCGGCAATGCCCCCCTTGCCGACTATCAAATGACCCAAAGCCGCATCGCCGATATGGCGCTGAGCATTGATGCCGCGGCACTTCTGATCTATCGCGCGGCTTGGACCAAAGACTCTAGTGGCGCGCGAATCTCTCGCGAGGCCGCGATGGCAAAACTCCATGCCACCGAAATCGCACAGCAGGTCATCGACAGTGCCGTCCAATTGCATGGCGGACTGGGTGTTGTCTCTGGCAACCCCGTGGAGGTTCTCTACCGAGAAATCCGGTCGTTAAGGATCTACGAAGGGACCAGTGAGATTCAAAAACTCATCATCGCCCAGCAGACCCTGCGCAACCACGAAGGGGTATCGGCATGAAGATCGCCTGCATTGGTGGCGGCCCTGCATCGCTCTACTTCGCCATTCTGATGAAGAAGGCGCGACCCGATGCCGAGATCGCGGTCTACGAACAAAACCCGGCTGACGTTACTTGGGGGTTCGGCGTCGTGTTCTCCGACGCGACCATGGCGGGTTTCGGCGACGCTGACGATGAAACGCTGAGCGAGATCACCCAGCAATTCACCCATTGGGACGACATCGATATTCACTTCAAGGGTGAAGTTCTACGCTCAACCGGCCATGGCTTTGCCGGTCTCGCGCGGCTCAAGCTGCTCCAGATATTGGCCCAACGGGCGCGCCGTCTTGGTGTCGACCTTCACTTCGACTCCCATATCGAAAATCACGAAGACCTCGGCCCGCATGACCTCATCGTCGCGGGCGACGGTATCAACAGCGCCATCCGCACCAAGTACGAGGAACACTTTCAGCCCCAAATCGAGATGCGTCCCAACAAATTCATTTGGTTGGGCGCCAACAAGCGCTTCGATGCGTTCAACTTCTTCTTCAAGCGCGATGACCACGGCCTATGGCGGTCGCATTGCTACCAATACGACAAGGGCACCTACGCCAACGGTAATGCCACGATCATCGTTGAAACCACTGAGGAAACTTGGAAACGCGCCGGCCTCGACGATGTTACCGAAGAACAAAGCATCGCCTTCTGCGAGCAACTCTTTGAAAAAGAACTCGACGGTACGTCGCTGATCGGCAATCGCTCCGAATGGCGCACCTTTCCCGAGCTCGGCAATACACACTGGTCACACGGCAACATCGTCCTTCTAGGAGACGCCCTACACACGGCACATTTCTCGATCGGATCAGGCACCAAGCTGGCGATGGAAGACGCCATTTCGCTGTCCACCGCGATCACCCAAACCGACACTATTCCCGAAGGCCTCGCCAAATTTGATGCGGACCGTCGCGGTGATGTCATCAGCCTGCAACGCGCCGCGCGCGTCAGTATGAAATGGTTCGAGGAAACCGAGCGCTACTACGATCAACTTGAGCCGCTGCAATTCGGCTTCAGTCTGCTCAGCCGCTCGCTGCGCATCAATCACGATAACCTAAGCAAGCGCGACCCCAACTTCGTGCGCAGCGTCGACCTTTGGTATGCCGATCACGCCGCCCAACAAAGCGGCGTCAACCTCGACACATCGAAACACATCCCGCCTGCATTCACGCCATTCAAACTGCGCGACCTAGTGATCGAAAACCGCATCGCGGTTTCACCCATGTGCATGTACTCGGCCGAAGACGGCACCGTGAATGACTGGCACCTTGTCCACCTCGGCAGCCGCGCTATTGGCGGGGCCGGCCTCGTAATCGCCGAGATGACTGACGTCAGCGCCGCGGGCCGCATCTCGCCGGGCTGTGCGGGCATGTACAAAGAAGAACACGTCGGGGCGTGGCGCAAAGTCACCGACTTCATTCACGCCAATAGCGGGTCCGCCATCGCCCTCCAGCTTGGGCATGCCGGCCGCAAGGGGTCGACCAAACTCCTCTGGGAAGGTGATACCGAACCCTTGGAGTCGGGCAATTGGGATTTGCTATCGCCGTCCCCCATCCCGTATTCCAACGCGACCCAAACACCGCATGAAATGACGACCGAAGACATGATTGCCGTCAAAGCGGATTTCGTTCGCGCGACGGAGATGGCCGAACAAGCCGGCTTCGACATGATCGAGCTCCATATGGCCCACGGCTACCTCCTCTCCAGCTTCTTCAGCCCGCTCGCCAACCAACGGACCGACACCTATGGCGGCTCCTTAGAGAACCGCATGCGCTATCCTTTGGAAGTGTTCGAGGCAATGCGCACCGTATGGCCTGCCCACAAACCGATGTCAGTGCGCATCTCCGGGACCGACTGGGCACCCGGTGGTGCAACCCCCGACGACGCCGTGCAACTTGCCGCCGCCCTCAAGCGCCTGGGATGCGACATCGTGGATGTCTCCAGCGGCCAGGTCGTTGCCGAACAAGAACCCGAGTACGGCCGTCTTTACCAGACGCCCTTCGCGGATCGCATACGTCTTGATGTTGGCATGCCCACCATGACCGTTGGCAACATCCAGTCCTATGGCGATATCAACGCCATTCTTGCAGGCGGCCGCGCCGACCTCTGTGTCCTCGCCCGCGCGCACCTATACGATCCTTACTACGCCCGGCACGCTGCCGCTGCGATGGGGTATGCTTTACCGCAGCCCCCGCAGTACCGATCGATCGAAGGCTGGGAACCCCGCCTCGGCGACTAACGCACGACAAGAGAGAACGCGCATGAATGATTCGGTGGTTACCTACCGCCGCGATGACAATGTCGGTGTCATCACGACCAACAACCCACCTGTTAACGCCCTCGGTCATGCCGTGCGTGCCGGCATCATGGCGGCACTTGACGAGGCGGAGGCCGATAGTGCCGCCCAAGCCATCGTTGTCGCCTGTGACGGCCGCACTTTTCACGCCGGCGCTGATATTTC
>Ga0055584_100006204_pt1 | contig 11717 bp, 5 predicted proteins | sample OSDHelmetaG_FD_58716 | JGI IMG/M metagenome (GOLD analysis project Ga0055584, IMG submission 58716) | Pelagic marine sediment microbial communities from the LTER site Helgoland, North Sea, for post-phytoplankton bloom and carbon turnover... | ecosystem: Environmental > Aquatic > Marine >... | reverse complement strand
CAATGATCAACGGCTTGGTAAGGGGAATGTCGCGGAATCTCCTCCAGCCATTTTGAGAAGGAAGAATGGGTATGGTATAACCGACGGAGATCAGTCCAGCAGGAACCAGCCACACCACTGTATCTGCATTAAAATTGGGCAAAAGCAACATCAGTCCAAACACGGCAAAACTCATGGCGTATTTCATGGATTGAGCATGCTTCAGCACCCATTGATGGCGTTCTGCCAATTGCTGCACAGGGATGAAGTCAATCTTGTACAATCGGTGAAATGTGTACAGCACAAAGCTTCCCAGAAAAACGCTGGCCGGAACATACCAACGGAAGGCCAAGTAATCGACCAAAAAAAAGGAGGAACAGGTCAGCGAAGAGAGGACCGTCGCTACCAAAAGGTTAGCATAAACGAAGCTTTTCAGCATCGTCCACACTATTTATCAGATTCCAAGTAAACCTTGAGCGCGAAGCCAGCCGCGGTACCTATCATTCCAGCCGCGAGTGACTTAAACAAGCGCTTATTCCTGGCGACGCGTTCAAATCCTAATACATAGGCCGGTTCGGTGATCAGGTCAGATGATTCAATGCGATCTTTTGGGATCTTGTATTTAGGAATGCCCGTCGCTACCAAGTAGGCAAAAGGGACGGCAAATGGCAAGGGCGTCGGCACCAAAACATAACTAAGTCCAGCGGTCAACGGTACGCCAACGAGTAAGCTCCAATTGCCTCTGTAGTGTCGCATTGCATCCTGTTCTCCTTTGATATAGAAGCGCATTTCATCCACGCTGAAGTAATTTCCCACGGCTGTGTCCATGTAATAAATCACCTTCTCCTCGCCGCTTGGACCATTGATTGAAAAGACGCGCTCCAGGTCCAATTTCTTCGACTTGGATTTACCGCTTCGCTTGAAGTGGTCGTAATAAAGATAAACACTGTCTTGCCCTGTAACCTTCCCTTGGATGACGCTTCCAGACATCATCATAATCTCCTGATCTGCTTGGGCTTTCGCAGCCAAGGAGATGAAGATGAAGATGAAGAGGATTAGGGTTATTCCAAACCGGATCATAATGCAAACATGACAAAATTAAACCTATGCCCGTCGAAACTTCGCGATCGATATCGTGTTTATGCATGCTATAAACAGCAGTCCAGAAAGTATATTTGCACCCCTTTTACAGCATTGATATGACCAGACACGATTCATTCCAATTGCGCCACATCGGCCCACGACGCGAAGAGATTCAGAGCATGCTCGAAGCGATCGGTGTATCTTCCATTGATCAACTCATCGATGAAACGCTTCCGAAATCCATCCGTCTCAAAGGGCCGCTTCAAATAGAAGAAGGCATCTCCGAGTATGAATTTTTGGAGCACGCCAAGCAACTTGGTAACCTAAATACCTTGAACCGCAACTTCATCGGACAAGGGTATTATGGCACTATCACCCCGTCTGTGATCAAGCGTAATATTTTGGAGAATCCAGGATGGTATACAGCCTACACCCCTTACCAGGCTGAAATTTCGCAGGGCCGACTCGAAGGCTTGTTGAACTTTCAAACCGTAATTTCTGACCTCACAGGACTCGAGATTGCCAATGCAAGTTTGTTGGACGAGGGCACCGCGGCAGCCGAAGCTGTGATGATGCTCTACCATTCCCGAACACGTGAGCAGCAAAAAAGCAACATCCACAAGTTTTTCATAGACGACATGTGTTTCGGTCAGACCATTGAGGTGGTCAAGGCCAAGGCCAAAGCCATCGGAGTGGACATCGTCATCGGAAGCTTAGAAGACCTTCAATTGGACGACTCGTACTTCGGCATTTTACTCCAATCGCCCAACAAAGAAGGAGTGATCAGTGATTACTCACCCGTGATGAGCCAAGTGGAAGAACTGAACATCAAAACCGTTGTCGCTTCTGACCTATTGGCGCTTTGCCTGATGAAGCCTCCAGGAGAATGGGGTGCCGATGTGGTGGTAGGAAACACGCAACGTTTCGGGGTCCCCATGGGATTTGGCGGTCCTCACGCAGGTTTCTTCGCTACGAAGGACGAGTACAAGCGAAACATCCCTGGAAGAATCATTGGAGTTTCCATCGACCGCGATAACAAGCCTGCCCTTCGCATGGCATTGCAAACGCGCGAACAACACATCCGCCGTGACAAAGCAACCAGCAACATATGTACGGCGCAAGCGCTACTGGCGATCATGGCCTCAATGTACGCAGTCTATCACGGACCGACCCGTTTGAAAGCCATTGCTGAAGAAACCGCACAGAAGGCCAAGCAATTGGCCACTTCACTTCACAAGCTGGGAGTAAAACTCACGCACGACGCATACTTTGACACGATCTGCCTCAGCGGATGTGACTTGCAAGCCGTGAAAAAAGTAGCATTGGCGAACGACACGAATTTCTTCTACCACGACAACGGCAACATCAGCATTACGGTGGACGAAACTACCGACGCGGATGATCTCCTAGTGGTGGTCAACATTTTCGCAGAAGCCAACGGCAAAGAAGGAACAACGCTTTCCACGGGCCGCGGTGAGGTCGCAATTCCAGTGCACCTCCAACGCACGACCCCATTTCTCGAGCATCCCATCTTCAACGCGTTCCAAAGCGAGACGGACATGATGCGCTACATCAAGCAACTTGAAAACAAAGACATTTCGCTCACGCGAAGCATGATCTCTTTGGGAAGCTGCACCATGAAGCTGAATGCTGCGTCGGAGCTCTACCCAATCTCAGACCCGAATTTTGCCAACCTACACCCTTTCGTTCCGGCTGATCAGGCCCAGGGCTACATCCAAGTAGTGGACGAATTGAACCGAGACCTCAGTGCCATCACTGGATTCGACGCCGTGTCTTTTCAACCTAATTCTGGTGCCCAAGGAGAATATGCAGGCTTAATGGTGATCCGCGCTTACCACGAAGCGAATGGAGAGCCCAATCGAAATAAAGTATTGATCCCTTCATCGGCACACGGAACCAACCCTGCTTCTGCGGTAGTTGCTGGCCTTGAAGTGGTGGTAGTAAAATGTGATGACGATGGTAACATCGACATTGAAGACCTGAAAATCAAGGCGGAAAAATTCTCGAAAGACCTGTGCGCTTTGATGGTGACCTATCCTTCCACGCATGGTGTTTTTGAAGAAGGCATCATGGAGATTACCCAGATTGTGCACGATCATGGCGGACAAGTATACATGGATGGCGCCAACATGAATGCGCAGGTAGGCCTCACCAACCCTGGCATCATCGGTGCGGATGTGTGCCATTTGAACTTACACAAGACCTTTGCCATCCCTCATGGCGGTGGTGGTCCCGGTGTAGGCCCCATTGGAGTAGCCAAGCATCTCACCCCCTTCCTTCCAAGCCATCCATACCATAAAACAGGTGGAGAACATGGCATTGGACCGGTATCAAGCGCACCCTTTGGCAGTGCCTTGATCTTGCTTATTTCGTATGGGTACATCAAAATGCTCGGAGCAGAAGGGTTGACCAACGCAACCAAGTTTGCAATGCTCAACGCCAACTATTTGAAGGCGCGATTGGAAGGCGACTACCCTGTCCTTTACAAGGGATCCAACGATAGGGTGGCGCACGAGATGATCTTGGACTGCCGTCCATTCAAACGCTCAGCGCAAATAGAGGTTACCGATATAGCAAAGCGTCTAATCGACTACGGCTATCACGCTCCAACCGTTTCCTTTCCAGTGGCAGGAACCATCATGGTAGAGCCTACCGAAAGTGAATCCAAGAAGGAACTCGATCGATTTGCAGATGCGCTGATTGAAATCCGAAATGAAATTGCCGTAATCGAACAAGGAGATTCGCTCGCCGAGACCAGCGTATTGCGCAACGCACCGCACACAGCTGAGGTATTGACCTCAGATGAATGGCCGCATACCTACACCCGAAAAAAAGCAGCTTGGCCTTTGCCGTGGATTGGCGAAAACAAGTACTGGGCTCCAGTTTCTAGGATATACGATGCGCACGGCGACCGAAACTTGATTTGCACATGCCCTCCGTTGGAAGATTACGACCAGCACCCCGCAATGGCTGTAGAGGAAGAAGAGTAGATAATTTTAACTGCTCATCTTCGTTACATTTGGTCACTGACCGCGTATGAAGCACGTACTACTTTTCATCTTTAGCGTTTTCGCTTTGGCGTCTTTTGCCCAGCGCCTTGAGCTCAGCAACGATGCTCGGACACCTGCAGCGCGATACGATGAAAACCTGCCTAGTGGAGTACTCTTCTACGAAGGCTTTGAGAATTCGACGATACCCGCACTTCCTTCTGGATGGAGTGCATTCGGAGTGAGCGATGAACCTTTCATTACTGGCACAGCAGGCAATGCTCCCGGCCAGGCAAATGCCAATGGGTTTTGGGATGTTCCCTTGCATGGAATATTTGCCCTGACCAACGACGATATCTGCAACTGCGACAAATCACAGGAAAGGCTCCGTTCGCGAGCATTTGATCTTGTCGGACTTCAAAACATCGAATTGCAGTTCAGCGCCTACCAAGATGGCAGCGCCGGTCAATCTGCAACGGTCGAGATCAGCACGTCCGATCTTCCTTGGACAAGTTTGTATGCTATCCCACCTTCATCGAATTGGAAAACACACCGCATTGAAATTCCAAATGCATTTCTCCAGGAAGGCTTCAAGTTTCGATTTCGCTATGACGACAACGGCAACTATGCCTCTGGGCTTGCGGTGGATGACATCTACCTGTATCGCGATGATGCTGCGCGTTTTGCCCTAGAGTCCTTTTACTCAATTGATGGAGATGCCTTGGGTTCAGGGCAATTTTACGAACAGATTCCTGTGAGCCAAGCGCGCGAAGCCCGACTCATTTTCGGCGCAACCGTTGCAAACGATGCAGACCAACGTAAGAATGCACAACTCGCCGTTGACGTGCAAGGTCCAGTTGTCTTTGGAGACACGACTGCCAGTTGGCATCTGGTTGCGAACAATACGCGTTTGATTCGCTTCGATGAAAACCGGCGTTTTACCCCCCATCTTTCTGGAACATATAACCTCGCTGCTGCCATCTTAACCGATTCAGGAGACAGCGACTTGAGTGATAACTACCACATGGCTTCGTTCACTGTGGGTGATACATTGTACCAAAGAACGGCCAACTCAGGCAGCAACACTGCTGGCGTATGGCTGGAGCAGCAGGGTGATCGATATGGGAGTGTTTACCATATGTTTAAGGGAGATACTGTCGACGCTGTCTATGTTCGGATTCATCCTTCTACACATGCCGGAGCACGCTTCAGGGTGAAAATTTTCAGCTTTGACACCTTGACTTCGTCCAGTTTTAGCTCTTCTCCTATCGCGGTGGCATCCGGCGACATCGGCACATCAATGCGGATTCCGCTAACTACTCATGTGAGCCGGGGAAAGCAATTATTGGTGATCGAAAAAGAATCGGGTAGCGAACGCTTGGTGATTGGAGCAGACCCAAGCCAGGAGGCCCTAGAAGGAAACGCACTCACCCGCAAAGCAGGCCAAGATTGGAAATCATTTTCACTCTTCCCTCAGACGGCACTGGTGCTTTCAGCGATTGACACAGCCTGTCCAGGCTATATCACATCCACGATCACGGACGAAACTTGTCTGGACGAAGATGACGGAATGATCAGCACAGAGGTATTCGGCGCCAACATTCCATTTACCTACAATTGGTCAAACGGAGCAGGAAACGTAAGTTCAATCGAGGACCTTGCACCTGGCTTTTACGACCTCTTCGTAATCGACGCACAAAACTGCATCTACGAAAAGAATTTTGAAATCCACGCAGCAGAAGCAGTCGTGTTCAATCCAATCCTCACACTTGACTCATGTGCGCGTTCCACTGGGGTCATCGACTTGAATATTTCGGGTGGTGATGAACCTTTCTCTCTGACCTGGAATGGAAAAGCAGGCTCCACGATGGAGTCTGAGCTGTCGATGGGCAACTACGCCATTCAGCTTTCCGACGAGAACGGTTGCCAGGCATCAACGAATGTTTCACTCGGAGGTACAGAAGATATCGGAATCGTTTTTCTGGTGGATAACTCGGATTGCTTGGATTCGAATGGCTCGATTGAAGTCACCCCATTTGGCACCGCTCCTTTCAGTTATGCATGGTCAAACGGCGATTCTGCCGCACTCGTCTCAAGTCTCTTTGCCGGCATCTATCATGTCACCCTCACCGACTCCGTCGGCTGCACCGCCAGCTCAACCACTTGGGTAAACGATGTCAACGGCCCTTCCACTTCGGTTTCAAGCATCAGTGATGTGGGGTGTTTTGGTCAGGCAGATGGATCTGTATCCCTAACAACAGGCGGGGGACTTCCGCCCTATATCTATAGTTGGAGCAATGGCGCGACCATCGAAGACCTCACGGGCCTTGAACCCGGCACATACACACTCACGGTATCGGACACCGCCGGCTGTCGCTCCTTTCGTTCGGTTGAGATTCAAAACGACGCCCTACCCTTGATTGTTGATTTCAATGCAAGGGGTAATTATTGCTTTTCTGATAGTTCTGGCATTTTAGAAACGATGATCACTGGTGGCGTTGCGCCCTATTCTATGAACTGGTCAACGGGTGCTTCCGCAACCGAGATTACAGATTTATCCGCGGGCACCTATAACTACACCATCACAGATGGCAACGGCTGCACATCCTCTGACAGCGTTGAGGTAAGTAACGGCACGTTCTTCGCGGCGCAGATTGATTCGATTTTTTGGGATACGGTGGCTGATTTCTTGGATGAAAATAAAATTTATGTGCACTCCGTAGGAGGAGTAGCACCCATCTCTTATTTGTGGAACGACAGCATCCCAGGAAAGGACCTCATCAATGTTCCCACAGGGTCATACACGTTGAAGGCAACGGACCAATTGGGCTGTAGCATCACATTGAATTACCTTTTACAAAATGGACCTAGCGGCCTGAAATCCTCTCCACAAACTCTGTCCTTAAAGCTCTTCCCCAACCCAATCCAAGCAGGACAAAGCTTACAGTTTGAGTCCTCAAGTCAAGTACAGCTCATCGTGATTCGAGACATCACGGGGCAAGTCGTTGGCGAACTACGTGAGGTAAACGCCTCTTCGGGTAGCTTTAACCTTACCTCCCTTCCATCCGGCATTTACTTGGTCGAATTTTCGACCCAGAATGCACTATTGACGGAAAGAATCTGCCTTTTCCAGTAAAAGTCACAAACTCTTGTACTAATTTTGGAGTCTTATGGGTGTCTCAAATCCTAGGTATTGGGTTTGATAAATCAATTTCGAACATTAAATCATTTACAATGAAGTACAGAATTTTACTTTTTAGCTCTCTGTTGGCTTCAGCGACCGTCTTCGCGCAGGTACCTGCAAAGCAATTGACGATCAAGGCTGAGACCGATATGCAACTCAAGCAGGCGACAACGCCAGTGCTTGCAAACGAAGGAATGGATCTTCGTCTAACAGAAGACGAGGGACCGATTCTATTCTCTGAAGATTTTTCTAATGGTGCAGGTCAATGGACCAACGCATCTCAGAACTCAAGTGCTGCCGTCTGGGAATACCGCGGTACGAGCACGACTCCTTCCAATTCAACTGGTTCTCAAGGAGCTTATGCTGGCACGTCTACTCCAATCGCGTCCCCGACAACAGCTAATGGTTTCATGATTTTTGATTCGGATTACTACGACAATGGAGGAACCGCTGGAAACTTTGGTGGTGGCCCAATGCCAGCTCCGCACGACGCTGCGCTTACTTCTCCTGATATCGATTGTTCAGGTGAGTCAGGTGTATTGGTTACTTTCTACTCTTATTTCCGTCACTACGATGCGAATGGATTGGTTATCGTAACCAACGACAACTTTACCACAGCGGACACCGTTTGGAATGGATCTGACTTTTACGATGTAAACAGTGCAAGTGCATCTGACGATTTTGTAAAGTTGAACATCTCTGATGTTGCTGCAGGTTCTTCTACCGTTAAAATTCGATTCGTATTCAACGGACAAGGAAACCAGACTCCAACAGGCTACTACTTCTGGCAAATTGACGACATCGCCGTTGTGGGTGCTGCCGATTTTGACCTGAGTCTAGATGAAACATTCTTCCGTGGCGCAGGTAGCTCAAACAAGAGCTTCATGTATACCAACTATTACAATCAGCTTCCAGCGAAGCAAGCGGCCGCTACTTCTTTCAAGTACGGTGCTGCAATCACGAATTCATCTGACGCAACTATGTCAAATGTTGTAGTGGAGGCTAACGTTTCTGGAAGTGGTACTTTTTCAGGCGCTACGACTCCTGCTACTTATTCCACATTTGGTGAAGTAGATACAGTAACCGTAACTACATCTTACTCTCCAACTGCAGAAGGAAACTATGTGGTTGACTTCAGTGTTGCAGGAGATTCAGCAGATGATTACCCAGCCGATAACAACCTTGAAAAAGACTTCAATGTAACCGAGCGTACTTTTGCTTGGGACAACGGCGAAGTTGATAATGCTTGGTCCTGGTCTAACGGTACACAGTCTATTTTCCAAATTTTCGATTTTGAAACGGCTGACACGATCTCTGCGATCGAATTCGGTATCTGGTCTTCAGCGACTTTTGATTCTGAAGATGGATCGGTTGTAGAGGTAGGTATTTGGGAAGTTGCTTGGGAAGATGATTCTTCTAATGTTCAACTTGGAACACCTTTAGTATCTCCTATCTTCCGAATTATGACTGCTGATGAGTACATCACAGCGAGTACTACATCTCCAAACTTGATCCGTGCTGCGTTTGACGCACCTGTAGCTGTCCCAGCTGGACAGTACATCGTAGGGTACAAGTACGCAAGTGGTAAGATCAGAACAGCAGCAAGTGACATCCCTTCGGTTATTTCGACTTGGGTTGATGCTGACAGCGATGGTTCTATTGATGGATGGACCGACATTTGTCCACTTATCGAGATTGAAACTTGGTCTCAAGACATTTGTGCTAGCTCAAACCTTATCGTTGACGCAGACATCATTTGCAACAACGCAGACTGGACCGCTGACATCGATGCTTCTGTATTCAACGGAACCGAGCCTTACGCTTACGAGTGGAGCACAGGTTCAACGGATGAAGACATCACTGTTGACGAGGAAGGTACATTCACACTTACTGTAAAAGATGCTAACTTCTGTGAAGCTAGCGCTACGTTCCCAGTTGCCAATGGCGACATCAACTGCAACCTTTCTACAGGTGTTTTGAACGGAGCTTCTTTCAGCTTCACCGTACTTCCTAACCCAAACAACGGTGTGTTCAACATCGCGTTTGAAGCGGCGAAGTCTGAGTCAGTAAATGTTGAGATCCAATCACTCAAGGGTGATGTGGTTTACACAGCAGCTATGAACATTGCAAACGGAACTACTAAGAGCATCAACCTCAATGGTCTTGCTTCAGGTGTATACGTAATGCAAGTTTCTAACGCAACTGGCACTACATTCGAAAAGATCATCATCGAGTAAGCTCGACGATCAATCATAGAAAAGCCCCGCATGTGCGGGGCTTTTTTTATGCCTTATGCTTTTCCAGCATCAGAACAACGCTGAACCCGTCATCTCGGATGGCTGTTCCACCTCTATGAGCTTGAGCACGCTTGGAGCAACGTCTGCGAGGATCCCTGACTTCACCTCCTTCACTTGATCCGAGATCACCACACAAGGGACTGGGTTTGTCGTGTGTGCTGTGTGCGGAGTGCCATTAGCTAAAAACGCGATGTCCGCATTGCCATGGTCCGCAATGATGATGAAGTCGTAGCCTTTCGCCCTTCCAGCTTCTACCACTTGGCGTAGACAATCATCTGTGGTTTCCACCGCTTTGATGATGGCGTCATACACTCCCGTATGCCCAACCATATCCGCATTGGCAAAGTTCAGGCATATAAAATCAGGCGCAGCATTCTCTATCGATTGGATGACCCGCTTGGTCACCTCTGGCGCGCTCATCTCCGGTTGCAAGTCATAGGTCGCGACCTTAGGAGAGCTCACCATCGCCCTTGATTCGCCTTCAAATGCTTCTTCCCGCCCCCCAGAAAAAAAGAAGGTAACATGCGGATACTTTTCCGTTTCGGCAATCCTCAATTGGGTCTTTCCATGATCTGAGAGCACCTCACCGATCGTATTTTTCAAATTGTCTTTTTCAAAAATGACATGGACGTTCTGAAATTTTTCGTCGTAACGGGTCATCGTTACGTAATGCAAGGGCAAGGTGCGCATGTTCCATTCAGCAAAATTCTCTTGCGTTAGCGCGGTGGTAAGCTGCCTGCATCGGTCCGTTCTGAAATTGAAGCAAATGACCACGTCTCCCGTCTTCACGCGACCTCTGCGATCCGCAATGATTTGTGAAGTGAAGAATTCATCGGTGATGTTCTCCTCGTAAAAGTTCATGCAGCTTTGATAAAAATCATCCGTCGCATCGCCCACACCATGGACTAAGAGATCGTAGGCCAGCTTGATGCGTTCCCATCGCTTATCTCTATCCATCGCATAGTAGCGTCCGATCATTGAAACGAGTCGAGCGGACTTCCCTTCGAGGTGCGTCTCTAATCGTTTGATGCAGTCGCCTGCGTTCTTGGGGGCAGTATCCCGGCCATCTGTAAATGCATGAATGAAGACGTTATCAAGCCCAGCATGATCCATAATGTCCACAAGGGCGTGCAAGTGTTCTTGATGGCTGTGCACACCGCCCTCGCTTACCAAGCCCATCAAATGAACAGAGACACCTTGGCTCTTGGCGTGTTGAATCGCTTCTTGGAGCGTCTGATTCGATGCCATTTCTCCCGTTTTAACCGCTAGATTGACCTTCACTAAGTCTTGGTACACAATGCGGCCGGCGCCGATGTTCAGGTGGCCTACCTCACTGTTTCCCATTTGTCCCTCTGGCAAGCCTACGTTTTCGCCGTACGTTTTCAAGGTGCTGTGCGGAGCACTTTGCATCAACCCATCAAAGAAGGGCGTATTCGCAGTTGCCATAGCGTCCGCTTTCGTTCCATCTCCCAATCCCCAGCCATCCAATATGACCAATGCTGCTTTCTTGCTCATGTGTTCTTCCCCTTGAATTCAATCGTAAATATGGATCCTTGCGGCGTATTGTTTGTGACGGTGATCCGCCCATGATGCAGTCGCACCAATTCTTTGACCAGGTAAAGACCCAGTCCACTTCCTTTTTGGCTGCGCGTCTCTTCATTTTCGCTCCGATAGAACTTCTTGAAGATGTTGCCCCGCTCGCTCCTAGCAATCCCTTTACCTTCATCAGCCACAAATAACTGCACGCCGTCCATCTGCGTTTCATAGCCCACCTTAATCTTGCTGCCGGGAGCATACTTTATGGCATTTTCGATCAAGTTCCCCAATGCCGATTCTACAGCGTGCCGGTCAACATTTATTATCAAACCTTCTTGAGTCGCCCATTCCAAGGAACAACTCGCCGTCTGTGCAAGCACAGTATATCGCTTCTTCATGGTCTCCATCATGTCATGCATGTCTACCGACTCCTTTAGCAGCTCTAACTTTCCGGCATCGAGCCTCGAGGCAATCAATAAATTAGAGACGAGTCCTTCTAGGCGTTGCGTCGATGACAATGCTCCATCCAAGATGTTTTGCTTTTGTTCACCGCTTACCTCTCTCTTGGCCAAGGTCTGTAGATTGAGTTTTACTGCAGCGATAGGGGAATTGAACTCGTGGGTAGTGGCC
>Ga0055584_100006203_pt1 | contig 11718 bp, 6 predicted proteins | sample OSDHelmetaG_FD_58716 | JGI IMG/M metagenome (GOLD analysis project Ga0055584, IMG submission 58716) | Pelagic marine sediment microbial communities from the LTER site Helgoland, North Sea, for post-phytoplankton bloom and carbon turnover... | ecosystem: Environmental > Aquatic > Marine >... | reverse complement strand
GCAAGGCCGTACCCCTAAAAAGGTTATTGTTGTGCCTGGTAAGATTGTTAATATCGTTGGTTAAAAACTATTAATACATAACTAAAAAAATAAGGGCTGAACTTTCATGCCCTTATTTTTTGATTCTTTTTTAAAACAACTTAAAGGCTTATTTTAGCTTTGTTTGTAAATTGTTTATATGAAAGTTTGTATCGCCGAAAAACCCAGTGTGGCTCGTGAAATTGCTTCTGTTTTAGGGGCTAATGTCAAAAAAGATGGATTTTTTGAAGGAAACGGATATGCCGTTACCTATACGTTTGGACATTTGTGTACCCTAAAAGAACCTAACGATTATAAACCGTATTGGAAAAAATGGGACTTAAACAATTTACCGATGCTCCCTAAGAAGTTTGAAACCAAACTCGTCCAAAATCAAGGCATTATTAAACAGTTTAAAATCATAAAAAGCTTGTTGGAAAAAGCAGAAATGGTTATCAATTGTGGGGATGCTGGACAAGAAGGAGAACTTATCCAACGATGGGTCATGAATCAAGCAAATTACAAAGGTCAAGTCAAACGCTTGTGGATTTCATCTCTTACCACTGAAGCTATTAAGGAAGGATTCGAAAATTTAAAACCAGCATCTAATTACGATAACCTTTATTACGCAGGGTTTTCAAGAGCTATAGGTGATTGGCTACTCGGAATCAATGCTACAAGATTATATACCTTAAAACACGGCGGATATAAACAGGTTTTGTCTATAGGTCGTGTACAAACACCTACTTTAGCAATGGTAGTTAATCGATTTAAGGAAATTGAAAATTTTAAACCACAACCGTATTGGGAACTACAAACCTTATATCGAAATACGGTATTTAGTTATGAAGAAGGACGTTTTCTTAAAAAAGAGGATGGACTGGTATTAGAACAAAAAGTAAAGGAAGCTCCTCTTGAAATTCTTGATGTTGTAAAGAAAAAGGGAAAAGAATACGCACCAAAATTATTTGATTTGACAGGCCTACAAGTTTATTGCAATAACAAATTTGGGTTTTCTGCTGAAGATACCCTCAAAATTGCACAATCTCTATATGAAAAAAAAGTAATTACATACCCAAGAGTAGATACAACATTCTTGCCTAATGATATTTATCCTAAAGTAGAAGGAATCCTTAAAAATCTTAAGGATTATGCGCAACTCATTCAGCCTATTCTAGGTAAAAAAATTAAAAAATCGTCTAAAGTATTCAACGATAAAAAAGTAACAGACCACCACGCCATTATCCCTACTGGAGTTCAAGCCAATTTACCATACAATCAACAACAAGTTTACGATATCATCGTAAAACGGTTTGTTGCTGTATTCTATGACGATTGTACCGTATCTAATACCACCGTTACCGCCAGCGCTGCAGATATTTTGTTTAAAGCTACAGGAAAGGAAATCCTTCAAAAAGGGTGGAGGGTTGTCTTCGAAAATCCTAATAGCAAAACAGACAAACCTGATGGATTACCTAATTTTCAAAAGGGAGAAAAAGGACCACACGAACCTTCCTTCTTGGAAAAACAAACAAAACCACCTAAACACTTTACCGAAGCCTCTTTGTTAAGAGCTATGGAAACCGCAGGAAAACAAGTTGATGATGATGAATTGAGAGATCTTATGAAGGAAAATGGTATAGGAAGACCTTCAACTAGAGCTAATATTATCGAAACCTTGTTTAAAAGAAAATATATCAAACGAAATAAAAAACAAATTTTACCTACAGAGACAGGAATTCAATTGATAGATACCATTCAAAACAATTTGCTGAAATCTGCTGAACTTACTGGTCACTGGGAAAAGCAACTTAAAGATATTGAGAAAGGAACATTTAGTGCTACCACTTTTATAAACAATATGAAACATATGGTTGATAAGCTCGTTTATGAAGTGAGAAGCGAAACTAAAAGAGCGAATATCTCTTATGTCAAGACCTCGGTTCAAAAGGATAATAAGAAACAAAAACAAAAAAATAAAATCCTACAGAATCACGATTGTCCTAAATGTAAACAAGGAAAGTTGCTGATGGGCAAAACAGCTTATGGCTGTAATAGATACAATGCCGGATGTGATTTTATCCTCCCTTTTAAATTTATGGGGAAAAAGATTTCTGAAAAACAAATCTTAAGATTGTTGAACAAAGGAGAAACCATCGTTTTGAAAGGGTTTAAAACGGAAAAAGGAAAAGTCAATGGCTCAATTAGTTTTGATGATAATTTCAACCTGTTTTTTAAACCTGATTCAGAAAAACAAACAAAAGAAAGCACAACAGAAGTATTGACTTGTCCTAAATGTAAAAAGGGAAGTATAATTAAAGGTAAAACGGCCTATGGATGTACCAATTATAAGTCGGGTTGTGATTTTAAAGTAGATTTTCAAACCATAAGAAAGTCGCTAAATGGACAAAAACCAACAAAAAAACTCGTTTCTCAAATTTTAAATGAAAATGCGTAGATTAAAACTGCCAAATTTTCTTAACGAAATTTTGGCTTGCTTTTTGCTATTTATGCATTAAATTAACTGACTTAAAATTATAAAATAGAATGATAGGATATTATATACTTATTGGAGGTATAGCTTTAGTAAGCTGGTTGGTGAGCAATCAGTTAAAACAAAAATTTAAAAAATACTCTCAAATTCAGCTTAGAAATGGAATGAGTGGTAAAGAAATTGCTGAAAAAATGTTGGCAGACAATGGAATAACCGATGTTAAAGTTATTTCAACTCCTGGGCAATTGACAGATCATTACAATCCTAAAAATAAAACAGTCAATTTAAGTGAGGCTGTGTATAACCAACGAAACGCAGCAGCTGCTGCTGTGGCAGCTCATGAATGTGGGCATGCTGTACAACACGCTAAGGCTTATGGAGCTCTAAAGATGAGGTCGGCTTTGGTACCTATTGTTAGTGTAACTTCAGGTATGTCTCAATGGCTCGTTATTGGAGGTCTCGTACTTGGTGCAGCGGCTGGTATGGGACTCGGATTTTGGATTGCTCTTGCAGGACTAGTTTTTATGGGCTTTGCAACATTGTTTAGCTTTATTACTTTACCTGTTGAATACGATGCGAGTAATCGAGCACTTGCTTGGCTGAAAAATAAAAATATGGTCTCTAGAGAAGAATATGCAGGGGCTGAAGATGCCCTAAAATGGGCGGCTAGAACGTATTTGGTTGCTGCTATTGGTGCTCTAGCATCTTTATTGTATTGGGCTTTACAAGTCCTTGGAAATAGAGATTAATAATTTATTTCTCACTTTATATTATAGCCCTTGGTTTTACAAGGGCTTTTTTTATGTCAAATGTAAGTTTGGATACCTTTTACGTCTAAAAAATATATTAGATGTTTTTTGACTAATTTTGCATTATGTCTATACTTTCACAATCTGAATCTCCTTTACTCTTGAAAATAGGCTTTGGTAAGCTTTTGAAACAATATGAAAAACTTGCCACTAGCACTAATCCTTTGGTGTCAAAACACGCTAAATCTGTATTAAAACTTGCTGAAGACAAACCTGAACTACGAGAAGGATTTACAGCGCTTGAAACACTACAAACCTATGCTCAAGACATACACACCATTCTCCAAGATTCTTTTAGTGAATTATTGACACAAAACGAAATTAAATCGGCTGGCGTTCCCTTTTGTGATATTATTTTTAGATCATCACAGCGTTTTAAAAACATAATCGAAGAAGCTGGAGCAGACTTCAAATTGGAAATTGCCAATATGCCTGAAGAAGATTTCTATATCATTGGGTGTTCAATCATACTGAAAATGTATTATGGATACGACCTTAACTTCAAACGTTCATTATACTACAAAATCCCAGATAAAAACGGTGTTATCAAGCATTACAAAATTATGTATAATACCGATTTTACAGAAATCATCAAAACTGATAAAGCACCCAAAATTACACAAGATGATATCGATGTATTATTAGATAATTTTGACAATGTAGACCTTTGGAAACAAAAATTCCCTCCTCAAAGTTATATTTACAAAGGTTTTGTTATTATCAACATGTTTGATGTTACAGAAGACCAAGCCATATCAGACATAAAATCGCAATTGATAAAGGATGATGCTCCAAAGAAAAAAGGAGCTATTTCTGATTTTAGAGATATCTTCAGAACATTTTATAAAATAAGTGATTTAAACATTGGATTTTCAATCTATAATGAAGAAGACAAAACCTTTGAAAGATTTTATGGTGAAGATACCCACAGTTATATCATAAGCGACAATGACAAAGAACATTGTGTGGATGCTTTGTGTAGAAATAGTTATGAACGGTTGTTAAACGATCGTAAGTTGTTTGCTATATCCAATGTAGAAGATCAATATAGAAAGAGCAACGGCAAGGTTCGTTATTTAAAAGCCTTGTATCAACAAGGAATAAAGAGTGCTGTTTTTGCACCCATAGCCAACGATAAAGGCGTTATGGGAATTTTAGAATTGGTGTCATATACCCCAAAAGCATTAAATAGCGTAAATGCCAATAAACTCAACGAAGTCATGCCTTATATTGTATCTGCGGTTGAACGTTCTAAAAACGCAAACGAACATATGATTGAAGCTGTCATTCAACAAGAATGCACCTCTATACATCCAAGTGTGCGATGGCGTTTTAGACAAGCTGCTAGACAATTTATAAACAAAAACTTTTATCAAAAAAAGAATGCTTCTTTTGAAAAAATTGTCTTTAAAAATGTATACCCTTTATTTGGGCAAATAGATATCAAAGGGTCGTCAAACGCTAGAAATTATGCTACACAAAAAGATCTGATTGAACAATTAGAACAAACATCCAATTTGCTTGAACAAGCATTTTTAAATTCTAAAATGCCCATTTATGAACAATTGTTGTTTCAAACCAAAACGTATCTTGAGCTTTTGAAAAAACAATTCAAAGTAGATAGTGAGCATCAAATAAGTTTATTTTTAAAACAAGAGATTCATCCTTTATTTCAAATATTGCTTGAACAAAATGTTGAGTATAGAGAAGCGCTTTTAGACTATCAATCTAAAATAGACCAGAGTTTAAAAGTGTTTTACAACCATAGAAAGCAATTTGATGATACTGTAAAAATTATAAATCGCTCTATGTCCACACTTTTGGATGAACGTCAAAAAGAAGCTCAACAGATGTATCCTCATTTTTTTGAACGTTTTAAAACAGATGGTGTTGAGCACAATATGTACATTGGAGAATCTATTACCAGAGAAAACAGTTTTCACAATATTCATTTGTACAATTTGCGTTTATGGCAAATGCAGGTTATGTGCGAAATGGAAAATGAATTTTATAACAAAAAAAACAATTTACCTGTCAAGCTGGATGTGGCATCTCTAATATTGGTATTCAATCAGCCCATGTCTATTAGATTTAGAATGGACGAAAAGAAATTTGACGTAGATGGTACTTATAATGCTAGATACGAAGTAGTTAAAAAACGAGTAGACAAAGCATTTATAAAAAACACAAACAAACGCATAACTGAACCTGGGATATTGACCATAGTTTACTCTCAAAAAGAAGATGAAATAGAATACTTAAAATACATTAAATTCTTACAGCATAAACGCATATTGGACAACAATGTGCAAATCGTAGAGGTAGAAGACCTACAAGGTGTCACTGGACTTAAAGCTATTAAAGTTGGAGTTTTATACAAAAACAACAATTATAGCGTTTCAAAGACATATTACAATTATAACGATCTAATGCAAGTGATAAATGCTTAATCACATCTGAGATTGCATTATCTGAAACGAAATACCAAAAGCTAAAATAGAAACTACTATTCCTATCATAAATACAGTATAGGTCATTCTTAAAATACGATATTTTCTATCTAAAACTTTTCCTAAAAAGTAAAGATCTTTGGTTAAAGAGCTATAAACATAATCTTTGTCTTGAAGCAACTCGTTGACAGCCCATTCAAATTCTTCCAATTCCATTTTATGAAAATTTCCAAAGAAAGTTAAATTAACGTTTTTATTCTTTACATCTTCCTTGGTAAATTTTCCTCTTGTTACATTAGGTCTCGTAGCTATAATGGACATTACAATAGAAGCCATGCTAAACAGTACAAAAATTACAGTTGGAAGAATTAAATATGCATTGGATGGATTGTCTAACTTTGACAATAAGTTTGAAATAACGAGCGAAATAATAATAGCATTTACAGACAATAAAATATTGGCTTTGGTGTCTGCAATATCGCTCAATTTCATATGATTGCGTAAGGCAACCCTATAAAACGTTTGTATTCCGCGTTCTGGACTTTCTTTCTTATATTTTGCCTTTAGTTTTTCTTTTTCTATCTGTGCTTCTCGTTTCTTCTTTTTCTTGATTAGTCGAGAGAGGTTTTTTTCTTTTTCTGGTTGCCAATATGTCAAAGCATAATTGGTATAAAATCTGTGTTTTTCGGTAAGAACTTTTATGTTTTCATCTATCCAATTATCGGGAGTATAAAATGCTATATTTTGAATTTCTAATTCTTTTCGTAACAATTCGCTTGTTTCTTCAAAATAACTTTTTCCAAAATGCGAAGTATCGGCATCACACATTATTTGTCCCAATAAAGATTGAGGTTCCTTATCAAATGTTGTAGCCAAGATGCATTGCTCTACGGCCTTTATAAGAGATTCAGACACCCCATTATCAGACAAAAAAGCACGGGCTATTTTGGCACTTTCATGCTCATGATTTGTTCTTGAAGATATATAACCCACATCGTGAAATAAGGTTGCCAATCTTAAAGTTAACTTGTCTTCATCGCTTAAATTTAAATCTGTTAAAATTTCATTCACACTATTAAGCACTCGTTGTGTATGTGTAAAATTGTGATATAAATATGTATTTGGTAGTTGTGTTTTGAATATGTTCAAAACATAGTCCAATGCTTTTTGTTCAATTGCAGCCATTATTTTCTTTGTTTATAATCTTTGCTAAGAAATTTGTCTATTTTTTAGTTGAAAACTTTCAACTTACAGTAAAAGTACTTTTTTTTGAAAGAAAATCATTGTTCCAACGACAAATTACGAAATCGTAAAATATGGGGCGTCTTTAATATGAATGTCATCAAAAATTTAAAACTGTTCATCATCTTGATGCACACGCTATTTTTTTTAGGTTGTGCCTCTTTCAAAACTCAGTATGGTAATGCCAACTTAAAAACGACTTTACCTAATACCAACATAGCCCATACATTTTTTCTCATTGGCGATGCAGGAAACTCACCAATGGGAACTTCTACAAAAGCCTTACAGCGTTTTAAAACAACTTTAGAAAATGCCGATGAAAATAGCACAGCTCTATTTTTGGGCGATAATATTTATCCAAAAGGAATGCCTGACAAAAGTGAAAAAGGAAGACCTTTTGCTGAACATCAATTAAATGTACAAACAGCTGCTGCCGAAAACTTTAAAGGACGATCCATTTTTATACCTGGAAATCACGATTGGTACCACGGTTTGGATGGTCTTGAACGTCAAGAAAACTATGTAAATAATATATTGGGGAAAAATTCATTTTTACCAAAACATGGTTGCCCCATAGAACGAGAACGTATTTCTGAAGATGTTGAACTTATTATCATAGATTCTGAATGGTATTTGACCAATTGGGATAAACATCCAACTATGAATGACGATTGTGACATCAAAACTCGAGAAATTTTCTGGGACGAATTTGAAAGTTATATAAAAAAAACACGTGGTAAAACCACTATTGTAGCCCTGCATCATCCTTTGTTTTCTTATGGTCCTCATAGTGGAAATTTTTCATTTAAAGACCATTTGACTCCTTTCCCTATTTTAGGGACATTAAAAAACATTTTACGAAAAACTACTGGAGTTGCTCCTGTTGACACTCAATTTAAGAGATACAATGAATTCAGAAAACGTATAATGACTATTGCACAAGAAAGTGAACGTATCATTTTCGTTTCTGGGCACGAGCACAGTTTACAATATGGTATTCAGAACAATTTACCTCAAATAATCAGTGGTTCTGGCTCAAAATCTACAGCAACAAAACTTGATCATGGAGCTCAATTTACGTCCAGTAATAAAGGTTTTGCCAAATTAATAATCTATAACGATGGTGCTTCTGCTGTAGAATTTATTGATGCCAATACTGGTGCAGTGATTTTCAACACCCTTATTCATAGCCCTAAAACAATTTTTCAAGATACCTTCAAAAAGCCTCAAGACATAACACAAAGTTCTATTTATTCTTTCGAAGAAACTCAAAAATCAGGGTTTTATAAGTGGTTGTGGGGAAAACGTTATAGAGATACTTACAGCACAAAAATTAGCGCAAAATCTGTGTTGTTAGACACTCTAATGGGAGGGATGACCGTCGTACGAAAAGGTGGTGGTACACAATCCAATTCCCTGCGACTTGCCGATTCTACTGGAAAAGAATATGTGATGAGAGGCTTACGAAAAAATGCTCTAAATTATATTCAATCGGTGGGTTTTAAAGAACAATATGTCAAAGATCAATTAGACGAAACATTAACCGAGAACCTAGTTCTTGATGTATTTACAGGTTCGCATCCCTTCGCCCCATTTGTTATTGATGATCTTTCCAAATCGTTAGATATTTTACACACCACCCCAAGATTGTATTATGTTCCTAAACAGAAAACTTTCAATCAATATACAGATACCTTTGGTGACCAACTATATATGATTGAAGAACATCCTGGAGACAATCATGGTGAGTTGAAAAATTTTGCTTTTTCAGACAAATTAATAGGTACAGACAAAATGTTGCGCAAGCTAAGATCAGACGAAGATTTTATCATAGATCAAAAAGCATATATTCGTGCGCGTTTGTTTGATATGCTCATTGGAGATTGGGACAGACATGCCGATCAGTGGCGTTGGGCAACCACAAAAATGAACGGCAAAACCATATACCAACCCGTTCCAAGAGATCGTGATCAAGCCTTTTCAAAAATGGGGGATGGAACTCTTTTTGCTATTGGGCGTGTTCTTATTCCTACTGCTAAAATGCTTCAATCCTATGATGGAGATTTAAAAAATGAAAAATGGTTTAATATGGAACCTTATCCTTTGGATGTAACTCTAACATCAGAATCTGATATCTCGGTCTGGGAAAGTCAAGCTCAATATATTCAAACCCATCTGAACGATAGTATCATCGACGCAGCCTTTTTGGACTTTCCTAAAGAATTGCAAAACAATACTATAAATACCATAAAGCAGCATCTTAAAAGTAGAAGAGAAAAATTACTTGATATTGCAAAAAACTATTACAAAATCGTATCAAATACAACAGTTGTGTTAGGAACAGACAAAGACGATTGGTTTGATATTGAACGTTTATCCAATGGAAAAACAAAAATTATAGGTTATAGAATCAAGAAAGGCAAAAAAGCAGACATCATTTTTGAGCGTACATTTACAGACTCTGAAACCAAAAACATTTGGCTATACGCTTTAGATGACAAAGATGTAATTCAAGTTTTTGGAACAGGAAATGCTTCAATTAAAATTTATTTGGTTGGCGGACAAAATAACGACACCTACAATATTGAAAATGGTAAAAACATTTTTGTTTACGATTACAAATCAAAGAACAATACTTTTAAAACCAACCAAAGGCGTATCAAATTGACTGATGATTACGACATTAACACCTTTAATGTCAATAAACCTAAATACAACGCCCTAGCAAGCACCCCTATTATTGGGTACAATCCAGACGATGGTATAAAACTTGGACTTCATGGAATCTATACTGTTAACGGGTTTAAACGCAATCCGTTTTCACAACAGCACAGTATTTATGGGGCTTATTATTTTGCTACCAATGGTTTTGATTTAAACTACAAAGGCGAATTTGCGCAAATATTCTCAAACTTAAATCTTGGGATTGAAGCCACATTAACAAGCCCTAATTACAGTGTTAATTTCTTTGGTTTTGGCAATCAAACCAATAATCCGAATTATGAAAACGACAATATTTATAATTTGAGTTATAATCGTGTGAAATTAAGTACCCTAAAAATAGCTCCAAGCTTAATAAAACGAGGAGATTTAGGAAGTCTTACATCTCTAAAATTATCTTTTGAAACCATTGAAGTAGAACAGAGTCGTAATCGATTTATTAATTCCTATTACAATAGTCATTTAATTGAAAACAGAAATAGTTTTTTAGGAATTGAATTTTCTTATGAATACAAAAACAAAGATTATAAAGCATTCCCTACCTTAGGAATGGCCTTTGATATTACAGCGGGCTACAAGACCAACATAGACAACAGTAGGGATTTTGGATATATAGTACCCAGTTTTGGTATGGATTATAAACTTTCTTCCAACGGTAGGTTAGTCTTTGCTACCAAACTAAAAGCTCATCTAACTCTTGGAGACGATTTTGAATTTTACCAAGCCGCTTCTCTTGGAGCTAGCGACGGTTTAAGAGGTTATAGAAACCAACGTTTTACAGGAAAAAATGCCTATTATCAACTTAGTGACATAAGATATCTATTTGGAAAAATGCGCACCAGTATATTACCCGTAAATTTTGCACTTTATGGAGGATTTGATTACGGACGAGTTTGGGTTGCTGACGAATCTTCTACCCAATGGCATAATTCCTATGGAGGAGGATTGATGATTATTGGAGCTGAAACTATTACAGCCAACCTTTCTCTTTTCAAAGGTAAAGAAAACCCTAGATTTGCTTTCGGATTAGGATTGTCATTCTAATGAAAATTGATAAATATTACCTCCTTCAGAACCTTTCCTTTCATCAGTAATAATCACTGTGGTGTTGTCTTTAAAACAAACACCTTCTTTTTGTGAACTATGTTCAAAGAGAACACTTTCTATGGTACCTTCAAAAAAATGATTCCCTTCAAAATTGGTCAGATTCCAGAGTTTGTCATGATTGAGCAACACTATAGTTTTTCCATCATTTGAAATATCGGCTGAAGTAATTCTATTATTCTTCCCAGAAAGTTTAAACGTTGTAATCCACTCAGCATTTTGTTGACCTATTTCATTTTTTACACGTATCAAAATCCCTTTTTTACGTGATTTGCTAAAGAGATAAAAATACTTGTCATATAGAAAAAAAGCTTCGAAATCCTTAGGTTTTACTCCTTTTGGCATTTTAAATTCGATAACAGAAGCTTCTGCTGAAGTTGATTTTAAATCGGTATAATCAACTTTATAAATTTGAAAAGTCTCACGTTTTTTGGAATTGTTCCCAAAATCTCCAATGTATATGTTACCATCTTTATCAGAAGTTAAATCTTCCCAATCCTTATTCTTACTATTTTGGACAATAATTTCAGAAACCACATTTCCCTTAGCATCCAATCCATAAAGCACATTGTCATTACCAGCATCTTCAATCGCCCAAAACAAATTGGATTGAGGAATAAATTCTACAGCTGAAACTTCTTTTAGGTTATTTTCAATATCAGCCAAAAATGTAAGTTTACCAAAATCGCACGAAGAAACAAAGCTTAACAATCCTATGGATAAGAATGCTTTAGTGTAAGAAATCATAAAAAAAGAGAATTTAGATTTATGGTAAAAAAAAATCGCTAAACTAAAAAGCTTAGCGATTTTTTAGTGCGGATGAAGGGAGTCGAACCCCCACGCCTCGCGGCACTAGATCCTAAGTCTAGCGTGTCTACCA
>Ga0055584_100006202_pt1 | contig 11719 bp, 13 predicted proteins | sample OSDHelmetaG_FD_58716 | JGI IMG/M metagenome (GOLD analysis project Ga0055584, IMG submission 58716) | Pelagic marine sediment microbial communities from the LTER site Helgoland, North Sea, for post-phytoplankton bloom and carbon turnover... | ecosystem: Environmental > Aquatic > Marine >... | reverse complement strand
TCTGTTTGTTTTTTATCTCGTGATTTCTCAACAGCTTCTTTGAACGTATCCCCATGGTCATCAAGCCAGTGTAAAAAGAGCGGGTGGTTTCCAGAATGACCTCGTTCGTTGTTACAGTCTGAACAGACCCATATCTTGAGAAGCCCTCCGTAACATCTCGGTACAATGTGCTCTTTGGTCATGCGCCCGTACTCACCACAGTATTCGCAGTGCCCGTAGTGCCTCATTGTTATCGTTTCATACGGTGTATATAAGGAAACGAACTTATGTAAACCATGCACCCAAGGTTTGTCCCCCTCGTTGGAGGCATTATTCAGCTGTCAGACGAGTGGTTTACGCAGAGAAAGGGCAGACTGACAGGTTCAAAGTTGTCTAACTTTTGTTTTATTAAGGACGAGGATGAGTATCACGAGTATTTTGGCATTGTGTTTCAAGGGAAACCGAGACCTCCTTTTAGCGAAAAATCCCTCGGATACATGAAGTACGGTAGGGAACATGAAGACGTGGCTGTGTGTTGCTTTTTAGACGACGCACCTGCCCAGCTGGGTGACATTTACTTTGCAGAGAGTCCTTTTTACAAGCATAGCGACCCGGGCATGGGTGCGTCTCCGGACGGTACGTATGCGATTTATAAGGACGGTAAGGTGTCTGAGGAGGGTGTGATTGAGATCAAATGCCCGGCTGCCAACAATAATCGCCCGTACGCAAAATGGAAGTACTACTATGTTGCACAGACGTTTTGGGAGATGTCTTGCAGTGGTCACAACAAAGCTATTACGATTTCGTGGGGTCCTCGCAACATGCGTGCTTGGAAGTATGAGTGGGACGAAAAGTACTGGAATGTACTATGCAACATTGTCAAGGGGTTTCGCGACCACGTACCATACAAGGAGTTCCAGGAATTGCAGGCTGAACTTATCGAAGAGTCTCATCGGATAGTTAAGAAAGCCATACCGATACACCCAGGTCAGGGTTGGAAACAGAATGCAGCTCGCAACGAGAGACTGAAGACGATGCTCGCGAGGATGGAGGAAAAGCCAGAGCCACCACCGAAGAAGAAGCCAAAGTACGAACCTAAAAAGCCTAGACCCGAGAAGCCTACACCCACGACAGAGCCTATGTCATTAAAGGAACACGACCAGAGGGATCTTATGTGGGCTGAGGTGACCTTTCACCCGGGAACAGATTGGTATAAGAAAGTGGTTTGCACAAAGTTTAGAGAGGACGACAGGGACCGGGTGTTTGTGGTGATGGGCTGTGGTGACAAGTATAGGCTTGTGCCAGGATATACTTCTGGTGAAGTGATCCTCGAGCCAGAGGCAAAGGTGATCCTTAGTGTAAAATATTACGAGTGACATATAAATAGAGGTTGAGTTTATATAAAATGAGTATTCGGGACAGATGTGATAAAGGAACAAGACGCTGTTGTGGTGAGATTATTACTTGGCGTAAAATTGCTTGTGGACCTATCTGCCCACTCGATGGAAAATTCCCTATTACACTATTTTTTATGACACTGTATGTTATTTGGTGTGTTACAGTTTTAATTGTACCGGGAATTCATGAAACCACTCCCGATGTATCACAGACATTTAACGTGGTAGGAGCCACACTAGCATTTATCTTACCACTTATTGCTGCGAGTGCAGTGGCTAGGAATAAAGAGGCATTGAATAACTACAATGCATTTTGTGGAGATGTGTTAGCTCTAGGTTGGGAAGTCCTTGCATATGTGAGAGACGAGATAAATAATAACGTCAATTTCACTGATAAGGCGAAGATAAAAGATTTATTTGAATTATGTTTGGTTTTACCAACATTGGTTAAGTGGAAATTCCGTCAGGGTTTAGACATTGAAAAGGTATACATGCGAAAATTTGGTGAAAAGGACGACGTGGATATTTTTAAAGTCGAAAACTTAGCGTATAATCCTGTTGAAGGCGAATTCCATGGACGGTTTGTGGAAACTAGTGTTGGTGGTTGGTTCAATTATATTTTCAGAAAAGTCTCAGTTATAAAAGATAAAAAAGTGGTGAAGAAGGGTATCGACGAGTGTGATCTTATATTTGCAATGATAAATAAGATAATTTCAGATTTCAAAACAAATGGAGATACACGAAAAAACATGCTCCAAAGAACTCTGGAACGTGTCTATAACTCATATGGAAACATGGGAAACATAGATGCATACAAACTCCCACAAGTGTACACTGTGTACCTGTACATATCTATGTTCATATTCGTGATGCTGTTCCCCCTTAACTATCCGCCCAAAGGTGGTAAGTTAAAAGCAATGAATGTTACATCCGATGGAGATTTTGAAGCTCTGTACAGTAATGTCGAATCTGGTGTGGTGGAGCATGACTTGAACATTATATGGCATGGGCTTATACTTGTTTATTTTTTGTTTGGATTTCATTTCATGACCACACAGGTTGGCAATGCTTTTAAATCGACGAAAAACGCTCCCGGGCATGCCACAGTCGGTAAGTCCGAGACCAGCACCAATGAAGGGCTTTTAGCTTTGTATAAGGCTAAGCAGGATTTTCAAGGCACTTATGCAACCTTGTTAGATCGTCGTACAAAATGGAACAAAGAACTTTTTATAACTAAGAAAGGACTGTCGGATGATAGACGCACACATGACCAAGAATTTGATCAATATAAAGACTGGTTCAACAAAGAAACCGCAAAAGAAAAGACCAAACGGCAGAAGCCGAAGCCAGATATAGATAGTGGCTCATCTGGTGGAGAAAGCAAGTCGAAGTCCCTCACCAACCGTAGAAAGTTATATGTCTAACGGTGTACTTAACCGACACTTGCTTAAGTAATATGCTGGAACTCATCTTGGGTCCCATGTTCAGTGGTAAGACGACCACGCTACTTACCCGTGCTAAAGGTAGGACACTGATTGTCAACCACGCGTTTGACACCAGGTGCGAGGGTGTCAAGACCCACGACGGGGTAGAGGCAGCTGCAATGAAATGTAGCGTACTCCCCAAAGTGTCAGGCTACGACTCAGTACTCGTGGACGAGGCACAGTTCTTTACATCTCTAGATGGTGTAGAGGACCTTGCGCCCAATGTGGTGGTGGCTGGGCTGAGCGGGGACTACAGGAGGAAACCTTTTGGAAAAATTTTAGAACTCTTACCGAAAGCGGACAAAGTGACATTTTTAACTGCCCTGTGTGACTGTGGTGAGCCTGCTCCCTTCACAAAACGGATTTCTGAGGGCAAAACTCTTATATCTGTAGAATCTATGTATGAACCAAAATGTGGTGTTTGTTTTTAATTATACGGTGTATAAGTTCCTCTCGTGTTTGTATAAAATGTCAGCGGTCCAGGACATTAAGTGGGCTATCGATGGGTTCCATCGACCCTTTTCGACAGCCTGCAGCACCTGCCCCGGAGTAAACAAGTATCATTATGTTTTTACCCTCCCTGCATCGGTCCTTCGTCACAAGGCATCCAACTTTGCCCACTTTCGCACTACCCACGAAGCCAAGAGGTATAAAGTATGTTTTCATTTTTTCCTTGATTTTATCCACGCGATGGTGGGCTGCTGCGAAAAGAAAAAGCCAATGTCTAGGGGCATGAATACACTCGGTTTCATTGAGTGGTGTCCCAGTTCGGATTCTAAAACACAACTCAATACAGCCGGGTGGAGAATCCATGTGTTTGTGGATCGTCAATACAGTGAGATGACAGTACTGAAAAATCTCGTAAACCAGTTTTCAAAAGATTGCGAAAAATTACATAAGAGCAAGAGACCGATACCAGAACATTACAGGATAAGCACTCTGGCTTCATACGCATCTTCTGTGTACAGTGTCTACAGTGGTAAGGTTGGCAATGTGGAACAGCTTTATCAAAATTTAGAATCTGGATGCAGTGTTTCACCTTCTGCTTTATTCTGCATGAAAAATTTGCCTGGGTCTATCTATGATCTGGACGAATATAAGAACGACACGAATGAATTTATCTTTCCGTCTTCCAATTTTATGAGACTGGATACGGAATCTATTAGTGTCAAACATTTCGCTTCACGGAAGTTGCCAGACCATGTGTTATTTTCCATTGCAAAGCCCGAGATTCGAATATCGCGCAATTCTGGGTTGAGTGTTGAGTTTCTGCCTCACAGATATTACAAGATGTTTGAAGATAACTGGGACGAAACCAAACTTGAAGATTTTATCAACACCCACGGGCACCGATATAATATTTTCGAAGAGGGTAACACAAGGAATGTGTTTGACATTGGTGAAGTTTCATACTCTAAAATGAAATCCACATGCGTCTGGATGGAAACAAGGGGTATGGACGAAATGTTAGGACCAGCAAGCGCAGCTTATGAAAAGATGATTGCTCATCAGCACGATATTGATACAATGGATCATATCACACTTCTCGCTATGGAAAGAGAAGATAAGCAACAGTACATAGAAGAGGAATTCTTGGCTCATGTGTACAACGATGACGACTGCTTTGCTTCCGCACCTCTGAAAGCTGTTATAAGGTGGTTTCATAAAGAATATGACCATACACTGATTCGACCATATCCTTTAGTTCACGAGGGTATGTCTGTCTTTGGTCATCGGGCATGCATTCTTATGGACATGTATCATCACCTTTACCAAGTTGCGTCTGCCCAAAGAGTATGTTACTGGATACACGTTGCTAGGTGCGATGCGTTCCGCCATCAACACAACCTGCACCTAAACTGTGCCTTTACAGGTGACGCAGCCACTTCGAAATCGTTCCTTCTCGCACTGATGGAGCGCAATTCAATAAACAAAACAGTTTCGAGCCGTACTTATGACACGGACAAAGCAGATGCCATTGACTCCGATAAGGACCATGTTGTAAGTTGTTTTGACGAAGCTCCGCCAGGGTTCTTTAAAGATCCCAAGAAAAGAGGTCCATTAGAAGCGCTCAAGATGAAACTTACAATCATGAAAACAGTGCACAGGAGATTGTTTACGAGCGAGGAAACTGGAATTCGAGAACAGATCGAATCAATCTCCTCGAACATTGGTTGTCTGATGGGGGCAACGAACGAGTCAAGATCTAATTTTGACAAACCTTTGCAGACTCGCTTTCACTTCTTTGAAGCTGAAAAATCATTGAATAGCAAGCACAGTGTTGCAAATTGCCAACATGCTGCTGAAACAATGGGTGGTGTTCAACGGAAATTTCTAGACAATGCGGTCATGTTTCATAAATTTGAACAGGGATATGTTGCGCTAGTATGGCAATTCGTTCGTTTGGGACGCATCAAAGAACCCAACACGATTGCTGTGGGGATCGTTACGAGACGTTTCTTTGAAATTTTAAAGAAGGATTATGACATCTCGGTTGGTTCGAGAACGATTGAAAGAATCAAAAGGCTTAGTCAAAACCTTGCTATTATCCGTGCAAAACAAATCCTATATCATACCGAAACGGGTGATTTTGCGAACATTCCTTTCCACCCTAGCCAAATCCCAGCTGCAGAAAAATATATGGTATGTACGGAAGAGATTGTGATTCACTGTATTGGTCTGGAGTTTGACGCCATTGTCAGCCGGAACAAACGAAGAATTCTACAAAAAATCTGGGACATGCATAAGAAAAATGAAACGTACAAGGCTGACGACAAGGGTGATGACGATGTGAACTATATCTGTATCGAAGGGAATGTGAGTAGTTTTTCGAAACGTCTTATGAACGCAATGATGGAAGACAATATACATGTCAGCGTGTGCAATATTAAAACAGTATTTGAAGAAATAAAGGATCAGACACTCTCGTGTGAGGAATATTCACATGGTTCGGATACGTTTGACGACGGCATGCCCGGATATGCTACCGACTCGGGTGGTGCCCCTATTTATAAACGATGGGCTGCAATGGAAGAATCAGGTGGTCACATCTATCTCCACATAGAATTGTTTAAAGATTTAAGAACATCCAACCAAGAACAAAACATATACAAACTGACAGCAATGAAAATGATGCACGCACACACGCGCACTAAAAGGATTGTGCTGGGAATGAATGTATTCGATAGGAACGAGCCGAACGTATGGGACACTATGGAATTTTCTCCAAAACCGGGTACTGTTATACATATGTCTAGTGGCATCGGTGAAGTGGACGATCCGTACAATGTCATTGGTGATACAGATGATTTGAGTGAAGATTTAGACACAGATTTGGACGATTACGTTGTCAAGTCTCACGCGAAGGACGTTGGGTACGATATAGAAGCATATAAACCTTCTAGTGAGGATTGGTCAAGTAGAATCATTGCTTACCCATATAGAGGAAATAAAAGAAAACGTTAAATTGTAAATACATTTTTTTTAAACATTAGATGTCCTAGTAAGCCTCTATTAAAACAAACAATGTTTTTTAACAAAGTGACCATGGTTGCTGGCGATTCGTTTTCATCATAGACATTTTCAAGCGCAAGGTGAGCAACTGTCCACGGTATATTGGCATACACTACAGGGTCAACAACAACCTTTTTGTTCATGTTGAGCACATTTGTGTAATATGTTACCAGCCCTGCTCTTACTTGAGCCTCTCTTCTTAGCATTTTAGAGCGCGGTTGTGTTTATATACGTCTATGATAAGCGTATAGTCTTTCGTTACATACCGTACAAGTACAATTTCATCTGTGAACTCAAATTTCTTGAGCACGCCGCGATTCGTTTTTTGTCCCAAAAGTCTCAAACTCCCTCCAGTTGTTTTCACGTGTCCAGGTACGACAGTGCCAAACTCTAATACGTGATCCACTTGTAGTTGTGTAATAAAGCCCATCTTTTTTATCACTTTTTTTGTATAGCGGACCATTTACAAGCAAACCGTCTACTTTATACTTTCCCCCTGCAGGTTGGACAAGTGTCATGGTCCTTCAGCCATGGGATTATGCACTGCCTGTGATATGTGTGGGGGAGAACGGGGTTACATGATAGAGATACAATTTTCTCTCCTTCTTTGAAATTCTCTTGACATATGGCACACTCACCGCGAACTCCCTCTACAGCTGTTAAACGCGGACGGGCGGGCAGAACTGAAACATAGCGCAGGTGTTCTATTTTTCTAATATCTCTCCGGAGGCGTTGCAAATACTCTTGCTCTACCTGCTGTTGAACACGCGTCAGCACATCCATTTTAGAAACTGGGTCGGCTTAAATACGGCTGTAAGCCCATCGTAAAGGCATGTGCACGGGTGCTGACAGGTAGTAAACAGTTTTACTTAAAACCTTCGCTCCTGTTGACGCTGTGTTCGCACATGCAGCGATTGCCCCCAACACGAAAAGCACCGCAAAGACCGCAACGACTGCCATGTATGGGTGAGATTGGGCTTCTGCAAAAACTTCCGCTGCTGTAATGTTGACTTGATCCATTTTATATAATGGTGTATTAAGTAAATATAGTTCTCTTAAAGTATGTTCTGCGTGAGATGTAACAAAAAAAATACAACGACCAAATGTTCGTGCGGATCGTATGCAATGTATTTTAAGAAACGACTTATTCGCCCCGTGAAAGCGAGATAAAAATAGTACCCTATATTCACTTCCGACATACATCAAATGTGGACACGCAGCCGGATAGAATCAATCTTACCCAAAAAGGAAGCACATGCACTACTGATGCGAAGAAAAATGACACTAGTCTATAAAAAGGAAGAATGGATCAATGGCTATGAGTTTGGACTGTTCACGGGGGTGAATAACGCTCGGGTTATGGCTGAAATGCTACACACTCATGGTATGATCATGTCGGACGCCGTTTCGCCAGTTATACATCAGTTGGCACTTTTGCGTGGCTACGAGAAGAGCGTGAGGGCGATGGAAAGGTTCGTGTGGAATATGCCTGTCATACGGGGCATATTCGACCGCCCGGATGGTTACATATTGATGACAGAGAGACATGGTCTTAATGCTTATGAGTATACTCTTTTACACGATACATTTATGAGTGGTGAAATCGGACGTATGATAAAATACCACCAAATTCCTCTATACAGGCTAGTTAGATATTGTGTATTTACAAAATCTCCTCCAGCAAATATTAAAGCACTCATGTCTGTTTAAATGGAATATATAATACCCATATGTATATTTGTAACAACATTTATTGTCGTATGCGTATTGTACGACTGTATACTTGGTTACTGGATGGAAAAAAGGCTGCGTGAAACATGGGCGTTTATAAATAGCATGAGGGATTTTGTCGCTGCACCCGAGCCTGAAATTCCGGAACGAATTCCTTTTTAAGTTCGGTATTGGGTCATAATATCAAATGGTTCCCACTTTTTTCCAATACGCTTGTTCACGAGATTATGTGTAAGCCATGACCACACCTTTGCATCGTTGTCTGTTTTTACGTCTTTCAGTTGGAAGGGGTGGACCTTTAGCAAATCGTTAAAGTGGTCTCTACAGTCCTCACACGGGAAGGATTCAGAGTATTCGTCAACGATCACTTTTAATTCTTCAGCCCCTGCATTATGCATGCATGCCCAATCTGATCGCAACGCACCTACCGCAGGTAATAAAATTAACCACCGTAACATTTGTGAACCATGGGTGTATTTATATACACCCGAGACTAAAAATGCGATGTAAACATTGCGGCACAGGGCTGCATTACTATTCCAGCACCGAACACTCTAATCGAAAATCATGTCTATTTTCCGATTCCAGATACCATTTTTTTGTCACAGACATATACTATTTTATTTACACGGTGTATCACAGCTGCCGAGGTGTTGCAAAACATGCTGCGGGCTATCCAATGCAAACACCCCTCCGACAGCGAGTACAAGATTCTGAAATTGATCGACACCACGAGTGTGCCGAGTAAGCACTATGCAGTTGCTGTGGATATCTACGACAAGAGGACAACAAAGCTATTCATGACTTTCTTGAATGTACTCGCTGGACACGATTTAGTGACATTGATCGCATTTGGTCTTCATTCAGCGACGTACGCATTCAAAAAACAAGACTACATAGACAATGAAAAAATCCGCAGGGCTGTGCACAAAACACTATCGCGGTCAGAAGTTGGGTTGAATACTCTTGTGGGGGTCCGCATGCTCGAGAAGTGTACAGCAGACCTCTATATTATGATGTCAGACTTTCGCAGCGACAGAGCCCCACCAGTGGAGACGCAGCTTAGTATTACATACCTTACGTTTTCGGGTCATATACAATTCGTAGAAAACGGACCTCACGAAAGAACCATCCGGGATACGTTCAACATCCCTGGTCCCAAATACTTTAATATGACGCTTGATAGCACGGAGACGTTGTTGATCCCCAGTCCTCCAAACGGTGGTTATCGCACAGTGCAGCTCCCACCGGGTGAAATCATAGGGTTGACAGTCAGTTATATGCTATTTGACGGTACAGAGAAACATGTGGACTGCGAACTCATGGAAGATGAGACAATCCCATATAAAAGTCTGTACATGCAAGAGTGTGGTATGTTTGAATGACGGTGTACATGCTTTGGCATGGGGTTTCTATCATGCTTGCTTACTTTAAAGATAGTAACAGGTGGACATTTGAAGATGGAAAGTATGCATGCAGATTACTGTTCCATGGTGATGTTTATGTTATATGTCCTGGTGATGTGCAGAAATGGCATAATGAAGTAGAACATTTTTTTAAACAACACGCATATACGAGCGAACTCGGCATTGATTGGTGGTACGAACCGGTTGCTATTCGTCACAGAGGAATTACACGTGGTATGATATTTAAAGTAGATGAGTGGGTATATAAAAAATGTTTAGAATCTTAATTTACTAAATAACTGACTTACCTTCGGTAACACCCTTTTTAGTTTTATTTTGTTTTTACATATATTTATAGGTTACATACAACTTCTGTACCTATGCCTTGCTCTTCACTTAGTAATCTAGATATAATTGTCCAACCAAGTAGAGTTTTTGTGAACAGCGAGTTGAAAACGTAGAATCGCTCAATACCTTCGTTGAGAGAAACTTTGCAGCAGGTTATCCGCCTGCCGTCGTATCCGGCACCTTTCGAACTTCCCTCGTACTTGAGACATCCCAGTTTACTTTTTTTACCTGTCCAAGCCCCCATCCATGGGTCTTTTGCACACAACTGAAACAACTGAGAAAACCCGAACACATTGTACAATATGGCTAGCGCGATAATAAGGAATCTCACAAATTCAGGTGCAGTTGGACCATCCGGATTCGCCTCTTCGCTCTTCTGCACTGACCAGAAGAAGTGCTGTAGAAGGACGCCTCCGTAGGCAGCTCCCATTGTAATCCATCCGGAAAAATGAGCTATCCAACCCAGGCGTCTGAGATCCTTTGCAATGGCGTCGTCAGGGTATCTAGCGACAGTTTTTCGTTCCACAGGCGCGGCATTGACTACAAACTCGTTATTGAAAGTAGCCCTGCCGACCAACGCCTGTGGCTGTATAATTTCCATCTTCTTTGTCATATCCACTGAGAGATACTTATCCGAGAAGAGTACCTCTGCAATTAACCCGAATAACATTGTCGCAGTGCAAAGTACCCCAATACCTATCAGGCTGTACAGTTTTAGAATGTTACTCAGAATAGCAAGGCATACAAGCATGATGGATGCCGATACACTATACTCTAGAAAACGCAACGAGTTGACACCACTTTCAAGTATGTCTTTCACGTAATGCCTATGACAACTCTGCCCGTACCGGAGTCTAAAACGATTCGCGACATAATCCACTGCGGGTATGCCGATCTGGAATAAGAAGGATAACAAGTGGAAGGACACGATAAGCCAAAATAAACTAAGCTCATACACGACCGCAGTTGCTGTTGGGGTGACAACAAGCCTGGTCTCGTTGCCTATAACCTCGTAACTCGAACTCAGATCCTTCCCGGAAAGACATGCAGTGTCATTTGTGGACCATTCTGCGTATGTCTGGTAAATAGGGTACATGGATTCTCGTCCCTGTTGGCTGGAGAGTGCAAATGTTGCAATCACATTGACAAGATGCCCAAAAGCTGCCACTATGTTTAAAGGAATAAACCAACGGAATGTTCCATTATGGTCCCTGCACAGTTTCCACTGGGTCATTTACAGGCTGGTCGTGTATATTTATATAGCGCACTAACTGTTTATGACCTCGGACAAGATGAGCATACATATGCAATGCCAATATCACCGTAGCAGTGCCTTCGAAAAAAAGATACCTCCATTCATCCTGTACTACCGAAGCCATTACTAAACAAATTGTCGAACACACTTTCCAGAACACAATAACTTGCCTATGATGTATGTTCGGATGAAGAATCAACATCATGAATACCTGTAAAATGTTCCCATAAAAAAACATGTCTTCGGTCGTGGTCCCCCAGAAGGTTGTGAAAAACATAATAACAATATGCCCAATAAGCCCAATGGTGATTACAGCGGCTGACATGTCCATAGAGCCGCTAAGAGAACACGGCGGACAACACACATCCGTACTTTCTTCGACTTCTATAACATCGTATTCAAAATGACAGATTTCACAATCTGTACGATTTGACACAATAAGCCACTTTACAAGGCACTCATTGTGTACATGGGCGGTTGTCCCACTACAGTGGCACGGTTGCAATAGATTTTCGATGTCATCCTCATCATAACAAATACGACATGTCATTTGAAAGACTTGCGTCTATTAAGTACTTTCCGGATAGCTATTGCATACAGGTTCCT
>Ga0055584_100006201_pt1 | contig 11719 bp, 13 predicted proteins | sample OSDHelmetaG_FD_58716 | JGI IMG/M metagenome (GOLD analysis project Ga0055584, IMG submission 58716) | Pelagic marine sediment microbial communities from the LTER site Helgoland, North Sea, for post-phytoplankton bloom and carbon turnover... | ecosystem: Environmental > Aquatic > Marine >... | reverse complement strand
TACCGTGAGTATATCTAATCTACGCAAAGGACGCAGGTTCAATTCCCGCCGCCTCCACCATTTATCTTTTATTTATCAAAGACTTAGATAGCCCCTAACGGGGCTCTTTCCCCTACAATACCCCTCAGATACCCCTGCTATATCCCCGTTATATCCCAGAACTGGGTCACTGTTTGACGTCCCTTTAACGATCCAACCCTAAGGGCATGAACTATTTATTCCTGTATCCCAGTTCATTCATCATGAACCCATGGTGTTTCCAAAAGACTCGATGTTGCTCATCACTCATTTCCTTTCGCCAATATTCCTTGCGGCCACGCCTGAAAAACTTCGGGTTTTGTGCGTGAAGTCGAGCAAAACTGGGAATCCTTATTGCGGGCTGAATGGTTTTGTCGATTGATACTCCCAACTTTTCCAAGCAGGTTCCCATGGTGGTAAGGGGTTGTTCGATAAGTTGATCAAAATAAATGAGCTGACACCCAGCTTGATCTACGTTAAACCAGCTCTCATAGAAATTCGACCAATTCGAACAAAACGAATCATCCGGATCTATTGCGCGATCGAGCAAAACGGAAAATGGTTCGCTCCATCCCCAGAACATTCGTTGATAATGCACATGGGATATCAACGCATCCCGGCCGTCTCTGACCAAAATAATGGCAGGGCGATTGTCAAACCGGTTTTCATGGGTTTTAGTGAAAACAACCCGGTTGTTCTGGTTTTCATTAAGGTCACGAGTGAGCGGGCAATCCAAGGGTGCTTCAAGTTTTGAATCTGAAGGGGTGTCGAATGCAAAGATCTTTTTTAGCAAAAGCCGTGCGAATGTATTGCCGGACCTGGGATAGGAGGCAAGCCAATATTGGATCCTTTTGTTATCTTTCATCGGTTTTTGTTTAAGTAAAAGCCGTTAGTTTATGCCCCGATTCACTACTGATGTGATGGATGCCGCGCTATGACGGCGTCACCGGAGAAGGTGCGCTAGGGAAAGAGGCGGTAAACTGCCCCCTTTCGTAAACGAACAGGAGACTTCCATCACATCAGTAGTGGCCCCGATTATAGATTCTGGCAGCGCTGGCCGGACAATTATTTCGCGTAGACTCGGCCAACTACGGTACTTCCATTGACTGCCGATTGCAATTACTATAAACGTCCTCCGCTTCGTTTTATTCAGTGCCAAAACTCGGTTACGAACAAAGCGTACGTTTTATTTATCGAATCAGGGTCAGTAAATTCCCAATGGATTTTTTATACGTCATTTCATCAGATAGGCTTGATGAGGGCTGCTTTGAACGGTTTAGCTGTTGCCTTAAGTCTCTGTCGGCTCAAACGATTGCCGTTGATATACGCGCCTGTATTGCTGATTACTCTACCACCAGTGTTCTCCCGCGCCTGGATATTCCTCAGGATCTTAATGTCGACTATTTTCATCGCCCACTGGAAACGCCCTTCAATAAACCGTTTTGCATTAATTACGGATACAAACATTTTGAGTGCAGACGCAATAACCTGTTTTTCTTTTCCGATATTGATCTTGTTTATCCGGAACAATATGCAGAGCGTCTGGTTAATAAGTACGGCACACTCTCGGAAATGTTATGCGTAACTGGTCTGCAGTTTTATCAGCAACCAAAACAACAACTGTATAGCGCAGATTACACCGAGGTTCGAAATACCATCCAGGATGACATTCGTTATGAAGGTGGTTGTTTAATGATATCTACTCCGCTGTTTGAAAAACTCAGCGGTTACGACGAGAGTTATTTCGGATGGGGTGGGGAGGATGATGACTTTTTCATGCGTGCGGGTCGCGCGGGATTGTTTATCGTCGACGAATCCCAGGAAATGGTGCATATGTACCACCCGGGGGATCGGCGCAAACAATCCGCGAATACCGAACGATTGAATCGTCGACGCAGGAGTCGATCAGACTGGTTCAAACCCGGAGTATATGGCGAGTGGAAACATCGCCCTATCGCCAGCGATCGTAAACAGGCTGTGTTGGAAACCGGGCTTGCGATACGCGCCCCATTCTGTGTTGCGATGGTTGGTCCGGATGGAACGAGAGTACGTAAATTGACTACCGGCATTGAGTACGAACTGTCTCAGCCCGCCCTTGCAATGTGGCTACTGGCGGATGGAAAGCTGGGAAGAGACGGGGTCATTGATGTCTACCGGGCACAATTTGGGTTAAGTCTGGAACAAGCTACCGAACAGGCAAATTTCCATCTTGATGCGATGGAGTCTTACGGACTGCTTTTAATAGAAGCCTATGATGAAGGACGTGAACTGGTGCAGGTCGATATTATGAATCGGGAAGATCTGCCTTCCGGGCAGCTAAACCTAATATTATGGATTCTTAGTCATCATTTCGATATTGTTCTGACGCCGGGAGCTCATTGGGATGCTGACATCACCATTTTCTACGATAACGGATCAACACCGGTGCCTAAAGGCATAACTAACAGTCGGGGAATGAGTATTGTTTGGACGCATAATTACAAATATCCGGTTCGAGAGTTTCCGGATTTTGATCTGGTGTTGAGCAATAGCCTGATTTCCCAGGAACATCGACAAAAGGCCATGCGAATTCCTGCCTGGATGAGCAGTTTTAGCTGGGAACCAAAGGCCAATTCGGATTCGTCGTTACCCGTTGGTGTATTGACCGGCAAACAAATTTCGCGAGCAAAAACTATCGAGGCGATTTCGCTTTCTCGCGGCCACTCAGATCCACTGACGACCCCACCGTTGATCGAACTGTTTGGCCAGGTGGAAAACATTGATGCTTACGGAACCGATTTGACACCAGCGCAACGGCTTGAAATTTACAAATCCTGTCAGTTTGTTCTAATTGAGGAATCCGTGCCAAGTGGTGGGGTGAGTGAAGATCTGGTTTTAGCCATTCTCGGTGGGGCCATTCCAGTTTATCGGGGAGATCCGGTTGCCAATTTCGAGATTAACTCAAAGCGTTTTCTCCACCTGCTTGCGGGTAATGAGTCAGAGATGAGAATTAAGCTGGCCAAAATTAAGGATAACCCCGAAAGTATTGAGTCGATGCTGCAAGAGCCACTTTTTTATAATAAGGTTCTACCGCCAACGCTATTGCCCAAATATGTTGCCACTGAAATGCATCGGGTCTGGGAAAAATTAAAAGACCGCTAATGGCAAGTTCAGGTGCTGGCTAACCGTTTGTTGTTTTCCAGCATCACTTTGACCTGTGCAGTTAGTCCCGGCTTTTTGAGCAACTTGTTGTATATAGTTGTCGCTGTTTGACGGTCACCAAGTTGCTGGCAACAGATAGCGTATTCCGCTGGTAGCAGAATATCATATAGCTCGTGGTCAACGGGCTCGAAAACTTCTGGTTTTTCAATCGTTAACGCTACTTCTGCCAGTTGTCGTGCGACACCAAACTCCCCTGCCAGTCTGTGTAGCCTCACAAGTCGATAAAGTGGTTCTGCACGTCGTGGATCGAGTTCGAAAGCCTTCTGATACTGACCGACAATTTCAGCATTCTGCCCACCCAGGCGTTCATTAACCAGTGCGATCTGATAGGTCGCATACCAACGGTGATACGGGGTTTTATCAATTTTCAGGCACTGCTCATAAACTTCCAGCGCTTCATGTAGTTTGCTGGTATTGGTTAATGCATTGGCCAATAAAAAGCGGTATCGGTCATTTTGGGGGTTTTTGGCCAGTGCTGCTTTCAGATCCCGAACTTCCTGTTCGTTCCGGTCTGTAATTTGTGACCGGCCACCATCCCCAAGAGAAAAAACTGTGGCTTTCTCAAGCCAGTTAATACTGGTAGCGCTATCACAGGCAGGGCGTTCATGAATCACACCTTCGTAGCGCCACCCAAGTGTCGAGCGCATCAAATATCCCCGGGCAAACACCAGTGGTCCGAGGCGAGTTTTAATGGCGTATATGTCATTTAAAAAATCTGGCCATGCAAAATCATCGTCCAGTAACAGAATTTCGTCCGCATCAATCGTAAGCGTGAAATCTGACATTTCCTGTGCCAACGCCATGGCCTCGCTACGATTGTGACCAAAGTCTACCCACGGACGTTCTTCGATTCGACCTGGAAGCGGCGACATAACTTTCCGAATAACTTCGACTGTGTCGTCCGTTGAGCCGGTATCAACAATTAGCCAGTTGTCGATCAATGGTTTGACCGAGGCCAGACATCGCTGAATAACTCTGGATTCGTCTTTTACAATCATGCACAGGCAGATTGTGGTCCCGACTGGTTTACCTATCCGGGTATTATCAGTAGATTGAAAAATCATTGTTTATTTGATTTACTTATATGTTATAGAGTGCATGACATTTGTCGACACATAGTCAGTCAATGTGATCGAGTTTTAAATCATCAGTATGTAGGGGTTTGAGTGGTGGAAGAGAAGAATCCAAATAATGAGAAATCTGTCGAAGAACTCTCGAACGGGAAAGTAGATGATCGACGGGATACTGTAAAGAGAATTCTCGCATTAAGTACCGTCGCAGGCACAGCACAGTGGTCGCGCCCCGTAATCGAATCAGTGGTCTTACCTGCCCATGCCCAGACAACTGGGGAGGAAGACGAAGATCCGGGGCCACTTCTGAGCACCCTTTATTCCGTGGATTTAAGTCTTGATGCATCGCGCACGGATGACGTGCAGATCACCGGCGAAATTTCAGCAAATATCGTTCGCCGTGAGTCTCCTTCCTCGTCGGGAGGACTATTTGATGGTTTGGTGGGTACCGCAATAGCGGCACCCAATGTCGACGACGCGATTGCAAACCAGCAAATCGATCTACTGGTTACTCTTCAAGTGAATCGCCTTTTCGAATACTACTGGTGGGAGACCCAACCTTCAGTCCCGTGGCCTTTGCCGGATGCCGACGGCGATCACGGCCCAATGGATTATGAAACAGGTGAAGAAACGGTTCGAATCGAAACAAAACAGGTTACGCCAAATGCTGATGGTACCTGGTTTGCCGAATTCTCCAATGTGACCACATTCAATCAAACGACCAGAAACTTCCCACCCGAAGTCAATTACCACACTAATTTTGTAACTGCCAATAACACGCCCCAGGCTAATTCGCGAACGTACCTGGTATTCAATGCATTTCCACTGGACGTGAGTGTTGCTTTTCTTGATCAACCGGATGTTCCCGCGGCAAGTGGAGACACATTTAATCCGTACGTCTCGCCGTTGTCATTCGGTGCATTGATCTAATTTCACCGGTTACAGGTGCAAATCCTCTATGTGATCGACGCCGATGGGCTCGATCCGGATTGTTTTGAGCGACTGACTGTATGTCTTGGGTCTCTGGCACAACAGACGATTGCTGCCAGGATTACCATTTGTCTTGCGGATTATTCCGCAAATAGTGTCGAGCCCAATTTGAGGATTCCGGAAAATCTGAGTTTTCGATATTTCCACCGCCCTTTGCTCGAACGGTTTAACAAACCGTTTTGCATAAATTACGCATTTAAATACTTTGAACTCAACAAAAACGATCATTTCTTCTTGTCAGATATTGATCTGATTTACCCCACTGACTTTGTCGAATATGTAACTGAAAAGTACCGTCACATCGATGACATTTGCGTTACAGGTATGACGTTTTATCAGGACCAAGACGATAGCTTGTATGTCGCCGACTACGATCAGGCCAGAGATGCTATTTATCTCGACAGGCGTTATCGTGGTGGTGCGTTAATGATATCAAGTGCGTTGTTTACTGAATTACAAGGATACGATGAGCGCTACTTCGGTTGGGGTAAAGAGGACGATGACTTCATCATGCGTTGTGGAGACCGTGGTGTGTTTGTCGTTGATGAATCGATTGAATTCGTTCATATGTATCATCCAGACAAAAGTATTCTGCCCACAATTAACACAGAGTTGTTTCTTAAGCGACGACTCCAGCGAGACAAGTGGCATTTACCACGTCCATGGGGGGATTGGGATCATCGGCCTGTATTAACAGAAGAATATCAGTGGCAGTTCGTTGCGGCCTATCCTTATCAGTCGCCGATGGCCCATGTTGTTGTAAATGGTGATGTTCTGCAGGTCAGTAACTTCGAGTATCCAGAACCGATGAAACTGGATGAACTGGGCGGAAGCATTTGGGCACTATGTGATGGTCAGAATCGCTTTGAGTTAATGCTTGAAAAACTGGAAAAGCAATTTGATATGGATACCGATATTCTTGCGCACATCTCCAAAACGATATTAAATCAACTAAGTGCGAGAAAACTGATAACGTTCTCCATTGAACCACAGATACGTCCGACTTTACGAATTGGGTTTGCATCCAGCGAGCATAATCAAACAGATCGATTCAACCTGATTCGATCATTGGAAAAACATGCCGAGGTTTGGGATGTAACGGCTGACGCAACCGAAATTCCGGATATTCTTGTTCACCTTGATGGGGCGTTTGAGGCGAACTCCAGGGCAACGAAGTCGTCTACATTAAATGTATACTGGAATGCTTCTCTGGATCAAAAAGAGCTTCGAGAAGATATGGATTTATTCGTTACAGCCGATGTCGTACCTCCGTACCAAAGGCAGTCGGCATTGCGTGTACCAGGCTGGTTACGGCTGTTTAACTGGTATGCAGATTATCGAACCGAGTTGGAGTCGAGCCTATTGACGATTCCGGATGCTGATCCCGAAAGAAAACGCGGGTACATAGCAATAGCGGGCGGTGTACCAGGTTTACTTACTAACGAACTTATGGGCAAGTTTTCACTCTATGGACAAGTGTCTACGCAGCCTGCAATGGATTCTGGGCGAATTGAACGATTCGAACGTTTTTTCGATACCGTCTTTGTAATAATAGATGAGCCGAATTGTGCCCCGGGACACGTATGCGACGATTTTGTGCTCGCGCTGATTGCCGGGGCAATACCGGTGTATCGTGGCGACCCGCTATTGCATCTCGACTTTAATTCCGCACGATGGATACCGTTGGATGCCGTAGGCGATGTTAGAAATAATCCTCTCATACAAAACCTGGTGCAATCTGAAAAATGTTACGCCGATTTTCTAAAACAACCTTTTTTTAATGCCAAAACGTTACCAAGTCGATTAAGGTATCACGCACTAGGCGAAAAGGTTTTTGCTGCCTGTAGAGAAAAATTCGTGCGAGCAAACACTGAGAGTCAAGGCTATTGAACAGGTTACAGGTTTTCACAAACTGATTATTTTTGCGGGCGTTACCGCCCACAAATTAAATACTGGTTGTTGACAAGTTTCACGAATCAACCTGACGGTTACAAAGTGAGAGTATGTTTGAACGATTGAAACAACTACTCTTCCATTTTCCAGATAAAAACCAGCAACCGTTCTCTGCCAGTGTCGAAATTCGATGTTCCAGGTCTCGTGACGCGAGGGGATGTTTCAGATACACATCCGTATTATTTTGTGGAATACGCTGGACAAGATGGTGAGGCAGTATTCCAACACGCAGATTGTACGCATCACTAAACCCTGGAATAGTTTGTCTACTGCATAAAAACTTGCCATCATCGGTTTTATCCAGAAAGTGACTGACTTTGCGCAAGTGGTAAACTCCTTGTGAAACGATCCACCCAAAATCGCTATTCGACAGCACCCTGTTAAGTCCAACCTGATCATCGCCGGATATGGTTGAAGCAGTTGCTATGTCTTCGAATAATTTTCCGACACTGTTACTGGCTTTTACATAAAAGAATCCACAGCAAGCAACAAACCCCAACTTTCTGGCGGTTTCGAGAGGATAATTTGTTCCACTTGAAAACAACAAGTCGTAATCTTCACGTAGCAACAAATCTTCAATAGGGTTTTGCAACCAAACAGCGTCTACATCCGAGTGAATAAAGTCACATTCGGCATATGCCAAATACTGAAACACATGCAGTCTCAACTCCCACAACCGGGTCAGCCATGGCAACTCCAGTCCACGATTAGTGTCATCCAGAAACATCGCTACCGTCGGTAGATTTTTTTCATTCAAGAACTGAAAAGTCTCAACATCCAGAGCGACAATAAGATAATTCTCAACCGAAACACGTTCGATAGCCACGATCCAGTTGAGGGTTATCTCAAGGTAACTTATGTCAGAGAAGGCAATTACCAATGGAGTGTCCAGGCACGCAGAATGAAGAACAAAATCATCCAGTGATTTAAAGCAATCTTCTGATTCGAATAGCATAAGTCCGCCTCATCTTTGGCTTGCCAGTTACTTGCAGGAGTTTTATAAACCGTAACAATACTACGTGCTAAAAAGGTTTTGCAATTTGGATGCTTGAATATTTTCGGTTAAGACCAAGGAATGACATAGTCTAAGTAGAGTAACTGGGCACCATCATCAATACGCCCACCATCAGCAACACTCGACCCCTCACCATAATCCGGTGAAGTCCATTCCATATCCTGCGCATACTCAAGCACAGAACTGATTGTGGAACCATCACCACCCTGGTTGTTATCACCAACAATCAAGTTAACCGTTTGATCGCTCTTGATAAAAGAACGTACAATTTGACTTCAGAATCTGTGACTGCATTTCCTCACCTAAAGCCATTACATCACTTATACCGAACCGTAGGATCCGCCACCAACCAAACTCTCTCACCAATCTGCACAACCAGATTAGCCGGTAACCGGTCAGCCTTCTTATCCAGCAGAAAGTAAGTCTGCCGATCCCCGTTAGTCAGCCCAATATATTCGACCTGAACGGAAATCTCCGCAGGACCAAATAGCCTCAACTCTCCCTGCGGAACCCCCTTGGCAGTCAATACCACCGGCACCCCACCCCTGGATTCGCTGATGGGCTTCCACAGGTTGCCGCCACCCCACGAGCTATTAGGCTTTGGAACCGTAGAGACAGATTCTTCTGTAGCTGGATGTGAGGTTTCTGGTGGAGTGGCAATGTCCGGCTGGTTCTTAAGATCCGTCTGGTTTTTAGGCTCCGGCTGATCAAGTTCCGGCACCTTCGAGCGCTGCTTCGTAATAGCACCAGTCAGATCAGGAAACTGCACATCCCCCTCCCCCGTCTTAACCTGCTCAGCCGTAGGCTGGGTCACACCGAGTATGCCGGCATCATGGGTATAAATATGGACTTCGGCAGTACTGCCCTGCTCCACTAGCACCCGAATAGGACTACATCCAGCCAGGGTTACCACTAAGAATACGAGTAAGACCTTCATCGATTACCCCCGTGAAATAAGATTCAAATTAACAACATGGGCCACCAGACCACCGGGGTCCGGCGTCTTCTCAAACTCTCCATAGCCCGAGCATTCCCACACCTGACTCACCCAGGTGCTACATACTTGAGATACCGGCGTGGAGGTGTTGAACACCTGAGCCAACCAAACCGTGAAAAGTGACCAATAACTGTATGCCGGGTTTTCGGAACGAGTTCGCCCTATATGCTCATGCACAAGAAATTCATTGACGGACGAAGGCTTTCGTCCAAGGTAGACGTCTCCCATAGACTGGCCAAGCCACTGACTGGCGGGTGTGATACGAAAGCCAATTCCTTCCTGCATTTCCGCTATTTCGAGCCGCCCGAATTCGTTCCAGAACAGCATGGCGACATGGTTGAATGATTCCGCGGTGAAAACCCGGATTAACACGGAGATCAGGTTTCGGTTTTTGCAAAACAGTAAATCGCCGTTCTTTATGTTTTTCCTTACCTCAGAGTATTTCACTTCGTCGCGGCCTCCAGTCAATATGAAAATGTGTACCCTCGTCCAGCACAAACCAGTCTGGCCCAAGGTGTTTCTTGAGACGGGCCCGGAGATCGGATCGAGCGGCCCCGTTGATCTGTTTTCCCGAGTCGGGTGTGGTCCAGGTACGAATATCGATCGCAGTCCCGAGATAATGCCTGCTAGTTCTGGAATGTTTGCCATCCGTGCAACTGGTGATCACCAGTTCATATCCCAGATTTCGTCTGCACCATTCGTCGACCAGGAACAAATTCGGAAGAATAGTTGGGTGAATCCCAGCTACGGATACTCGGGTTGATTTCAGTCTCATTTAATCTCGCGTAGGGCTTTGTAAATCTGCACCGACCATTCCAGGCTTTTCACTCCACCGATCCCAGCCAAACCCCCAATAAATACGATTTGCCAGAACTCCATACCCTGCAGCATACCGAATGCCAGTAACGTAACCGCGCATACAGATGCCAGGCAGAGTTCACCAAAGAACACCCGCCAATCAATCGGTCGTTGGTCCGTCAGTGTTCGGCCCAACGTGCCAAGTCCCATGGCGGTCAAAATCCATGCAATCGCTTTCCACAGCTCGGTATCCGACAGTGCCGTCGTCTCATCCGTCATTTCTTTTAGACCCAAATATTAGTTGAGAGGAACCGCCGCGATTGCGGCATCGATCTCGGACTCAGTGGTGATGGTTCCGGCCTTGATGTCTACAGTGAGATCGTAGACCGCGAGGAATAATCGTTCCTCGGCATCCACTGCCGCCTGCCCTTTTGTTTTCTGTTCGCTATTGCCACGTCGCCGGGCGTTTGTTGTCCGGACCTTCGCCCTGTTTGTTTTAATGCGGATATGGATCAGATCATCAGCCGGGTCGGCGATCGGTTGATCGGTTTCCGGATCCTTGATCAGTGCGCCATGGCGTAGTGCGCGTTCCTCGGTGTATTCGATCAGGTCTGATTCCCGTTTTGCTGCCATCGCAACCGGTTCCACCGCACGAATTTCAGTATCCGTGGGTTTGGGTTCCAGTCGATTCCATGAATCGATGTAGATGCCCTGTCCATCATCACGCAGGGTGTACTCACCGCGTTCGTGGGCACCGGGATACAGGTACTCCAGTACGTGATACGCATTTTTTGAGATCATGACGCTACGTTCTCCTGTATGGACCAGTAACTGTATGATTGAGCAGATATATTGATCCGACTACCCGTATCTGCCGATTTACCATACATGGCTAACGTGTCGCCTTCGGATACGGTTAGCTTGTATGATGTTGCCTGGCACCTGTCACTAACCCAATAAGAGCCTGCCGGCTTAGGGGTGGTAATGGCTGATCCATTGTGGAACAGGGTTAACCACCCACTACCGCCGTTGTCATATTCGTGGCTGATATGACACCTACAGCTCACAATGAGTGATTTACCATCTAACGAAGATGGACATGTCCACACGTTGCTGGACATGTCATCCGTTTGTGTATCCCAAGTGATAAGCGTTTGGACGTTTGCACCAGATACGTTTTGTGAGGATGCCTTCGTTGTTAGGATGCCATACCCACCACTTGCTTCTGATCCGTTGATGGCAGACAGAACAGATTCGTGTCGATTGGATACCAGCATGTTCTTTATTTTGGAGTCACGCTGATGATTGCATTTACGTCATCGTTCGCCGAACTGGTGAACTCGATCTTGTCGCCTGAGATCAGGTCGAACTGGCCAAGGTCCAGACCGTCATTAACGGGTATTACTTTGTCATCAAGATACCCTTCGGTGATTGCGTCGGTCGTTGAATACAAACGAACGGATACCACGCCGTCGGCGGCGTCTTCGGTGCCGATTCTGACATGGACGATTTCTGGGCCACTCGCGGTGTATGCCTGCCAGCTTGAAGTTAGATTAATAATTTTGATCATGGTTTTACCTGTCTACCGGCTTTAAGGTCCGTGGCAACCCGTAGAGCACTGTATCCCGTCAGCATAAGTTGGACTAAATAGTCTGATCAAAGTCGTTACCGTAGAAC
>Ga0055584_100006200_pt1 | contig 11719 bp, 6 predicted proteins | sample OSDHelmetaG_FD_58716 | JGI IMG/M metagenome (GOLD analysis project Ga0055584, IMG submission 58716) | Pelagic marine sediment microbial communities from the LTER site Helgoland, North Sea, for post-phytoplankton bloom and carbon turnover... | ecosystem: Environmental > Aquatic > Marine >... | reverse complement strand
TCCATTCGGTGCAATAGTACGTATTGATGGCTCTGCTAGTATTTCCCCATCTATTCCAGGGTTAACGGAGATCAATAAGACCCTTACAGTAAGCAAAGGACCAGGACCGGTATATGAATATGACAGTCTGTTAGTAATAATCTATGCTCCTTGCCAATATGCTGCTGGTACATCTGACAATGTAGATATCGCGGATTCCATTTATATCTCCGCTCATTTTCTGCCAAAGTGCACAGATGTAACAATGGCGAATCCTGAAAATCAATGGGTATTAAATAATTCTTTTAATGATACTCTAACAATAGACATTGTCGATTATAACATTAACACATTTGATCTTAGACAACTAAGATTTGATTATAAAGCCTCCGAGAGTCCTAATTGGATTCCAAAGCAAATATTCTGGAAAGACACTAGTGGAATGAACAATCCTAACTTAATACCAATTCCAGTGGATAGATCATTCACCAGATATGATTGGGAAGTAGGTGATCTTTCAGATGGTGATTATGACTTACGAGTTGTATCTGTTTGTGACAATGCAGAATCTATTTCACCTATACATAAAGGATACATGGATAGGATAGACCCCCATGCTTTTGGTACACCTAGTCCAGCTGATGGAATATTAGACCCTAATGATGATATCAGCATCAAATTCAATGAATTGATAGACATAGGAAGCCTCACGGATTTTAACTTTGACGTAAGAGGTGTTGTAAATGGAAGTGATATTAGACATCAGGAGAGTATTTCATTTGACGGAATGAATGATTATGCTGAGATTCCTGAATACAATCTTTCTAAAAGAAGTTTTACTATCGAGTTTTGGGCTAGAAGAAATAGTATAAATTCCAAGCAAATACTTTTCTCACAAGGATTAAATGATAGTCACCAAGTCAATTTAGGTTTTGACAATACCAACAGGGCTTTTATGCAAATTGGGAATAAGCTCATCACTGCAAATAATCCAGTTTCTGATGTATCAAATTGGTATCACTATACATTCGTATATGACAGGGAAAATAGTACTGCGGAAATAATAGTCGATAGTAATACGGCAGGGAGAGACCTATCTACATCAAACACTTTTGCCGTGGATTTTACAGGTGCTGGCAATATGATTTTAGGCAAATCATCTGATGGCACACCATTTTACTTCAATGGATTCATGCATGAATTGAGATTGTGGAGTAGAGTACGGACTGGTGCAGAGGTTGCTGCAGATTTTGCTAAAAATTTGAGTGGAAGAGAGATAGGATTAATAGGTAATTGGTCTATGGATGAGGCGATAGGAAATATCGCCAAGGACAAAGTGAGAAGTAGAAATGCAGTTCTTAATGGGTCCACTTGGTCTATATTGCCAGAGAGCAATGCATTTCATTTAGATGGCACAAATGAATACTTAGAAGCTCTGCAGGCAGGCTCATTGGCTTTTGGAAAGGAAACGGATATCACATTCGAATTTTGGTTTAAAGGAATGAATCAAAATCGAAATATGACGGTGCTGTCTAATGGCAAATCCGATGGTTCAGGCAACAACGCCACTGCCTGGGAGGTGTATTTCAACTCAGCAGGTGAATTAGTTGTACAGAATGATGGAAATAGCACTAAGACAACAGGAAACTTATTAGACAATGATTGGCATCATTTCTCTGCCGTAATCACACGATCTGGCAATATTTCATTGTATGTAGATGGTGATCTGGTTAATTCAACTTTGGCAACTTTATTTAAAACTTTTGCTGGACCAAAACTGTGGGTGGGATGTAGAGGATGGTTAAATGGAACTGTGGATACGGTAGATCAGTTTTTTACTGGTTACTTAGATGACATCAGAATTTGGGAATTAGCGCGTACATCAGAACAAGTCAAAAGGGATATTGTGAATTCTCTGACAGGTGATGAGCCTGGATTAGTGGCATATTATCCTTTTGATGATTTTCAATTAGCTACACAGAGATTCAATCCAACACTATTGGATAAATCGCAAAGCAGCAAAACTTACAATCTTACACTAGGAACTGGTACAAATGCAATGTATTCTAGTATCACACCACCAATTAAATTAGCAAGACCTATAAAATTGGTTGATTTTACTTATTCAGTAAATGAAGATGAAATAGTAATTTCTCTTGGTGCCGATCCTGCTTCTATTGAAAATGTAACATTAGATATCAGTGTAGAGGAAGTAAAAGATCTAGCTGGTAATGTGATGCAAGCCCCGCGCACCTGGATAGCCTACATAGACAAAAACCAAGTATACTGGAATGAAGAGTATATGGAATTTGAGAAGATGGAAGGTGATCCGCTTAGCTTTGAAGCTAATGTGCGCAATTCAGGAGGAGCATCACAGAGCTATGTCATAGGTAATCTGCCGGATTGGCTTACTGCCTCACCTAGTGCAGGAGTGATAGACCCCAATAGCTCATTGAAAATTAATTTCACTGTGAATCCACTTATGGACATCGGAGAATTCACTCAAGATATTTATGTTACTGGAGATTTCGGATATAATGAAAAACTGGTAGTGGATATTAAAAACACTGCTATTCCTCCTGAATGGAATGTGAATCCTAATCAGTTTCAGTACAGTATGAATATCACCGGTACCCTTCGTATAAATGACGTTATATCTATAGATGAAGATGATATTGTCTCGGCATTTATTAATGATGAATTAGTAGGAGTATCCCCTATCGAATATTTTGAAAATCAAGGATTAGGATTAATATTTCTGACTATTAATAGCCATAACCTAAGCGGTGACATCATAGAATTTAGAGTTTGGGATGCTAGTGAAGGAAGGCTCATCGTAGATGTCACTCCAAATGATATCATCTTTACCAATGGCGATGTATTGGGTAATAGTGCTGATCCTGTAGATATCAAAGCATTCGCATTATCTAAATTGACTTATGCGCTATTGCCAGGATGGAACTGGATATCATTTCCTAACAATGGACCCATATTAACTGATATCCCTCAGTTATTCAGCGATCTATCTCTTATAGAATTTGATCAGTTTGAATCTCTGACCGAGTTTGCTTCTATAAATTCTTCTGGCAACTGGATGGGTAATCTGGATACTGTAGTTGTAGAATCTGGATATAAGCTCTATGTAGATAATGGAGGTTCCTTTGACTATGAAGGTATCTTCGAAGATCCAAATACACATGCTATTCAGTTAGATTCTAATTGGAACTGGGTAGGAATGATAGCAGAACAAAATCTTGATATCAATACCGCTCTGGCAACTCTTGATCCTGTGACAGGAGATTTGATCAAAAGTCAAAAAAGATTTGCGGTCTATGATAATTCATTTGGATGGGTAGGAAACTTAAGAACACTTGTGCCTCAAGAAGGGTATCTCATAAAATTGAATGGTCATTTGGATGAACTGATCTATCCTAGTAGTATTAGTAGTGCCCCTCTGAATACCCTGAAGTCCACCCCTCAACCTGCTCTAGCTTCACTCAATGAATCATTGAATGAATCATTTGTGAGAAGCATATTAGATCTGGATGAACACCAATATGGAGAGAACATGAGTATGGTAGTTCAAATAGACAGTTGTCACTTGGGCGAGTCTTATGATATGTGGTATCTCGTAGCCCTCAGTGGTGCTGAGACTCGTGGTGTAGCTGAAGTGAGCTATGACGTAGCTATGGATGCTTTCATGGCTTATCTCACTGTATATGGAGAAAGTAATGAATCTCTAGAGTTCAGACTAGTCAAAGGGGATATGAGTAACCAAGTGCTCTTTAGTGAAAATGAAACATTTGGAAAAAATGATGTTTATGGCAGTCCTGCAGTACCATACAAATTTGCTTGTATGGTCATTGACGGCCCTTGCCCTACAGTAAGAGAATTGACTAATGTAGATATGCTCATAGATGCTAAACAAAGCCAATATAGGGCTGCTCTTAGGCTGATCTCTGATGCCATTATTAATAATGAAAGGAACATTCAATTCTTCTCTGGTAGAGAGGTTATTCTTCAATCCGGATTTGAAGTCAAGCAACTCAGCTCTCTTGAAGTGAATATCGAAGATTGCCCTGTAGAGGACTAGTATTGAAAACCTTAAAAGATAAAAACATGACTTTTATTAAATATAATATTTGCTGTATTCTCCTAGTATTCTCCATTGCTGTCATGGCCCAAGCTCCCGACTGGAATGTCAATGGCGGTGATTATGATCATAATATGAGGATAACCTTGAATCTAGATCTCTATTGTGGGGGTGCTGCTCCGGCTGGTCCTTATACCATTGCTGTATTTATTGATGGTGTACTAAGTGGGGTGACCTCTGCTACTACTGGAAGTGATGGTTTTGTTACCGTATACAGTAATAATCCAATTGGTGGTGTGATCAGTTACCAAGTATACGATGCTGATGATAATGAAGTAACTGACTATAATTCAGGGCTTACTTTTCAAGCTGATCAAAGGGGAGTATCTGATGCTATTGGTGATGCTGGTGGCAATGCAGATGGTGATGCATATTGTGATAGTGAAGATCCTTGTCCTAATACACCTAATACTGTATTGAGTGACCGTGATGGAGATGGTATTGATGATGCTTGTGATGCTTATCCTGATGAAGACAATAGAAACGATAGTGATGGAGATGGTATTCCTGATATGGCTGATGATGATGATTGTGGATGTACTACTCCTGATGATATCATAGTGGTTTGTAAGGATGGAGTACAAGTAAGCGTGAAATGTATAGAACTAATAAACCCACTAGTGGTTTGTGGTACTTGTCCACCTGTTAATAATTGCAAAAACAGACCTTGTGAAGATGGAGATCCATGTACTACTGGAGAAACTTATAATAGAGATTGCACGATATGTTCTGGAGGAGTATATAGAGATACTGATAACGATGGTGTCTGCGATGGTTTAGATCAATGTCCAGGCAAGGACGACTCCAGAGATTTTGACAATGATGGCACTCCCGACGGATGTGATGTTGATCCAGCATGTGATACTTGCCAGCCTGATATCGATGGAAACATTACTATTTGTCAGGTATTTACCAATGGTAATATGTCTTCTTACAAAGGAAGCTGTTATGACTTGAAAACGATCTTTGACAGCGATGGCAATTTCTTAAAAGAAGGCAGCCATTGCGGTCCTTGTACCTGTGCCAGTATTGGTGATGTAGATTCTGATGGTGATGGTGTTTGTGACTCTAAAGATGAGTGTCCTGACAATCCCAATCTAAAGAAAATGGGAAACTGTTCTTGTGAGGATGAAGATGACAATGGAGATGGTATTGCTGATAGCTGTGATCGATCTATTTGTGATAATAGTGGTGACACCGAGCATGAGTGGATTGAATCTATTATGATTGATAATCAATCACTTACAGAACAAAGCAATGAAGGATTTATTTATCATGATGAAAACAATGCCATTTTTTCTCACAGAAATCAAACTGTTACCTTTAGTATCACGCCTACTTGTTTAGGTATGGATTGTCATCTTTCTTATGCGATTTATGCTGATTGGAATGGTGACAAAGATTTTGATGATGAAGGTGAAATCGTCGCTCTGCATAGAGGTGGCAATGGTTTCTCAGGTGAATTTATCATTCCTTCTTTTGCAGTGTCTCATTCGATTTTAAGAGTAATTGTAGACTATGGGCGGATCACTGGACCATGTGATGATCATATTGAAGGTGAAGTCGAAGATTTGATGATTTCTTTTGAAGAAGATTGTGATATCAAATCCGAGAGCTTTATGTACGACGAAGACACTGCTCTCAACGGTCAGGGAAATAGTACCGATTGGAATACGCTTTGGGTTCAGGATGAATCTTCTTTGGGTTTATCTCAGATCCTTTCTCAATCCCTTAATCACCCTGATATCAATTCTAATGAACAAAAACTGGGCATTCTAAATATTGCCAATTCTGTTCATTCTATATCTAGAGACCTTACACTCTCCTACCCTTCTATCATCAACTTCTTGTACATGAAAAGTGGTGGTCAGGGTACTTTTAAATTCCATTTAGCTGATGAAAGTGTATCTATTGAAATCAATGAAAATGGACAGGTCTCTTTGAATGGTGTGATAGGAAATGAGATTATTGAAGTCAATAAGGTCTATAGATTTGTTGTCAATATAGATAAAGGTCAAAACGAGCAAGCTTCTATTTCTATGATCTACAGCTTTGATAGTTTCGATGAAGAATCAACAGTTGTTACAACCTCTTCTGACATTCCTTCTCAACAAAATAAATTGATCATCACTACTCAAAATTCTGACAATTTCCTCCCAATAGCTCAGTACTTGGATGAAATTAGAATAAGCTGTTCTGAGGATAAAATATCCAATCTCAAGGCTAAAGTCAAAAGTAAAAAAAGGGATGTTCCATCTAAAAGTCTAGATCTTGATGTTCAGGTTTTTCCTAATCCAGTCATGGATCAAAATTTGACTGTCCAAATCGATAATCAAATGTTTTTCAATGGGGAGTTACAATTGATAGGTATGGATGGTAGTAAGGTCTTGAATAGACCTATTTTCAGCGGTTATGATACAATCAAAACTGATCATCTCCATAAAGGTGTCTACTTATTAATCATTAGATCTAGTAGTCAATTGATTCAGAAAACTGTTGTGGTGCAGTGAAATAAACAATCACTAAAAATGTAGCAATTTGTTAAAACAACTTAGAAAGTTTACATGGGTTATGCATACACATCATCATCCATGTAAGCTTTCATTGAGTTCAATTTGTTTCGTATTGGGTCTAGCCACAATCTTACCTGATTGTGAGTCCTGCAGATATAGAAGATATGCCTTACCATTAAGTTCTAAGCCTTTAACTACGTTTTGACCTTCTTCCACACTCTTATTGTGAATGTCTACTGGCTTTTTGTCAACATCATATAAAGAAATTTTAGAAGCGGCTGTAAGGTATACTCCAGCAGCAACAGTGCATCCATCTCCTAATGATATTCCAGTACCCGCATTTGCGCCAAGTAAACAGTTTTTTCCAATGGAAATTACATTTTTATTACCACCTGAAAGCGTACCCATAATTGATGCTCCACCTCCTATATCAGAATCCTCTCCCACTACTACTCCTGCAGAGACTCGACCTTCGATCATTGCATTTCCTAATGTGCCCGCATTAAAATTGACATAACCGGCAGGCATAATAGTAGTACCTGGACTCAAATGTGCACCTAATCTGGCCTTTGCACCTGACACGACTCTGACACCTTCTGGTACATGGAAGTTTACTAAATAGGGAAACTTATCCACATGGCTTACTACCAATTCTTCACCCTTGAATGTCCAGTACATTTTTTGCGCTGCTAAGTCCACTGGTAGTATAGGACCTTTATTAGTCCATGCCACATTATTCATTTTACCAAAAATGCCACTTACATTAATTCCATGTGGTTTGACTTTTAATTGACTGAGGCATTGAGTTTTAAAATATCCTTCTTCAGCTGATTCAACAGCCAAGTCTTTATCGTAAAGAAAAAAGACTATAACGTCAACTTCATGATAAGTCTTCACATCGCGATATACATTAGTCAAAACATCTAAAAGTTCAATGTTTACATGCTTCTGTCCATCACTTCTGAAAGCTTGAAACTTTAATAGAGCTGCCTTTACTTGCTTGTGATTCAAGTTCACAAAACCATTCTTATCTCCTCGATGCTTAGTTACATCTTGAAGTATAGCTGCTGTGCCATAAGCTGTTTCATAATTGATATATGGATAAAAAACCTCTAAAGTCTTGTCCTCTCGTTTCTTACGGATGCCAATACCAAATGCAATGGGTCTGTGATAGTTTTCAGAAGATTCGACTTCTGATACATAATGCTTAAATGCTTCAACAGTACCCATTTCTCATATTGTTTTAAAAAAAGCGAAAATATGTAAATTATAAATCAGGAGAAAAGGCAATTGGGGATAGATATTCTTGATCTCAGTTTTTAACTATTTAACTCACTATCTTTTTACTTTGCTGATCTCTTTATTACTGAGTTTGCAAGATTCCAATGGCACATACATCCGTCAACTGATGATTCTGATTATAAACACTCGTTAATTAAAATTTCTTTAGAAGCCAATATCCTTTGTGGGATGACAATGGCTTCTTATCTTTTTGCTCGATTAAGGCAATATATGCGAGATTTAAAAACCGATTACTTTGAGGACCTGAGGTTATTTGACAATTGGAAACCAATATTTTGGACCACATTGCTCCTCATTTTCTTGTTCGCCCTGCCCTTCATTGTAAAAACGTATTATTTATCTTTTGTAAACCTAATGGCAGTAAATGTCATTGTTGCATTAGGACTAAATCTCCTTGTCGGTAATACTGGTCAAATCTCTTTAGGTCATGCTGGATTTGTGGCCATTGGTGCATATGCATCAGTAATGTGCATGAATGCTGGTGTACCTTTCCTAGGAGCATTTTTAATTTCAGGCCTTATCGCTGCATTGTTTGGATTCCTTTTAGGAATTCCATCGTTAAAACTTGAAGGCCCCTATTTAGCTATTGCGACATTAGCTTTTGGTTTAGCTGTATCCATATTAATTGGAAGAATGGAATTTTTAGGAGGAAGAATGGGTATGTCTGTGCCTAAAATAGATCTTCAATGGACTGGTTTGAAATATGATCTCTCTTTATATTACCTCATTATCATTATCACCATTATCTGTGTGATTATGACCAGAAATATTGTTAAAAGCAGAATAGGCAGAGCATTTCAAGCTATCAGAGACAGCGACATTGCCGCAGAAGCCATTGGGATTAACCTTTCTAAGTACAAATTATACAGCTTCGGACTAAGTGCCTTTCTTGCTGGATTAGCAGGTTCACTACTAGCACTTTATTTAGGGTTTATCACTCCTAATTCTACCATGTTCACTTTTATAGGTTCTATTAACTTTTTAGCTATTGTGGTATTAGGTGGACTTGGGTTTGTGGCAGGTTCTGTGATGGGAGCTATAGTCATGACTTTTCTCAATTTACAATTAGAGAATGTTGTGGATTTGCCCTTAATTGGGCCTCTACTGTATCAATTTTCAGAAACCTTCATGAGCACTACAGGCATTGCGAATGTATCATGGGTATTTACTGGTTTGATTTTGATTTTGGTCATCCTCTTTGAACCTTTGGGTTTATATGGACTATGGATCAGAGCGAAAATTTATTGGATGAGATGGCCTTTTTAGGTAAGAATAAAGAATGAAGAAAGCATGTTAACACAACTCATCATAAGCAGCCTAGTTATTGGGAGTATTTATTCTCTCATGGCATTGGCAATGAGTATCACCTATAAAGCATCTGAAATTCCAAATTTTGCTCAAGGCGAAATGGCAATGATCTCCACCTTTGTAACATTTGTGCTGTTAAACAGCGGAGGATTGAGCTTTTATCCGGCCATTTTGATTACGATTCTCTTCTCTTTTTGTCTTGGTCTGTTGTTAGAATTTGTATTTCTTAGAAGGGCAAAAGATCCGACACCACTCAGCTTTATAGTAATAACAATAGGTTTCCAATTGATGCTTTACGGCATTGCGGGGTGGAAATGGGGAAGCGATCAGAGGCAAATAAATCTCCCGTTTTCAGAATCAAAAGTAATCTTCCAAAATGATTCGGTTGCCATTACAGAGTTAAACCTTGCTACTCTAGTTATTGCTGTCGCCGTGCTCTTATTGATCTTTTTATTGGTACAAAAAACCAAATTAGGCTTGGCCATGAAAGCCTGCCAGCAGAATGTGAATGCATCAAGAATGAATGGTATTCCGTCCGATAAAATACTCGCCATAAGTTTTGGAATCAGTTCAGTAGTAGGAACTATAGCAGGAGTGCTCGTAGCCCCAATTATCACCCTTGATCCATCTATGATGTGGGACCCATTATTAAAAGGCTTTGCTGCAGCTGTTCTTGGTGGCATGAAAAGTTTATATGGCGTTGTCATAGGAGGGTTTCTTCTGGGTATAATTGAAAATCTATTTGGATTTTATATATCCATTGAATTCAAATCGGTGGTGGCTTTTGCCATTATTGTTTTGGTATTGTACTTTAAGCCATCGGGGCTATTTGATAAGCATTATGTAAGAAAAGTGTAGAGATGGCATTCTTTGAAGTAAAAAATTTAAAAAAGGTTTTTGGTGGTCTCACAGCTGTGGACGGATTAAATTTTGCATTAGAGCAAAAAGAAATCTTTAGTATCATCGGACCAAACGGGGCAGGAAAGTCAACCATCTTTAATTGTGTAAACGGCTTATATACTCCTGAAGAAGGTGAAGTAATATTCAAGGGAGAAAATTTAGTAGGTAAAAGACCAGATCAGGTGGCTCAGTACGGTATTGCTCGAACTTTCCAGAATCTCGAGTTATTTGCCCACATGAGCACATTGGACAATTTGATGTTGGGCAGGCATATCAAAATGAAAACGTCCGTTTTAGGATCCTCATTTCTATCTTTCAAAAGATCTAAAGCAGCGAAGGAAGAAATGCATCATCGCCGTAAAGTGGAGGAAATTATAGATTTTCTAGAGTTAGAATCCAGTCGTGATCAATTTGTTTCTAACTTACCTTATGGCAAACAAAAATTAGTAGAATTAGGGAGAGCGTTATCCCTCGAACCTGACCTTTTACTCTTGGATGAACCTGCTGCTGGTCTTACTCAAGAAGAAAAAGAAGAGATGATTTTCTGGATTAGAGATATTAGAGATTTATTGGGAATTACAGTAGTTCTGATAGAGCACAATATGCAAATGGTTAAGAACATCTCAGATAGAATATTGGCAATCAATTTTGGGAAACCAATAACTCAAGGGACTCCTGCAGAAGTATTAGCCCATCCAGAAGTAATCAGAGCTTATTTAGGTGAAGATGTAAATGAAGCAGTATGAGTGAAAACATCCTAGAAGTAAAAAATATCGAGACTTATTATGATAAAGTCAGAGCTCTTCATGGTGTATCTTTTGAAATACAAAAAGGCTCAATAACAACAATATTAGGTAATAATGGTGCTGGAAAGACAACAGTTCTCAATACTGTATTGGGTCTATTAGATGACCAGCCTGACAAAGGAACGATCCTCTTTAACGGGAAAAGGATTGATGGTAAAGATACTGAAAAGATAGTAGGAATGGGCATCGGTTATGTCCCAGAAGGAAGAGAAGTATTTGATGAACTTACTGTAAAAGAGAATCTTCAAGTTGGAGCATTTCTGAGAAAAGATAGTAAAGGTGTCAAATCAGATATGGAGAAAATGTATGAATATTTTCCAGTTCTTAGAGACCGAGCTAATCAACAAGCAGGAACACTTTCAGGTGGTGAACAACAAATGCTGGCCATTTCAAGAGCGTTGATGAACCGTCCAAAGTTATTGCTGATGGATGAACCTTCATTAGGACTCTCCCCTGCCTTGGTAAAGATGATATTTGAAATCATTCCAACTATAAGAGACGAAGGAATCACTGTAGTGCTAGTAGAGCAGAATGCCAATATGGCATTGAAAGTTGCGGACTTCGGATATATCATGGAAAATGGAAGGTTTGTAACTTCAGGAAGCAGTAAAAATCTAAGAGAAGATGAAGATGTCAAAGAATTTTACTTGGGAATAAAATTGGAAGAATCTGTAAAAGGAGAACAGAGATATAAGAGAAAAAGAAGATGGGGATAAACTAGAAGACAGAAGACAGAAGACAGAAGACAGAAGACAGAA
>Ga0055584_100006199_pt1 | contig 11721 bp, 10 predicted proteins | sample OSDHelmetaG_FD_58716 | JGI IMG/M metagenome (GOLD analysis project Ga0055584, IMG submission 58716) | Pelagic marine sediment microbial communities from the LTER site Helgoland, North Sea, for post-phytoplankton bloom and carbon turnover... | ecosystem: Environmental > Aquatic > Marine >... | reverse complement strand
CGCTCGGAAAGCAGATCTTCGACCTACCTCAGCGACAATGGATACCGGATGTACATCATCACCGTGAGCCGGATCACCTCAGGCGAACTGTTGAAATATCGGAAGGGGTTTTGCATCAGCTGAGGCTATGAAGCTTCCTCCCTTTCCTCAAGCCAGTTTGCTCTGACACTGCCTTCTAATGGTATAAATTACTGTAACACGCAGCATTAACGGTCCTGGGACCGGTTGGGACCGGTTGGGGGCGATTGAGGCGCAAATGTCAAAACCTAGGAGGGATCGTCCAAAAAGAAGCCGTGATCTGCTTGGCCTTTTTGCATTCATAATTCTGTGCCTTGCGGTATCCGGTGTTGGCGGCGCAATCACGGCAACGAGCGTCGATACTTGGTATCAGGCCCTCGAGAAGCCACCCTTCAATCCGCCAGATTGGGTATTCGCGCCCGTTTGGACCGCACTTTACATCCTGATGGGCATCGCGGCTTGGCGAGTATGGCGACTGCGATTATTCAAGGCGACGCGCACGGACCTTGCGGTCTTCGGTGTGCAGCTCGGCCTCAACCTCACCTGGTCGTTTCTGTTTTTCGGTTTACAGCGGATCGATTTGGCTTTGATCGAGATCGTCATTCTGCTCGTTGCGATCATAACGAACGCGATCATGTTCTGGCGCATCGAACGCCTAGCGGGCTTGCTGTTCGTGCCCTACGTCGCCTGGGTCACCTACGCGACAATACTCAATGCCTCACTCTGGATGCTTAACGAAACCTAGAGGCAGAAAGCAAGCTCGAAAACCGCTCGGTCGGAGTAGAAAGGACGTTCAATTTCGAAAGCGCTGATGAGTTACTGTGAACGTGACACTTGATCCATCGTAGAAATCTAACGTTTTCCTAGCGCTATAAATCCCAGCGTAATAAGCCGTTGGCGAAACATCAACCCGGTCTTTTATCAGCCGATTAATGTTTTTTTCGTCTGCTCCGCTTTGCATCATGTCTAATTTTTTGGATCCAATTCTGCTCAAAATTTCGTGGGTCGCCACGTTTTTAGTAACGCCAATCTTAGGGACCTTTCTGGCATCGCCCATAGAGTGAATGTTGACGCTACTCCCTGCCTTATTAAGGAAAACAATTTAGAGTTTAGAAAGTGTTCCGGTCCATTTGTGTTTGTCCTCTCGCTCAGGCGCTCTAGCGAACGGCAATCCGTCGTCTTCCTTGGTCACACCAATAAAATCCAACCAGTATCAGTTGGCAAATACCCCGTGTGCTTCGCAATTTGCGAACCATCACGCAAAACGCGATGACTGTCCTTATGTCGCCTGCGATCCACCACCGCTCCAATAGTCTATTGAAAACCAAAGGTTTCTCGAGCCTGAAAGGTGCGGCACCGTTCGCATAGGTGCAATGGCATGCCGCTTGCGGAGCAGGGTCCATGGTCCGCTTTTGCAAATTCTTCTCGCTGATTGGGTTTTCACTCTGGTCCTCCACCTATTTTGTTGGCGGCGCAGGCGTGCCTATACCCAATGCCAACGCAGCGGGCCAAGCAACTGGTTCCGTCGAGATTGTCGGTGAGGTTCCAGTGCTGTGTGGCGTCGAAGTGCGCGATGTCAATGGCACCTTGGACCTCGTGTCGGGCGAGACTGGTAAGCGCGTCGCAACGGTAATCGAAACCTGCAATATCGCCACAGGCTACGCAGTGACCATTTCGTCACGGCATTCGGGCGCTTTGCAAAGCGTGGCCGGTGATCGAGCCCCATACCGAATCACGTACAGCGATATTTCGGCGGCACCTCTTGCAGAGCCCGTAACCCTATCGCGCAACGAAGCGCGTTTCGACTACTACGCGCCGGTGATCATCACCATACCGGCCAATCGATTCCTTCCAGCTGGAGCCTACTCAGACGCCATCACCATTGCCGTCTCGGCTTACTGATGCCGCTTCGCTCAACACATGTTCGACCAAGACATCAAAGGACAAATCAGATGACGATGCGCAGTCTCTCAATAACCGTCGGCCTATTAGCCTTCCTGTTTGCCAGTACAGAAGCCATGGCCTTCCGTTTCGCCCCGATCGAAGCTGTTATGGCACCGAGCGGGGGCAAATCCAGTCACAATTTCCAGATCACAAATATCGAGTCAGAGCCTATCGCCATCGACATCCGGATTGTTTCGAGGTCAACCGATCAGACCGGCATTGAGCGTCACATTCCCGCCGACGACCAATTTATTGTCTACCCTGCCCAAGCCATCGTGACGCCCGGGCAGACTCAGACCGTCAGGGTCCAATGGGTTGGCGACCCTGCACCTGGTAAAGAAATCCCGTTCCGCCTTATCGCCGAACAGCTCCCTATCGATCTGGGACCCACCCCTACAGATGGGGCCCAGGTTCGACTGCTAGTGCGATACGTCGCGTCGCTTTATGTCCGTCCCGGCGGCACGTCACCCAATCCAGTGGTGAACAATTTCCGTCGGGTGGACGATCCTGCAATCGGCGATTCCATTCGCCTTGATATCTCCAATCAGGGCACGCAACACGTCTTGCTGAAGGACGTCCTACTCACAGCCGTTAGCAAGGAAGATCGACTTGAACTAAGTCTCGACGATCTGGGTGAAGCCGCCACAATCAACCTGCTCCCGGGTGAATTGCGGCACATTCTTCTACCTTGGCCCAAGGCCCTCAATACCGAGTTGGATTCAGTCGAGGCTCAGGCTCGGGCCCAGTAAGGCGAGCAGCCAAGACCCCTCACCTGCCCCACAATTCAACGACAGCGCATGAGTTCAACAGCCGTCATCGCCGGGAAGTGGTTGACGCTGGCCCACTTGGTTGGCTCCGTATTCTCCACGGTAATCATTCTTCAAATGATGCATTGCCTGACACCGGCTGCGATGGCGAACTCTATGAAAGACCCTTCTGCGATGTCGGCCGAACTCCAAACCAGCGATGCCGCCGCACTATTTGCACAAGTATTTGGTTCCTCCGCCCCGACGGCAGCACAGCGGTTTGACGCACCCGTTTTGTTTGACGGACGGGTCGTCGCCACAGTCTTAGTCGAGCTCAAAGGAAAGACAACTCGGATCGCGTTCGCTCCACTCACCGGTGCGCTTGAACCAGCGGTCGCGCGCCGCGCCCTCGATAGACTGCAGGCGCTGAGCGATCCAGAAGGACTGATCGACATAAGCCAGACAGCCGGATCGGAAATCGAACTCACTTTCAATCCAGCAACCCTTGAAATCATCGTTTTGGTAGCGTCAGAGTTTAGGCGTGAGCGGGTCGTCAGTCTGAGTGGTCGCCTACCGGCAACACTAATCTCCGACGTATCACGGCGCGGCAGGGTGAGCGGCTTCCTAAATGCCCGTCCTCGACTTGGCTACTCGGAAACCCGATTCGGCGGGGTGCGAACAATCGGGATGAAGCCTGCTACGAGCGATTTTTCTGGTGCCTTCGCAGTTTCCAATCACGTGCTCGAATACGCTTTTTCGTATGACTCCGTTACGCCGTGGTCCCGGGGACCGATCCGGTTTGTCACCGACGCAGAAGACAGCAGCTCGCGTATCGCTGTTGGTGACATTGTGTCCTCGTCCAGGGGGTTTCAAGCTGCCGACACTTTGGGAGGCATCATCTGGAGCCGGGAATTTTCAATTCGCCCGTATGAGCGGATATCACCGGCCGGGTTTGTAGAACTGGTTCTTGAACGGCCCACCCGGGTCGATATCGCTATCAACGGTCAACCATCATCGTCGCTCGATATCGGACCCGGACCGGTTGTTTTGCGCGATTTTCCGCTGTTTGCTGGAGCCAACGAGGTCATCATAAATTTGCGTGACGATCGCGGTCGTGAACGCCAAATTATTTTCGATCAACCTTTTAGCAGTGCGCTGTTGGCGACCGGCCGTGATGACTTTGCAATCGCTATCGGAGCGCCCCGCCGCGACGGAGACCGAATTCGCTATATAGGGACTGAAGCACTATTTTCCGGATATTACAGACGCGGCCTAAGCCCCACCACGACGGTGGGCGGAAACTTGCAGATTACAGGTCGGCAGGCGCTACTTGGAATCGAATCAACTGTCGCAACCTCTCTGGGCAACGGCGATTTCGACATCGGCCTGAGCAGCGGCTCCGCGGGAGTTGAGCCTGGCGTCGCGCTTGCTTTCTCCTATGACTATAATGAGGCTGGAACGGCCATTACGCCGGGCCGAATCTGGTTCGCAACCGCGCGAGCCTTCTCTCCCAATTTTGCGGCGCCCGGTGACGAGCCACTGGATACAAACTTCAGCCTCGATTTTGCTGGCCGAGTTATCCAGCCGATCAATGCCCAGACAAGTATGGCGTTGGGCTTTACGCATCAGCAGAACAGCGGGGCATCCCATGGCGATACTTCATTTGATCTGGCAGCACAGTATCGAATTGGGCCGAACCTTGGCCTCACGGGACGCCTTCGCTACGACCGTCGCAGCACTGGCGACAACGGCGACGCACCGCTGAGCGCCGGGCTGTTTCTGACATACTCTTTCGATGATGGGCGGCAAAGTGTGCGCAGCCAGATGGAAAGTCGTGACCGCATGACACGCATCGAATGGCAACGTAACCCGGAGTCCCAAGTCGGCGGCGCGGCGGTTCAGGCCGCTGCCCAAACGTCCCTAGAAGGTGCCGAATTGGGTAGTCGCGTGACGTGGATCACCGACCGCTTCGATGTCGCCTTCGAACATACTCACTCGCGTCGAGTTGGGGATGTGCGAAATACAAGTTCAGAAGGGGGACTCAATTTTGGTATTGCCGTGGCATTCGTAGACGGCCATGCAGCTGTCGGCCGACCAATCAGCGACGGTTTTGCGATTGTCAAACCGCACCCACAATTCGGCGGGCAGAAAATTCTCATTAATCCCGATGGGGACAGTGCCCTGGCGCAGATAGATATACTTGGCAACGCACTGTTGCCGAGCCTCACGCCATACGAAGTGAGCAAAATCTCGATAGACGCGCCGGACTTGCCGATCGGCTATGACATCGGCGACACGAACCCTCGCGCGAATGTCTCATTCAAAGGAGGCGCCTTGTTGCAGGTCGGTACCGGTGCTCGGCTGATCATCGATGGCTACCTCGTAAATGCCGACGGCAAACCCATTTCCTTGAAAGCCGGAAAAATATTGCCGGCGGGCGGCAACGTTTCAGACGCAACACAATTCTTCACCAACAGGCAAGGGCGTTTCAGGGTTAGCGGCTTGCAGCCTGGAACCTTCAACTTGTCACTCAACCAATCCCCGGACCAAATTGTCAGCGTTCCGGTGGCAGAAGAAAGTGAAGGGATCGTCAATGTGGGCATTATCCAATACTGAAAGATGCGCCGTTGGTTCGCTTATCCGTGTTGCTGCATGTGTTCTAGTGGCAAGCACGATAATCGGCTTATGGCCATCTGGCGCAAGCGCCGAAAGCGCCTGCGCAGCAACGATTCAGCAGGCTGAAACGGCCCGTTTCGCAGCTCGCTATGACCCATTCGAAATAGCCGACACGGTTCTTGCACGCCAGATCACTATCGGCCACACCGCCGCACAATGCCGTTACTTTATCGGTTTTGAAAGTTCCGGCGCACGCGGGAACGTCCGCCTTCTCACCGGTCCCCGCGGTGAACGTTTGCAAGTGTTTGTCTACGGCAGAGATCTCTCTGGCGCTACGCTATCGGACTTGCCCGAAGCAGCTGAAGAAAACCTTCTTCCGCTTCTCACTTCGGCTTCGAGCCGGCAATCAACTGTGCTGTGGCACGCGGTCCTGCCCGCAGGCCAGCTCTCTTCGGCCGGCGCCTACACCGGATCGATTACGATCCGCCTCTACAGTGCCAACGGCGGTTCGACGGAACTGTTGGACAGTCGAACGCTGCCGTTTAGCGCGGCTGTAGCCCCCTCAGTATCAGCTCGAATTGAAATTGCCGGCGGCCGCCAAGACCTTGCGGGCAGTCGTTCACGGGTGAACCTTGGCCAACTTGCGGCTGGTACCGAATCTCGCTTCGCCCTGGTTACGAACGCCAACACCTCCTTCGAACTGCAGTTCGCTTCGCAAAATGCGGGAATGCTTCGTCGCGACGGCGCAGCTCCCGCGACAGGTGTTCCATATTCCCTGTTTGTTAACGATCGCCCCGTCGATTTGCGCTATGGTGTCGCCGCGGCGTGGCTTGGCCAAGGCCGCTCACAACAACACGTAAGAGTAGTCGTTGGCTCAGCAAAATATGCACTTGGCGGTCGGTACAGGGACGTTGTCACCATATCGGTGTTGGCGCGTTAGCGTATTCATCAGGCTCGATTTCGTTATCGTTGCATTCATCGTTACTTACGTATCGAGCCAACCTGATTCACTTAGTGCGGATGATCGTATTTCAGTTCATCTGAGCGCACGCGTGCCACCAACTTGCAATCTTGTAGTGAAGCAACATCTCAGTGACTTTTCGGCTCACCTTGCCGCCGGACATGTAGCTGCCGCCACTGTCGCTGAAACGTGCAACTCCTCGAGTGGGTACAGCGTGATGATTACATCTCGCGGTGGCGGGTTTTTGCGCAATGGCGGAACAGCGCTCTCATATTCCGCCCTATACGATGATGTCCCACTTGAGCTGGTCCGCCCCCACCATCTGGAAAGAGACGGCCCGTCGTTCGGCACGGCCCATACGCTATCCATCAATGTCGCCGACAGCGCCGGACTGCCAAGCGGCACGTATGAAGATACCATCGTGCTGACCGTATCGGGTCGCTAGCCTCACCTAACTATGCCAATTACAGCCGACTGCCTTACACAATTTCGCGATGTGCGACGCGGGATGGTTTTCGGCTTGCAATTGCGTCAGCAAGTATTGATCACGCAACTATGTCTTCCCCCACAGTATAATCATAACCTGTTGATAATAAACAATATTATCTTTTCACCGATTCCTCGGTCTCATTGGCATGGACGTTGCTACTTAAAGGGCGGGAGGCAACTTCACAGCCTGACACGGTTGCCAGGCAACCTCCCGCAAAGTGACATCTAAACCTGAAACCAACATCGATTTTGACTGAGGAGTAAGAACAATGACCAACTTTCGTAAATCTGTTTCCGCATTCGCGCTCATGGGCGTTCTGGCAGCTGGAACCGCTGGCTTCGCACCGGCTGAAGCCGCGTCCAGTGACGCGGTTGACCTGTCCAGTACTGTTGCCCTCGACTGCGGCATCACGGTCGCAGACAAGGACGGCTCAATCGACCTCGTAAATGGCGAAAATAAAAAGAAGGTCGCCACAGTAACTGAGAACTGCAACAGCGTTGCCGGATATACGATCACGCTATCGTCGGCGAACGCAGGTAATATGGATGGCACCGGCGCATTGGAAGGCAATGCCGACGCCTCGATCGACTACAATGTCGACTACGGCAGCGACAAAAACCTCGACCTCGCATCGAACAAGGACGCGGTCCGCAGCGAAGCAAAATTCGACTTCGGCGTCGATCTCAAGGTTTCAGTGGCCGGCAACAGCGAACTCCTTGCGGGCGCCTACGAAGACACTCTCACCATCAGCATCGCGGGCAACTAATAAAACCCCTCGCCGGTAAGCTCGAAAAGCACGCGCTAATCGATCCTGCTGGTCTCCATTGGTGACGCGCCCGGCCCTTTTTTGCCCGGGTCGGGCGCGTCACCATTTTTTTTCTTCAAAGTCACTGTCACATCCAACGAGAGGTCCTAGTAGTAAATCTATTTTTCGAGAATTCTACGATTAGGCCTTCATCGTTGATTCGCATATTGCAAATTTATTTGCTTTTGCCGAAGCACATATGTATACGACGCATACATTAAGGCTTTGGAAGTCGCCGTAGCCATTTGTTATTTCCGCGGTACGTGCGATCAATTGAAATTAGTAGATGGCACGCCGCTTGCTTCGGACGGTGGCATACGCCGATCTGGGCGTAGCTCAATAGGAGGTGTCCTTTGACCGATTCCCCTGAAGTTTCCATTTTGCTTGTGGAAGATTCCAGTTCTACCGCTGAACTCTACAAGGAATATCTGGCGCCGCTCGGGCACGAAGTGGCCGTCGCTGAGACTGGTAAAGAGGCAATGGTGTGGCTGGACAAGAGCACACCCGACGCAGTCATACTCGATCTCAAGCTGCCCGACATGGACGGGCGCGAAATACTCGCCCGCATGACAGCCGATATGCCCTCGATCCCGGTCATAGTTATGACCGCACATGGGTCTTTGAATACTGCCGTCGAGGCGATGAAAGCCGGTGCCAGAGACTTTATCGTGAAACCCTTGGCAGCCGAGCGATTGCGGGTAACCTTGGGCAATGCCCTTGAACACCAACGCCTGCGCCAAGTCGTCAAGACATACGAACAGACGATGGACCGAACGACATATTGCGGCTTCATCGGCTCATCTATGCCAATGCAAGCTGTCTACAAGACAATTGACGCTGCCGCGGCAAGCCGCGCGAGCGTATTCGTCACTGGGGAAAGCGGCACGGGAAAGGAAGTATGCGCGGAAGCAATTCACAAACAGAGCAAGCGGGCCAATGGCCCCCTTATCGCTCTCAATTGCGCCGCAATCCCGAAGGACCTGCTTGAAAGCGAAATTTTTGGTCACGTCAAAGGTGCTTTTACGGGCGCGGTCTCAAACCGTGTCGGTGCCGCCGAGAAAGCAGACGGTGGCACCTTATTTCTGGATGAAATTTGCGAACTAGCGCCGGAATTGCAGTCAAAACTGCTGCGTTTTCTCCAGACCGCCAGCTTCCAGCCGGTCGGGAGCGAAAAACTTAAAACAGTCGACGTTCGATTCGTCTGCGCGACCAACCGCGAACCGCTGGCCGAAATCCGCGCCGGCCGCTTCCGGGAAGATCTCTATTACCGTCTACACGTGATCCCAATCGAACTACCCCCCCTCAAGACCCGAGGCGACGATATCATTGACCTTTCACTTCACTTTCTTCAGCAATACGCCGACGAAGAATCCAAGACTATTGAGGGTCTAACCGACGTCGCACGTGCGGCTCTAAAATCCCACACTTGGCGCGGCAATGTGAGGGAATTGCAAAATGTCATTCGCCACGCGGTGGTCATGGCGGACGGGCCCGAGATAGGCTCCGCTCAATTGCCCATGCTATTTGATACGCCTGAAACCACGCCACCGACGCTGACTACCAATACTAGCGCCTCGCATCTCGGGGCTGAGGATGAAAACGGCCTGCCACAATCCTTGGCTAAACAGTCGACATCAAGGACAGCCATCCAGCCATTGTGGATTACCGAACGTGCCGCGATCGAAGAGGCTGTCGCGGCTTGCGGCGGCAATATTCCGCAGGCTGCCGGTCGCCTCGAAGTCAGCCCGTCGACGCTTTATCGGAAACGCTTGGCCTGGACGAATGATACGGCCTGATTCATCTAATCCGCCCTGCCGGTCATGTTGCAATTGTTCGACGCCATTTTTCAAATGCCTCCAGCGTCGCGCGCGCTAATGCCTCTAGTGCGCGCACGCTTGATGCGACACCTTCGTCTCGGTCTCCAGCGCACATCATTTCAATCTCGTGGCAAGCTTCATACAGCGCCGTCGCGCCATACGAACCAGCAACACTTTTCATTGCATGGGCCTCGCGCTCCAAAGTAGCAAATTTGGCGGTACAGCCGGCTTCGACAATAAGACCCACTCGCTCCCGCACTTCGGAACTGAAAGCATCCAGCAGTCGCGGGAATGCCGCAGCGGATATATCGCGCCTCAATTGTTCAAGGGAACCCAAGTTTAATAAGCTGTGTTCCATGGATTGTTGAGCGTCTCCTTGGGTCTCAAAATATCGATATTTCATACGCGACAACACATCGACTTCGGGCGACCTATATATACGCAAAACCCGCGCTAGCGTCTCCGGCAGCGGTGCTCAATCGAAGCATCCAGGTAGCTGACCCAATTCGATGAACGGCGGATTTGCGTATTGCAACTGTAGATTCGCATTTTGCAGCGCATTTCGCGAGTGCTTCGCCGGCTCTACTTAGAATGACCAAGAGTAACCGTTTGAATTATTAAGTTTTTCGGCCTCCCTCACGAATTCGATGCATCGGCTGAAATTGGTACGCCAATTGCAAAATATTATTCAAGCCAGCCAAATCAACTTCCCGCGGCTCAATGATCGGATCAACAACATGCTAACGGTTATCTCCCGCCTTGCCATTTTCTCTCGTTTAGCGGCGATTCTTATTTTTGCCGCTCCCAGTGTGGCATTGGCCGACAAAATCGATGCAGAAACACACATCGGTCTTCAGATCGCACTCGAGCAACACATCAAGGTCAATTCGGCCACCGGCTACTACCGTTTCGAAGACATTTCGGCTCAGCAATCGCTTGAACTCACACTTCTTCATTTGCATCCGGTCATTTATAAAATCGGAGGCAGTTACTTGATGTGCGCCGATTTTTTGGACGATAGCGGCGAAACGGTTCTACTTGATTTTATAATTGATCGGAGAGAAATGGGTTACATAGTTACGAGCATACATCGGGGCCAACGGAGCTTCTTTAGCCGGATCCTCGAGAAAATATCCTGACCGCTGGAGACCTAGATGAAAATCCGTCCTAGCTTTGTGCCGCGAAAAACTTCGCGGCGATTTCTCGGCGCGTATGTCGGTCTTTTCGCGGTCTCCGCCGTGATTGGAATCAGCATATTCGGCGCGCTCAGGCTGGATAGTCTCGAAGCCGAACAACAACTTCAAGCAGCGGGGTTCATCTCATCATTACGACATCTCAATACTGAATATAGTCGTGATTCTCGGGTCACATCGCAAATGCTGCAGGCCAACCGGCTATTTGATTGTGTGGTCATTAGTAGCCCTACCGGCACAAGCATCTTCTCTTGGCCGGAGCCACGATGCGATACGCCACGAGGTGACAGTGACAGACCGATACTCAATTTAACGGTATCGCAGGACGACGGCACCACCTCGATCGACGTAACCGGCATCTTGAATGAGGACTACGTTACTGACCGATTTGGCCGAGACCTATCATTTATTGTGATCGCATGCCTATGCACACTCGCATTGGGGATCGCGGCTGCCGCCCTCGCATACCGTCGGTCAGTTGGCCGCCCTCTCCGTGCACTACATAAAGCCATGGCGGATCCGGCTAATCATGCCACGGAACCAGAGCCGGGCGGTCAGAGCAAAGAATTTCGCGAACTGTGGGCCTTTCAGACTTCTCTCCGCGAACGCCAGTTAGCTCTTGCAGCGGAGGACAATTTCCGGCGGACCGTCCTGCAGAGTTCATTCGACAGCGTCATTTCAATGGATGCGAACGGCGATATTCTGGAATTCAATCATGCGGCAGAAAAGATGTTCAATTGCCGCGCAGACGACGTCATCGGAAAAAACCTGGCGAATGTGATCATTCCACAACAATACCGAGCCGCGCATACGGCCGGCTTCCAAAAATTTATCGATACTGGCGAGACGTTCTTTGCCGCAACGGGTTCTCGCTCGGCGACCAAAGTCGAGCTCAATGCGCTCCGCTCCGATGGCAGCACTTTTCCTGTCGAAATGACTCTGGTGCTCGCGGAACTCCACAGCAAACCGGTTTTTACGGCGTTCGTCAGGGATTTATCGACCCAGAAGAAGCAGGAGGAAACGCTCGCCATGGCCCACGATGACGCTCGTCAGGCTCAGCTCGAGGCCGAAAGTGTTGCGATTGAACTGACGCAGTTAGTTGATACGGCGAACGCCCCGATCTTCGGTATT
>Ga0055584_100006198_pt1 | contig 11722 bp, 10 predicted proteins | sample OSDHelmetaG_FD_58716 | JGI IMG/M metagenome (GOLD analysis project Ga0055584, IMG submission 58716) | Pelagic marine sediment microbial communities from the LTER site Helgoland, North Sea, for post-phytoplankton bloom and carbon turnover... | ecosystem: Environmental > Aquatic > Marine >... | reverse complement strand
GGCAGGCTCAAGACATTATATTCATGCAGAAGATGTTGCAGATGCATTAATGTTCTTATTTAATTACAATATATCTTCAATGGCATCAGATGCTACAGGTGCTAAGTGTCAAAAGTTTAATATTGTTGGTAAAGATGAAATAGACAATTTAGAATTAGCAAGATTCATTGCCCAGGTACAAAATAAGGATTTAAACTTTGAAATGGTTGATTTCCATTCTCAAAGACCTGGTCATGATTTAAGATACGCTTTGGACGGAACTAAAATGAAAAAAATGGGTTGGGAACCACAATCTGCTTATAAAAGACTTGAGGAAGTAGTTGAGTGGACTTTAAAAAATGATAGATGGCTATCTATTTAGTTTTTTTCACTACAGCTTGACCTTCTAATTTTTCCCAATCCTTTTCTGGTCTCACTTTAAGATTAGTCTCCCATGCTCCTTTTAGAGTGTGCATTTCGACACCTAATTTTTTACCTAAATCAATCATAGCTAGAATGTCTTTAGGAAAACACACTCCTCCAAAACCGAATTTGCCATCATGACCTGGAACATTAAGATGACTATGACCAATTCTTCCATCCCTAATAAAACCATCAACAGCTGTTTCCCAGTCTGCGCCTGAAGCATCTGATACTAATTTCATTTCATTCATAAAAGAAACTTTAGTTGCAAAAAAACAATTATTCATATATTTAATTAATTCTGCTGTCGAACTGTCTGTTTCAATGATAGCTATAGATTTTCCAAATCTCCAGCGATACATTTCAGCAACATGGGCAGTGTTTTCTGGATCGCCACCAAGAATATATCTTGACTGATTAATAAAATCAAACTTTGCACTTCGCTCCGTTAAAAACTCTGGATTAAATACCAATTTTAGCTCAGGATATTTCTTTTGAAATTTTAAGGTTGAACCCGGAGTCATAGTTGATCTAAGTAAAATAATATTATTTTTTTTGGTAACATCCTTTATTGAAGAGAGAGCTTCATCTACTATATCTAAATTTACTGAACCATCGGGGTTTGCAGGCGTCGGCACAGATAAAAATATGAAATCTGAATCGTTTACAACATCATCAAGTGAATTTAATGATCTGTTTGGATTTTTATCGTACACTTTTACTTGTGCATCACAACCTGTATTTGCAGAAAAACCGAATTGCACAGCCCCGCCAACAAATCCTCTACCAATAATTCCAATTTTCATTTATATCCTCTCATTTAAAATTTTTACAATTTTTTGGGCTGTTTTTCCATCCCAACCTTCTGGTAATTTGTAATTAGAATTTATATCATATTTATATTTTTTGAATATATTTAAAATATTTGTTTTTTCAGGTAACGTTAATCTGTTTGTGCCTTGCGTTATGGTAATGGGTCGCTCTGTATTATATCTCAATGTAAAGCAAGGAATTTTTAAAACCGTTGATTCTTCTTGAATGCCACCACTGTCAGTAAAAATAACTTTACTATCTCTCATCAGATGAAGAAAGTCTAGGTAAGGAACTGGATTCAACATCTTAATATTATTACCAAGATTAATATTATTAATTTTAATTTGTTTTTTCGTTCTAGGATGAAGAGCAAAATATAACTTTATCTCATTAGATATATCCCTAAGATTATCAATAATATTTTTCAAATTAGCGAAATTATCAACATTTGAGGGTCGATGAAGAGTAATTAGTCCATAGTCAAATTTTTTTGCTTTAGGTAATTTTTTTATTCTATCCAAGCCATAATGTAGGCTATCAATCATAAGATTACCCACAAAGAAAATATTATCAGCATTATGGTTTTCATTTATTAAGTTGTTTACAGCGCTTCTTTCTGTTACAAAAAAATAGTCAGAAATAGAGTCAGTAATCAGTCTATTAATTTCTTCTGGCATTTCTTTGTCTCTGCTCCTTAATCCAGCCTCAATATGTGCTAAATTAATATGAAGTTTTTTAGCAACAATACTACAGGCCATCGTAGAATTGATATCTCCTAAAACAATAACTAAATTAGGATTAATCTTTAAGCATAAGTCCTCAAATTTTTCCATAATTTTACCTGTCTGGTAACTTTGAGTGCCTGAACCAATATTAAACATATAGTCTGGTTTTTGAATGTCTAAGTCTTTAAAGAACACATCTGACATGTTTTTATCATAATGTTGACCAGTATGAACTAGTATTGAATTTAGTTCAGGATTTTTTTTAAGCTCTCTTAATAGTGGAGCTGCTTTCATAAAATTTGGCCTTGCGCCAACAACTGTAATGATGTTTTTCACAAAATAACTTATATTGAAGATTTAATAATTTCTATCATTTTTTCTGCAAGTATTTTTCTAGAATAATTTTCACGCATGTAGTTGAATCCTTTTACCCCCTTTGTCACTATTTTTTGAGGATTATCTTTAAAGTAATGAATGGCTTTAACAAAGTCATTGTAGTTTTCTGGTTCAATATTAATCGCACATTTTGCACTATCTAAAATTTTTCTTGATTCTCCTTCAACTCCCATAATAATAGGTTTTTTTAAGGCCATCGATTCAAAAATTTTTGAGGGAATAACTTTTTTAAACTCGTTGTTTTTTATTAGATGAACTAGATGTACATCAATGATTTGGTTTATATTCACAATTTCTTGCCACTCAAGGTGATCAAGAAATAATATATTATCAATCGACCTTTTTCCTGCTTTGTCAATAAGTATTTCTTTTCTAGCGCCTTCTCCAATTACCAAAAACAGAAAATCATCACTAACTTTATGTGCAGCCTCAAGAATTATTTCAAGACCATGTGCCATTCCGATAGTACCTATAAATGATATAATAAATTTCTCATTATTAATTTTATATCTTTTTACAACTTCGCTAATACTTTTATTTGGTTGAAGGGAATTATCCATTTCAAAGCCGTTTGGAATAACTTTAATTTTATTTTTATTAACACCCTTTTTAATTAAATCATTTTTAAATGAATTTGTAACACATATAATTAATTCACTTCTATTATATAGGAAAATTGCTATTTTTTTCAAAAGAGTTATTACAAATGATTTTTCTTTAATCGCACCAACGGACACAATTGACTCTGGCCATAAATCTCTTATTTCTAATACCAAAGGAACCTTTTTAATTTTGGAAATTATAAATCCCGAAATTAGAGTAAAAAATTGTGGGCTTGTAGCAATGATAACATCTTTTTTACTTGAAAGGAGACCACAAATTAATGATGAACACATAAAGCTTAAGTAGTCAACAATCCTTAAAAAGAATCCTTTATTAGGATAAATAAAGGTCCATACTCTTTTTACAATTATTCCATGAATTTTTTCGATTTGGTATAATTTGTTTTTATAACCATTAAATATTTCACCTCTTGGGAAATTAGGAACGCCCGTTATTACTGTGATTTTGCAGCCTAAGTCAATCCATTTTTTACAATGCTCTAATGTTCTTTTGGCAGGAGCGTTTGTTTCAGGAAAAAAATTATCTGTTAAAAATAGAATTTTCATAAGATTAATAGTATAATATTTTGAAGATAATTTTCATAAAAGTTGCTCTTAATATATTTAATTTCTTATTTAGATAACCCATCCATTTTATCTCAATTTTTTTAAATACCCCTCTTTTTGTCATTTTAAACAATATATTCATTTGTACAACATGAAGTTGGTGATAAAATAGGCTTGCTCTCATCGAAATTTTTTTATTAGAGAGTTCATATAAAGACCAATATCCGATATCGTAGGAACTAATATTTTTTTCTAAAGTATTAATATATTCTAAAAATAATTTATTTACATTTTTATCATTTGTTAACAGCCAATAATCGTAAATACCCCAAAGCCCCCAGATAAATCCATTTAAAATGTGAGTAGGGGTATTTTGCATGATATATTCTTCAATCCAAATATTATTTTTAGAATCTTGATACATCACACCACCATCTTTTATATTTATTTTTAAAGATTCAAAAACTTTTTTTAAAGATTTTAAATATTTTGGATTTTTTGTTTCTTTGTAAGCTCTACATAACACAGACAGTCCTTGTCCTTGTGCTAGCCCAGAATACCATGGATTTATTAAATTTTCTTGATAAACCCAATCAAAATAATGATTCCATACATATACTTTACTTTTATTTGGTACCAAATTATCGTTAAGCCATTCAGATCCCAGAATAAATTTCTGGTATGCTGAGCTTGATTTATTTGTTTTCCATAGATTATAATTTCCAAGGCTCCACTGTGCAATTGCAATAGGGTTATATTGAATGCCTATATCTCCCTGGTAATCTAGGAGAGGTATACCAGATTTATCATAAACACCTCTATAGTTTGCCTTATAATAAAATTTCATGTAATATTGATTTAATGACTTATAACTGGCAAGTTCATTTATTTGAGGTTGACCATGCCAAAATGATAAATTAGAATTTTTACTTAAAAAGTATGATTTTATAATCCTATTCCAGTATTTAAATTTTTGTATCATAATTATTAAAAATATTTTACGCTTTATTCAGTGGACTCTATTATTTTCTTTACGTAATTCTTAGTATTGTATTTTTCAAGAATAATTCTTAGCGATTCTCTTCCCATTGACTTCAAATCTTGATTCATAAGATGCTCAATGTGTTTAGCAATATTTTCTGGAGTCATATCTTTTTCAATTACCCCATTTTTTTTATTAACTAAATCTACTTCACAACCATCACCGATAGAACATAGAATTGGTAAACTGTAACACATTGCTTCGGATATAGCTAAACCTCCCAGTCCTGGCAAAACAAATAAGTCTGCTGATCTCCAGTAGTAATCAATATTGTCAAATTGGCTTCCAACAAAATTTACATTTTTTAATTGAAGATATTTTTTTAGTTTGATTAATTCTGATTTATATGGTCCATCACCAACAACAATAAGCTCCATGCTTTCATTAAAATTATTCATTATTGCAAATGCACGTAAAAGACTATCAATATTCTTTTCTTTAATCAAGGCGCCAACAAAAATAATTTTAAATTTATAGTTTGATTTATAAATCGGAGAGTTTTGTTTGATTTTAAAATTAAGTTTACTGATTATTGAATATGTATCAACAACATTTAAAGCTTTATAAATTTTATCTTTTTTAATACCAAGAGATTGAAAGTATTTCATACCTATTGAGCTGTATGTAATTATCGAATATGAATTTTTCTCAATGTAATGAATTAATCTGTCAAAAATCATTCGCAACATAGATTTTTTTCGATTTTGAATTTTACCTAAACTCCACCAAATAAATTTCTTTTTATATATTTTACAATAAATGAACCCTTGCACTGCATTAAAAAGGTTTGATGCTCCCTCTGAAATAATAACATCGGGTTTTAATTTTAAAAGTTCTAAAAGTAGAAATGGAGATATAGGCATATATCCATGGCCATTAATTGTTTTATACTTAAGTTTTATTGAAAAGATTTTTTTGCTTTTGAAATCTTTATCATTTTTGTTTGAGACTACTTTAGTTTTTTTAAAATCGGGTCCATGGATAACAGTTAAATTGATATTTTTATCATTACTTAGTAGCTCGAAAAATGGAGCCCTATAATGTTGAATAACCCTATAAATAATTACTAATTTTTTCATAGTTAATAATAGTATTTAAAATAAAAATACAATATAATCGTATCTAGGCTTAAGATTAATTTATTTTAAAAGCAATCTAAAAAGAAAATGATCAATAAAATTATATTAAAATATAAAACTTTATTTTTTTATGGATTTGTAGAATCATTTGGTCGAGGTTTAAATATTTTATTAGCAATAGTTTATGCTATTTTTGCAAGTTTCGAATTGTATGCTGAGCTTATTATTTTAATTTCAACTGAAATTCTTTTTTTAGAGACACTTCTTGTTGGTCAACACAAATATGCTTTAAGGTATATTAACCCTAATAAATCTAATTTAGATCATATATTAGGTAATTGTTTAAAGAACGTAATCCTAAATTTTAGTATCTTCGTCTTAATCGTAATCTTATTACCTAAAAGTTTTTTTATTTCTTTATTTTCAAGCGATATTAAAAGTTCTCTAATTATTTTAGCAATTGCAGTCATGTTTAATTCGATTGTATCGTTAAATCTTCATGCATTAAGAAAAGTAAATAGGATTAAAAGTTACGCACAACTCAGAATCCTTTTTCAGTTAATTAAATTTTCTATGTGTTTTTCCCTGGTTTTTTTATGCGAAAAAAGTATTGCACATTCATATGGTTTGTTGTTTGCTGGAATCGCTACTATCATTATATACTCATTTGCATTTAAAAAACTTCCAATATTAGGATTGTTAAAAAATTCATCAGTCAATCTGCAATATTATAAATTTGGTTTTCCAATTATGCTACATGCTGTGGCTGGTATTATGTACAGCTATCTTGATAGGTATATGTTGAATCTTTTTTCTAATCCTAAAGAATTATCAGTTTATAGTTTTAACCTATCATTGGGAATGTCACCTTTTTTCATTATAAGTGTTATGGCGATATATTTTACACCTCGTATTTATGGAGATAGAGCATTTAATGATTTGGCCAAAAAATATTTATATAAATTCTTACTTTGGTCATTAGTAGGATCACTAAGTTTATTTTTTGTTATTGCATTATTAATATATCCTATAATATTATCATTCTTAGAGCCTGGCTATGCAGAGGGAAAAGTTTATTTTAATTTATCTTCAATTATCATTATTCTGACATGCTTTTCTAATTATTTCATTTATAAAGCGACAGCAATGAATAGAGTAAAATTTGTTCCAATTGCTACATTGACATCATTATTCATTTCATTTAATGTAAACTATTATCTTATTCCAATTTATGGTGGTATTGGTGCTATTTCTGCTACAATTCTATCTATCTTTTGTTTTAATCTTTTAATGTTTATAGTTTTGTATTTGTATGATAAAAACAATTAGTTATCTGTTGATGTTCGTTGTGTGTTTTTTTATTTTTTTCCTGACAAACGAGCAGCTAAAATTAAACGCACATTACTTGATTTTTTTTCATATTCTTTCTGTTTTATTGTTATTTAATAATAATACGCTAAAACTTTTTTCTCCTATATCCATAATTTATTTTTACACAGCAATTTCGTTATTTTTTGGTTCATGGGGTTTTTCTTCTGAAAAAGTTTTAACGGAACACTTTTTGTTGAATTATTATAGCTGGAACTCTATGAATATTGCCTTATTTTATTTGATTTTAAGCTTATCAATTTTTGTTATTATCGGAAATAAATTAATACCGGATACAATACCAAAATTGAATACGGTGAAGATTAGCATGAAATCTGTTTTAATAAGCTGTATTCTATTTATCCCTTTTTTCTTTTTTAGTTTAGAGATAGGATTCCTCGGCGGTAACGATCTATCTTCAATTCCAAGAACGTTATTTGCATTGATACTAATTTTGAAAGCTCAAAAGCAAAAAAATATAATAAGATTTTCTATTTATTTAATAATCGTTATGATACTTGCCACTTTTTCAGTTGATTCAAAGCGAGAAGCTTTAATAGTTGTCTTGCCTATTCTTTTCAATGAATTTATTTTAAATGATTTAAGAATTAATCTAAAAAACTTTACTATTCTAGCCATTTTCTTTATTTATTGTATATTTTTGATTTTAGCAATGTCAATTGTTAGAGGATACGGCAATTTTGGAAGTTTTAATAATATTTTTCAAGCTATATCGTCAATTCCGGTTTACATCGGGAGTGATTTCTTTATCAGCGCCTTATTATTAAATATTGAAGCAAACTATTTTTTCTTTCATGGTATTAATTCTATAGAATTAATTTTAGAAAATCCTAATTTAATTTCATTGGGAAGTACAATGATAAAACCATTATTCATTTTTATTCCTAGAGAACTTTTTTATTATAAACCCGAAAGTATTTTAACGCTATATACGTCTGAATTCGAATTAGCCTTTAGATCAATAGGAGGTTCTTACCCTATAAACGTCTTTTCAGAATTTTTTTGGAACTTTCATTTTTTTGGAACTTTCTTTGTAATTATTCTAGCTTTTTTCTGTAGTTTTATTTATAAAAAACTTTTGAGTAGTCTTCGTGAAAACAATATTTATAAATTATTATTTTATTTAATTATGTATTCTAATCTACTTTTTTATGCTCGAGGCTCAGGATTGGATTTATTTTTTATATATGTTTTATTATCAGGTTTTTTTATTTATTTATTTCATCTTACTCAATTAATAATTCTTCCCGCTAGTTCAAATAATGATTTGTAAAGCTGATAAAGAAAGTTATATTATTGAACATGAATAAAAATATAATATTTATTTTATTTTTTAGTTTATTATATCCTCAAGCAGGTTCAATGAATATTTCAAATTTGAGCAATTCACAGCTTGATATTATCAAAAATCAGTTAAAGGTAAATGATATAAGTCAAGAATCCGCTGACGCAGAGCAAATAAATGAAAAAAGTATTGATAAGGTAAATATTGAAAAAAAAGAAACTGTAAGCCTTCTAGAATCTGAAGAAGTTGAGTATTATTACGGATATGAATATTTCAAAAGAGATATTGAATTTTATGACAATTTGCCAACACCCGGAAATTTTACTTTAGGTCCAGGAGATGAAATTAGAGTTTCTATTTGGGGAACATCAAATTTTCAGAAAGATTTTATTGTAAATAAAGACGGAGCAGTTTATCATGAAAAAATCGGGCCAGTATCACTACAAAACTTATCAATTAACGAAGCTGAATTACTTTTATTGGATAAATTTTCCGATATTTTTTCTTCCTTAAGAGAGGATTCAAATTTAAAAGTTGAGCTTTTAAAAACACGCTCAGTTAATGTTTTTTTTGCAGGAGAAGTCAATACTCCAGGAATCAACATCATTCATCCATTTTCAGATATTTTTACAGCACTTACACAAGCTGGAGGGACTAAAATTACAGGAAGTCTAAGAAATGTACAATTAATAAGGGATGGAGAGATTTTAAGAGAAATTGATTTTTATGATTTTTTCAATTCCGGTCAAAATACAGATTTCGCTAATGTTAGAATTTTAGATAACGATGTTATTTTTGTACCAACTGTTGAAAAAAGGATAAAAATAAATGGCGAAGTAAACAGATCGGGTTTTTATGAATTAATAAACAATGAAACCATTGATGAATTAATTACTTATGCATCCGGCCTTACATCTACAGCTTCATCTTCAGTAATTGTAGATAGAGTTTTACCGACTGAAGAACGATTATCTAAAGATTACTCTAAATCAAGCTTTTCAATCGACCTAATAAATTCATCATCAAATGACATAGTTCTTTATAATGGTGATGTTTTAAAAATATTAAAGCTTGATAATGTTAACTCAAGAGCCACAATATATGGTAGAGTAAAAAATCCTGGATCATATCCTATTTTAAATTCATCCTTAAAAGACTTGCTCGATCTAGCTGGTGGTTTTAATGACCCTATTTTTAGAAAAACTATTAATGACAGTGAAATTATTGTTCTAAGAAGAGATGAACGAAAACTTTATAGTACTGAAATTCTAACAAATTATGATAATGCTAATAACTTTAAATTAGAAGTCGACGATAAAATTTTTATATATGAAAATATAAATTATAGAAATAGTTATATATATACAATTTCTGGTGAAGTAAATAGACCAGGCACCTATCCATACATAGATGGAATAACTTTGATTGAAGCCATATCAAGAGCTGGCGGTACAACTATCTTATCAGATAATTACACTTACAAACTTTACCAAAATTTTGAAGCAAGTTCATCTACTAATGATTTAATTCAGGTTTCAAATGTATCAATGCAGTCCAAAATTTTTCCAAATAGTCTTATAGAAATTAATCCTACGCCTAGTTTGATTAATGTTCAGGGGAATATTTTTACTCCAGGTATAATTTCTTCAGAAAAATCTATTTCGGTTAAAAAGGCAATTAATCTTGTTGGTGGACTTAAGCCGTTTACTGATAAAAATAAAATTTATTTAGAGAGAACAGATGGTTCGAAACAGCGAGTGAGATATATAAGTTCGCGCTACACAAAATTATATCCTGGAGATTCTTTATATGTACCCCTAAAAGAAAATTATGAGCCATTTGATATTACTAACTTTTTATCATCAATAACCTCAACTTTAGCAAATGTGGTAGCGATCCTTGCAATTATTGAAAATCAATCATCACAATAAAGAATAATGAGACCAATATTTTCTGACAATAAAATTAATTATACTGGGCTTTTTGAATTTTTAAAATATAATTCATTGTCTTATTTTAAGTTTTCAGCACTCACTTTTCTGATTTATGTTCTTTACTTTTCAATTAAATCACCTTCATATGAAACTAGTGTATCATTTTATACTAATTATTTTGATTCCAATAATTATTCCTTTATTTCTTCTATTGTTCCAGGAGTAAGTGCAGATTCTGGAAATTTAAAATTTTCTATAGATCACTATTTGAAATCAGAAAAACTCCTGAATGAAGTTGTAGAAAAGGAATTTGTAAACAATAATAAAAAAACAAATTTGTTAGAATATTGGAACTCAGGTAAGACAAGTTTTTTTAGTAAACTCAATCCTATTTCTATACTAAGAAAAATCAATTATCACTTCATGTTTATTAATGTTTTGACAGAAGATGATAGGCAAAAACAATTAGCAAAAATAAGAGTTTTAAATAGTATATCATATTCCAAGGATTTGATGTTGAGTCACCACAAAATTGTTGTCAAAGATAAAGACCTCATGATTTCAAATTTTATGGCAAAGAGTATATATGAGTCACTAGTTTCATTTTCGGCAGAAATAGAAAACTCTAAGGCCAAAGAAAAGAAAGTTTTCATTCAAGAAAGATTGTTAGAAGTTAAATCAAGCTTAACATCTTCCGAACAAGATATGCTTAAGTTTTTGAAAGAAAACGATGATCATTCGTCTCCTATCTTGGCACTAGAAAAGCAGAGACTGCAGAGAAATATCTCCTTATTTAGTCAGTTATATCTCTCTCTTTCTGACCAGCTTGAAAAAGCTAAAATTGACGAAAATGATAAAAGTTCTTCCATTTATACGCTAGATGCTCCATATATTTCAAATTTCAAGTCTGGTATATCTTTATATAAAATGATTTTATTGATGTTAATAGTAAATTTTTTCATAATCTCAATTTATAAATTTTTTATCTACCGTAGCGCATTAATAAAATGATTATTTGGCTAACAGGGCAGCCTGGTAGTGGTAAAACTACTATAGCAAACGAGCTTATAAATAAAATAAAAAGTGATAGCCCATCTATTAAAATCATTAATCTTGATGGAGACGATTTAAGATCTATTAGTAAAAATAAAGACTATTCAAAAAAAGGTAGAATTAAAAATATTTCAACGGCTATAAGTATTGTTAGATTTTTAGCAAACAAGGATTATATTTGTGTTATTTCTATAGTAGCACCCTATAGATTCCTTAGAGATGAACTAAAAGAAGATTTCAATTTCCTTGAAGTATTTTTACATACAACTGAGATTAGAGGTAGAGAAAATTTTTTTGCTAAAGACTATGAAGAGCCCGTTGACCCAAATCATTTGAGAATTGATACTGGCAAGTTAACAATTAAGGAAAGTTTAGATGAAATACTCGATGTTTATCGGAAGATGGCAACCGTGGCATGATGGCCATCGATGGCTT
>Ga0055584_100006197_pt1 | contig 11722 bp, 13 predicted proteins | sample OSDHelmetaG_FD_58716 | JGI IMG/M metagenome (GOLD analysis project Ga0055584, IMG submission 58716) | Pelagic marine sediment microbial communities from the LTER site Helgoland, North Sea, for post-phytoplankton bloom and carbon turnover... | ecosystem: Environmental > Aquatic > Marine >... | reverse complement strand
CTGGCGCATTGGGGTGCGCAGAAAGTGATGCGACCGTACAAGAAGGAGTTTCGGATCATCCCGCCACCGAAGATTGCCATTGCGGTCGGTGAGCCGGTCGATCTTGACGATCTGCGCGACCAGGAACTGACGCCGGAGGTGCTGACCGAAGCGACTAGTCGGATCATGGACGCCATCGCGATCCAGTTGGCGCAGCTACGTGGGGAGGAAGTACCTGAGTTGCGCTGGGACATGAAGGCGGAGGAACTACTCCCCATCGAGCACCCGCTGCCGCAGCCGGAGTGATTTGCTACCGGTGAGCAAATGGGCACGACAGCGAGTTAGCCAGCCACTACCGTGCTAGTTGTGCCGGTTGAATCCGGAGAAGCGTAGGAGGTCGCAGATGACGAAAGTAGCGATTATGGGCGGTGGCTCCATGGGCACTGCCTACGGCATGGTCATGGCGGATGCTGGTTGCGATGTCATGATGTGGGCCCGGGAACCGGAGGTGGTGGCGGATGTCAATGACAACCACCGCAACGAAACCTTCCACCCTGGTCTGGATCTGCCGGCATCGCTGCGTTGCACCGGCGAGCCAGCAGAGGCAATTTCTGCCGCTGAAATCGTCGTGCTCGCTATCCCTTCGCAAACGCTGCGCGAGAACCTCACTATCTGGCGGGAACATTTGGAGTCGGGCGCACTGCTGGTCACCTTGATGAAAGGGATTGAGAAGGGCACCAAGCTGCGAATGTCGCAGGTGCTGGCGGAAGTGGGACAAGTGCCCGCGGATCAAGTCGCGGTGGTCTCCGGCCCCAATCTCGCCCGCGAGATCATTCAACGGCAACCGGCAGCCACCACGGTGGCCTGCGTCGACCAGCAACGTGCCATCGGGTTGCAAGAGGCTTCCACTACCAACTACTTCCGGCCCTACTTCACCACCGACGTGATCGGTGTCGAGATTGGCGGTGCGGTCAAGAACGTCATCGCACTCGCCAACGGCATGGCAGTCGGTCAAGGATTTGGCGAGAACTCACAGGCGGCATTGATTACTCGGGGGCTTGCGGAGATGACTCGGTTGGGGGTCGCGCTGTCGGCGAACCCGATGACGTTCCTCGGTCTGGCCGGAATCGGTGACCTGATCGCCACCTGCTCCTCGTCGTTGTCCCGCAATCGGACGTTTGGGGAGAGCCTTGGTCGTGGGCTGACCGTGGCGGAAACTGAGGCGGCTACCAAGCAGACCTGTGAAGGGGTCAAGAGTTGCAAGCCGCTACTGGAGATGGCGCAAGACGCAGGGGTCGAGATGCCGATCACCGAGCAGGTGGTGAAGGTCGTGCACGATGGGATGCCCCCGGCAGAAATGTTGCAGCATTTGATGTCGCGCCCCACTCGTGAGGAGCAAGGCCAGCAGTCATGACCCAGCGTGGGAAAGTGGTGCTGCTGCGCCACGGCGAAACCGAGTGGAGCCGCAGTGGCCAACACACGGGTCGCACCGACCTGCCGTTGACGGAAAAAGGTGAGGCGGATGCCGCCGCTTTGGCACCGATCATTGCGGCTCGAACCTTTGGGCTGGTGCTGATCTCGCCGCTGCAACGCGCACAGCAGACGGCCAGCCTGGCCGGACTGAGCGGAGAGATTGACGCCGATTTGCTGGAATGGGACTACGGCGCCTACGAAGGCCGCAAGACCGTAGACATTCGCAACGATCTTGGCGACCAAGACTGGACCATCTGGCGTGACCCGATCCCGCCGGGGGAGACCCCCGGGGAACAGCCGGAACAGGTTGCTGCTCGTGCCGGGGCAGTGCTGGACCGGGTGGAGCCTTTCTTGCAGCAGGGTGACGATTGCGCCCTGGTTGCTCACGGTCATTTCCTGCGTATTCTTACTGCTACCTGGTTGGGACTGCCGGCGGTGGATGGTCGGCTTTTCGTGTTGGATGCCGGCGCGATCAGTGAACTGGGCTACGAGCACGAGACGCACACAATCAACTCTTGGAACAGTCATTAGCTGCTCCGACTGAACGCAAGCCTGGTTCGAAACCTCCTGGTGGGAGTTGCATCGCGTCAGGAACCCCGCTGGTGTGAGCAGATCACCGGTGAATCTGGCCGATCGATCCTCAATCCGGCGCGTGATGCTGCTGCGTCATCGAAGTGCTAGGTAGGGTCGGGCCATGACTAAGCCGTCCGTCATGGTGCTTTTCGGTGGCCGCAGCAGCGAGCACTCCATTTCGTGCCTGAGCGCGGGCAGCATCTTGGCGGCCATTGACCGGGATCAGTACGAGGTAGTCGCGGTGGGTATCACCGAAGCCGGTGACTGGGTGCGCCACTCCGGTAATCCTGACGAGCTTCGGTCGGAAGCCGGCCAGCTTCCCGTCGTGACTGGTGAAGGTCGGGTCGAACTGTCGCTGTCACCGCAGCGGCATGGCTTGTGGTTGACCGATGCTGCGGGAGGCCGCGACTGGCAGCCGGTGGATGTGGTGTTTCCAGTGCTCCATGGCCCCTACGGCGAAGATGGTGCCGTCCAAGGGGCGCTTGAGGTAGCCGGTATGCCATTTGTGGGTAGTGGCGTGTTCGCCTCCGCCGCCTGCATGGACAAGGCCCACACCAAGAAACTGCTCAGCGCTGAGGGGATCCCGGCCGGCCGTTGGCATGCGTTGCGACACGATGAGTGGGGACAAGAAGATCACCGAGAACGGATTGCGACGTTGGGATGGCCGGTTTTCGTCAAACCTGCCCGAGCTGGCTCCAGCGTTGGGGTGAGCAAGGCCCGCGACGAGCAAGAACTCAAAGCAGCCATCGATGCCGCTGGTGCGCACGACCCGCGCATCATCGTGGAAGCGTCAGTAGAGAACGCCCTCGAAGTGGAGTGTGGCGTGCTAGTTGGTCCCGACCGGGTTCCCCGCGCTAGCGTCTGTGCTCGGATCAAAGTCGGACCCGAGCACGAGTTCTACGACTTCGAAGCCAAGTATCTCGACGACAGCGTTGAACTGATTGTGCCTGCCGATATTCCGCAAGCGGTGTCGACCGGGATCCAGGAACTCGCCATTGCGGCTTTCCAGGCGATGGACTGTGAAGGTTTGGCTCGCGTCGATGTATTCGTTGGCGCCGACGGCGAGGTCAGCATTAACGAAATCAACACCATGCCCGGTTTCACCGCAATCTCGATGTATCCGCGGATGTGGCAGGAAACCGGGGTCAGCTATCAGCAGTTGGTGGCTTCCCTGATTGGCGAGGCGTTGAGTCGTCGGCAGGGTCTTCGTTAGCTGGCTGGAGTTCCGCCACAACCTCGGCCGGATCGGAGTATCCGCCGGGCACCGTCAGTTCCAAGCGCGGATTCGAGTTCACGCTGGTGAATCGGTAGCCACCAGTTAACAGTTGCGGATACCAATCCACGCCATTGATTTCCACCAACTGCGAGGTGGACGTGTAGGTGTCCGGTTCCGGTACACCGCAGCGCCACACCAGCGCCGGCGCCCCCCAGGCGGCAGTGGTGTCGGGATCGGGCATGGTTTCAATTTGTCGTTCGCCTGCCAACTCCGGGGGCAGCGCCTGGGCCAACTCAGCACATTTCTGCTGAGTCGCCTCGTCCAGCTCGGCTGGCGTCACCGGGACCGCGCGACCGCAACCTGCCACCAGCAGGGTCACCAGCGACACGGCGAGGATCGGTTTCATCGTGCTCACAGCCCTCCACTAACGTTGACCAGGCTAGGGGATGTGATCCGGCGGAAAGTGAGGGCCACATGGCCGAGACGGTGGCAGACATAGGTGAGTTCGGTTTGATCGAGCTGATTCGACAGCGAGTCCCAGTTGGTGATGCCCAGTTGGGCATCGGAGATGATGCCGCCGTCTTGAGTCAACCCGGCAGCACCCTAGCCAGCGTGGACACGCTGGTGGCGGACCGGCATTTCAAGCCGGAATGGTGCTCCGGAGCCGATGTCGGCCATCGAGCTGCTGCCGCTGGCCTCGCAGATATTGCTGCCATGGGTGGTCAGCCTTCGGCGCTACTGGTGTCGCTGTCCATGCCGTCCGATACCGAGGTTTCCTGGGCCCTCGAACTGCTCGACGGTCTCGTTGCTGAAGCCCAAGTCGCCCGGGCGCAAGTAGTGGGGGGTGACCTGTGCCAGTCGGAGACTACGACCGTGTCGGTGACCGCCCTGGGGCGGGCGGAGCGCCCAGTTACTCGCGCTGGCGCTCGGCCAGGAGATGTCTTGGCTATCGCAGGTCGGCAAGGCTGGGCTGCTGCCGGTTTGACCGTACTGTCCAGAGGGTTTCGCTCACCACGGGCTCTTGTTGAGGCGTATCAACGGCCGCACCCGCCGTATGACAGCGGCCCGCAAGCAGCCGCTGCTGGGGCAACGGCGATGATCGATATCAGTGATGGACTGTTGGCGGATGTGCGCCATCTGGCTGTTGAATCCAGCGCGGTCGCAGAACTGGACTCACAAGCAGTTCCAGTAGCCGATCAGCTACGGGAAACCTCGTCAGCTTTCAATGTGGACCCGTTGATGTGGGTGATGGCTGGTGGTGACGACCACTCGCTGGTGGCAGCCTTCCCGCCGGGTGTTGCCCTGCCGGAACTCTTCATTCCGATTGGCCGGATCACTGAGGTGGTCTCTGGTGAACCGGGGGTGACGGTGGATGGCCGCCATTGGAGTGGTCGGGGCGGCCACGACCATTTCCGGTAGTCCGATGGCTGCAAGGCAGCCGGCTAATCGCTGGTAGCGGCCGATCAGACGGGGCTGGCTGGCTTTGGCTGGGCGTAACTAGCGCGGCGGGAGGGCGCCAAGTCGCCGAACATCGCGGTTGTTTCAGGACGAACTAGGGGTGGCGGGTAGATGATCGGAAGCGAGGGTGACCCGCGCCTGGGCAGGGCACTGAATCGCTAGGAACGCGTGACTTTGCCGGCCTTGATGCAAGAGGCGCAAGCGTTGACCTTCTGCGGGGTGCCACCGATGACCGTGCGCACTGACTGGATATTGGGATTCCAGCGACGCTTGGTCCGCCGATGGGAGTGGGAGATGTTATGACCGAAACCGGGTCCTTTGCCGCAAACATCGCACTTCGCAGCCACGTCACACGCTCCAATGAACTAGGTTCGACCTGATGCTGAAATCCCAGGCCGGTGTAAGCCGGTTCTCCCAGCCGAATCACTACTCTAACCGAACGGCGTCGGTAGTGTGAAATCCGTATCGATGTTTCTGCCTGCGCAGACGCAGAGAGGCCAGGAAAGTGTCCATGTCCAGCCAGGTTGATGCCGAGTTCCTTCGGGACTGGGCCAACACTGCCACCGAGGCGCTGGCGTCTGCTCGTGAGGACATCGATGCGCTGAATGTATTCCCGGTTCCCGATGGCGATACCGGAACAAATATGTACTTGACTATGGTGGCGGCGCGGGAGGCGATGGCTGCCGATCTAGTGGCCGAGGAGTCTGACGCTAGCGACAGTCCACAACTCGTCAGCTCTGCGGCTAGCGCGCTCGCCCGAGGGGCGCTCATGGGAGCTCGGGGCAACTCCGGGGTGATCTTGAGCCAAATCGTGCGTGGCTTGGTGCGCATTTCGCCACAGGAGACCGCCAGTGCAGTCATGAATCCGGCCGACACCTTCCGGCGCGGCATGACTCAGGCAGCTGAATTGGCCTATGCGGCGGTAGCCGAGCCGCAAGAGGGCACCATGCTCACCGTGATGCGGTGCGCGGCAGAAGCGGCAGCCGAGGCCGGCGGTGACCTAGCCGATGTTTTGCGGGCGGCCGTGGAGGGCGGCGAAGAAGCGTTGGCACGGACACCAGAGATGTTAGAACCGCTGCGCCGCGCCGGTGTGGTTGATTCGGGCGGCTACGGAATCGTTGTGGTGCTGTCGGCCCTGCTGGAAGTCGTCACCGGCGTTCGACGACCGCCGCCGGATGCGGATGTCCCCGCGGTAGCGGTCACTGGGGACTCCCACACCGGCTACTCCGGTCCGGCTTATGAGGTGATGTTCTTACTAGAAGCCGATGACGAGGACATTCCGGGACTCAAGTCAGCGTTGGCGGAACTGGGTGATTCGTTGGTGGTGGTAGGTGGCGATCGACTGTGGAACATCCACGTACACGTTCACGATGCTGGTGCTGCGGTGGAGGCGGGTATGGCCGCTGGCCGGCCTTATCGAATCAAAATCACCTGGTTGTTTGATACCCCCGGTACCGGCCACGTGCAGGTGCGTCAGCGTTCGATTGTCGCCGTGGCTCATGGCCCAGGCCTGGGGCAGTTACTAGCGGAAATGGAGGTTGCGGTCGTCACAGCAGAACCTGGCGAAGCGCCTGCCACCGGAGAGTTGTTGCAGGCGGCCTTGAGTTCCGACGCTGGTGAGATCGTGTTGCTGCCCAGCGACAAGAACGTGACCTCCTCAGCGGAGTCAGCCGCGCACGCGGCGCGCAAAGATGGCTTGCGTGTCGCCGTTGTGCCGACGCGCTCCGTGGTGCAGACGCTGGCGGCGGTCGCGGTACACGATCCGGAAGCCGACTTCGATGACGACGTGGTGGCGATGTCGCGGGCAGCGGCCGCCACTCGATACGGTGCGGTCACCATCTCCACCAAAGAAGCCATCACCACCGCTGGTCCCTGTAAACCAGGGGATGTACTCGGCATCGTGGATGGCGATATCTTGCAGATCGGTGAGGATGTGGAGAGCGTCGCAGGTCAGACCTTAGACCTGATGTTGTCTAGTGGCGGCGAACTAGTGACGATCGTTTCTGGTGCAGACCTGGCTGGCGAGGTGGTAGACCGGCTGAACGGCAACTTGGCAATCAACCATCCGGGGGCGGATGTCACCGTCTACGAAGGCGGTCAGCCGATCTGGCCACTGATCTTTGGCGTGGAATAGTGACCCGGTGCGGCGCTGCGCTGGACGCTGGCGGCGGGATGCGACCCTGAAGTCATGGCAGGTTTAGCTGACGGGCTACGAGATGTCGTTGGAGGTCGCACGGCCAAGCCGCTAGCGGAACACTTGCAGGTCGAGACAGTGGGCGATTTGCTGCAGCATTACCCGCGACGGTACGAAAGTCGGGGTGAGTTGACCGATCTCGCCGACTTGGTTCCCGGTGAGCAGGCCACCATCGTTGCGGAAGTGAAGAGCTGTCGAACTGTCCCCGGCCGCGGTGGTCGGCGCGGTGGCCGCGTCGAAGCGACCGTGACTGACGGTCGCGAAACTTTGACCCTTACCTTCTTTAATCAAGTCTGGCGGGCGCGCGATCTGCGACCGGGTCGCCGGGGACTGTTCTCCGGAAAGGTGGGCGATTATCGGGGCCGGCTGCAACTGGTGAACCCTGGTTGCCACTTCGCCGACGACGCGGATGATCGCGAGGCTGCGGAGATCTTCGCCAAAGAGTTGATTCCGGTCTATCCCGCCACCTCGGCGGTAGATAGCCCTCGGATTGCGAAAGCAGTCAAGGTGGCGCTGCAAATGTTGGATCCGCTGCCGGATCCGTTGCCAGCCGAGATCGTCGGCAACCGCACCCTGTTGCCCTTTGACGCCGCACTGCGCGCCATCCATTCCCCAGAAGACCTCGCGGAGGTCGGCAGGGCACGCCGGCGGCTGGCCTACGACGAGGCGCTGGTGTTGCAAGTGATCCTGGCGCAGCGACGACACGAAACTGCAGTGCTGTCGGCAATTCCCCGACCCGGCACGGCTGACGGACTGCTGGGCGAGTTTGACGCGGATTTGCCGTTCCAACTCACCGACGGTCAGCTGGAGGTCGGCAAACGCATCGCTGAAGACATGGCGGACGGGCATCCAATGCACCGGTTACTGCAGGGCGATGTCGGCTCCGGTAAGACCCTGGTCGCCCTGCGAGCCATGCTGCAAGTCGTGGACTCGGGCGGTCAAGCAGTGTTACTGGCCCCTACCGAAGTGCTCGCCCAGCAGCACTACAGCAACGTACGGGAACTGCTGGGACCACTCGCTGAGAGCGGACTCCTTGGCGGGTCTGCGCACGCCACCCGCGTCGCGCTGCTGACTGGCTCCATGACCGCAGCACAACGTCGTGGCGCGCTGCTGGAAATCGCCAGTGGAGAAGCCGGCATCGTGGTCGGTACCCACGCCTTGTTGCAGGATCAGGTGCAGTACGCGGACCTGGGACTGATCGTGGTCGATGAGCAGCATCGCTTCGGAGTCGAGCAGCGGTCGCTGCTGCTGGATCGAGTGCCGGGGCAACGCCCGCACCTGCTCGTGATGACCGCTACTCCGATCCCACGCACTGTCGCGATGACCGTCTTTGGCGATCTCGACGTATCGACGCTGCGGGAGCGACCCACAGGCGCGTCGCAAGTGGTCAGTCACGTAGTCGCCGAGTTGACGCAACCTCGGCACATGGACCGAACCTGGCAGCGGGTGAGTGAAGAGGTAGCAGCAGGCCGGCAAGTCTTTGTCGTGTGCCCGCGGATCTCAGAAGGAGACTCGGCTGAGGGTGAACTACTCGAGGAGGCAGCGGAGGCGCCCGCCACCCACGCGGTTCTGAGTCTGGTGGATGAACTGGTGGCTGGGCCACTGGCAGAGGTCCGCGTGGCTGCGATGCACGGCCGACTGCCGGCGGAGGAGAAGGACAGGTTGATGGCGCGGTTCGCTGTAGGTCCGACTGCCGAGGACGGTTTAGATGTCATGGTCAGCACCACGGTGATTGAGGTGGGCGTCGATGTGCCCGCCGCCGCGATGATGGTGATTATGGACGCTGACCGATTCGGCGTATCCCAGTTGCACCAACTACGCGGTCGAGTGGGACGCGCAGGTCAGCAAGCGCTGTGTCTGCTGGTCACGAAGGCAGATCCCGAATCTCCCGCATTCGAACGGTTGCAACGCATCGCAGGCACAAATGACGGCTTCGAACTGGCGCAGTTGGACCTCGAGCAACGGCGCGAGGGTGATGTCTTGGGTGCAGTGCAGTCGGGGCGGCGCAGTTCGTTGCGACTGTTGTCAGTATTGCGTGATGTTGACCTGATTCAGGATGCTCGCGAGGACGCGGCGCACATCGTGGCGACCGATCCAGAGTTGGCCGAGTATCCGTTGTTAGCCGCCGCCGCTGATGAACTGCAGCAATCGTCGGATTACCTGGAAAAAGCCTGACGGCAGGATTCATTCGATGACCAGAATCGTTGCCGGAGAATGGGGTAGTCGGCGACTCGCTGTTCCTCGTAGCGGTGTTCGCCCCACCTCGGAGCGCGTCCGCGAAGCGGTATGCAACCGGCTGGAACACCTCAGCGGCGGTCTGACCGGCGTGCGAGTGCTGGATATCTTCGCTGGGTCGGGGGCGGTAGGCCTGGAGCTGCTGAGCCGTGGTGCCGCCACGGCGGTTCTGGTGGAACGTGACCGAACGGCAGTTCAGGTGTTGCGCGACAACGTAGCCAAGCTGCAGGCGAACGCCACGGTGTTGGCTAGCGATGCCGCGAAACTCACCGACCGGTCCTGGCCAGAACCTTTCGACATCGTCTTTGCCGATCCGCCCTACGACATGACCATGACCCACATAGCAGCAGTCTTCGCGACGCTGATTCAGGGAGCCGCTATTGCGGTCGACGGGCTGGTGGTGGCCGAGACTGCGAAGCGGGCTACGGGTCAGCCGTGGCCGGCAGCAGTCGACCCGCTCGATTCACGCGACTACGGCGACACTCGAATTTGGTACGGTCGGGTCAGTTCGGTGGCTGTCGACAATACCTAGGTGGCCACGGCACTCAGCGCAACGATACGAGTAGGGAAGGCGGTACCGGAGCCTCATGGCTACTGCGATCTGTCCGGGATCGTTCGACCCGGTCACCAATGGCCACCTTGATGTCTTCGCACGGGCGGCAGATCTTTTCGAACATGTGACTGTCGGTGTCCTCATCAACAAGAAGAAGTCCAGCCTGTTCACGGTCGAAGAACGCATCGACATGCTGGAAGAGTGCATGGCGGACTACTCCAACGTCTCTGTTGACTCGTTCTACGGGTTACTGGTCGATTACTGCCAACATCGGGGCATCTCGGCCATCGTCAAAGGTCTGCGGGCGGTGTCGGACTTCGACTACGAACTGCAGATGGCGCAAATGAACTACCGGCTTGCCGGAGTGGAGACGCTCTTCGTGTCCACTAACCCGGCTTTCGGCTACTTGTCATCCAGTCTGGTGAAAGATGTCGCCACATATGGCGGTGACATTTCCGGTCTCGTACCGGATACTGTGCAGAACCGACTGAAAGAGAAGTTGGGCTCCGGATAACTGATTCCGGGCAGGGAGGGAAAACGGTGGACATCACCCAAGCACTTGATTCGGTCACCGAACTGGTGTCGCAAGCAAAATCGCGTGCCCTCGGCGGCGGCGCGATCATCGACAAAGATCGAGCGATGCAGCTGATCGAGGAGATTCAGGAAGCGCTGCCGGAGGAAATCCACCGCGCTAACGGAGTACTCGCGGAGCGCGATTCGTTGATCGACGCGGCCGCCAGCGAGGCGGAGCAGATTCGCGAGCACGCTCGGGCTGAAGCTGCTGCGCTTGTTTCTGCGGATGAGGTGACAATCGCCGCCCACACCGAGGCCAGGCGCATCATCAGTGACGCGGAGCAAGAGGCCCACCGCAAGCAGGCCGAGATTGACGCCTACGTTGACGGCAAGTTGGCCGCGTTTGAAGGCACGCTGCAGCGCACGCTGGAGTCGGTTGCCAACGGTCGAGCCAAACTGGCCGGACAGGTTGAGGAATACCCGATGGACGAGGTGCTGCCGCAGTGACCGATTCCCCGCTGGTGGTCGACAGTCGCAAACTGCCGCGCCAGCCCGGGGCCTCGCTCGAGGTTGTCGTTCCAGTCACGATTGGCGAGGATTTTGCCGGCGAGGTCATGCGCGCAGAGCCCGGTGCGGCGACGGTTCACGTGCTCCTGGAGTCGGTGCTGGATGGGATTTTGGCCACCGGCGCCGCCACAATTCCAGTGACTGGGGAGTGCGTCCGGTGTTTGACCCCGCTGCGGGTGGAATTACCAGTGGAATTTAGGCAGTTTTACACCTATCCAGGCGTCGAGCAGCCGGATGACGAGGACTCTGACATCGTCCCGATCACTGATCCAGAGCTGAATTTGACCGGTGCATTTCATGATGCGGTGGTGTTGGCACTACCCTTAACTCCTACGTGTCGGCCAGATTGCCCGGGACTGTGCCCAGAATGTGGTGCAATGTTGGCGGATGATCCGGAGCACCGGCACGAGCGCATAGACCCCCGATGGTCCGAACTCGCAGGATGGCGCGAGTCAGATCCATCGCCTGAAGGAGATTGAGATGGCTGTACCCAAGCGGAAGATGTCCCGCTCCAACACTCGCGCGCGCCGTTCGCAGTGGAAGGCCAAGCCGGTCAAGTTGGCGACCTGTGACCGGTGCCGATCTGCGAAGCTGCCGCACAACGCGTGCCCAACCTGTGGCACCTACAACAAGCGGACTGTCCTCGACGTTTAACGATGGCGAATCCCGATCTGCAGGTTCTGCGCGATCGGCTAGGTGTCGATATCCCCGACGACATCCTGATCAAGTCGCTGACCCATCGCTCCTACGCCTTTGAGCATGACACCCAGCCCAACGAGCGGCTTGAGTTCCTAGGCGACGCTGTGCTGGGCATCATCATCACCGATGCGCTGTTCACTCGCTATCCAGAGTCCGCTGAAGGCGAGTTGGCCAAGATGCGGTCAGCGGTGGTCAGCGCACAAGCTTTGGCGGAGTTGGCGCGCTCGATAGGTCTCGGCGAGTTTGTCTTGTTAGGTCGTGG
>Ga0055584_100006196_pt1 | contig 11723 bp, 10 predicted proteins | sample OSDHelmetaG_FD_58716 | JGI IMG/M metagenome (GOLD analysis project Ga0055584, IMG submission 58716) | Pelagic marine sediment microbial communities from the LTER site Helgoland, North Sea, for post-phytoplankton bloom and carbon turnover... | ecosystem: Environmental > Aquatic > Marine >... | reverse complement strand
GGGATTATTCTGGTTACTGGTCCAACGGGTAGTGGTAAAACCACAACGCTATACTCGCTGCTAAATCACGTTAAATCTGAACAGGTCAATATCATGACACTGGAAGATCCCGTTGAATATCCCGTTGATATGATACGGCAGACCTCTATAAATGAGGTAGCACGGATGGATTTCGCCAGTGGTATCCGTTCGATGATGCGTCAGGACCCCGATATTATTCTCGTTGGCGAAATACGCGATGAGGATACTGCAGAAATGGCATTCAGAGCGGCGATGACAGGTCATCAGGTATTGTCTACTCTCCATACTAACTCGGCGATAGGTGCTATCCCGCGATTGGTTGATATCGGCGTTAAGGCCGATATTTTAACAGGCAATATTATCGGTATTATTAGTCAGCGTCTGGTTAGGCTGCTATGTGATCACTGTAAAACTGAAAAAGTAGCAAATGAAAGTGAACGGAAATTGATGGGCATTGAATATGTCACTGAAGTGGTGTCAATTTTCGAAGCGAATGGCTGTGAGCTCTGTGATAACACAGGCTATAAAGGTCGAGTCGGTGTTGTAGAAGCCCTGAATATCGATAATGAGCTTGATGAGGCAATAGCAAAACGCTCAACATTGGGCGAATTGAAAGCCTGTGCTAAATCGACAGGCTATAAGACGTTAGCGGATGATGCGATACGCCGTATTTTAGATGGTCAAACATCGATAAAAGAAGTATCACGGGTCATAGATCTAACTCAGCGGTTGATGAATTAATGCCAGATTATAAATTCAAAACGATTGATGGAGCGGGCAAAGTCAGGGCGGACACGATGATTGCCAGTAATCCAATGGAGCTGGAAAAACGATTGGGCAGTATGGGGTTTGATCTGCTCAGTTTTACAGAGCAGAGTCAGGCGTCTAAGCTTTTTGGACGCAAGGGTATAACGCGTCGTGAGTTAGTGAATTTTACATTTCATATAGAGCAGTTGATTAAAGCCGGAGTACCGCTGATCGACGGATTAAAAGATGTACGTGACAGTATGGATTACAGTCATTTTACAGATGTGCTTCAAACAATTATCGATGACATTGAAGGTGGCAAAACATTATCGCTCGCCTTGACCGACCATGATCAGATATTCGATAAGGTCTATGTAACGTTGATCAAGGTTGGTGAGGAGACAGGACGTTTGCCACAGGTATTAAAGGAATTAGCAGAGACCATCCGATGGCAGGATGAATTAATATCGCAGACAAAGAAGATAATGATATACCCAACCATTGTTTCCGTTGTTGTGTTGCTGGTCATAAGTTTTTTAATGATATATCTACTACCACAATTGATCCCGTTTATTAAGAGCGTTGGCACAGAGATTCCTACTCACACTCTGATATTGCTAGCCGTTTCTGATGTATTTGTGAATTACTGGTACCTGATATTTGCTTCTCCATTTATTGTCTATTTCTGTATCAGATACCTGAAAAAGATATCTCCAAAATTTGAGTATGCACTCGACTCGTTCAAGTTGAATTTATGGCTGTTCGGGCCACTGATGCTTAAGGTAAGGCTGGCACGTTTTGCTAATTATTTTGCAATGATGTACGCATCTGGCAGCACTGTTTTAGATTCATTAAAAATCGCAGAAGATATGATGGATAACAAGGTACTTGAAGAATCCGTAAGAAGCGCAAGACAAAAGATAAGTGACGGTATGCAGATAAGCGAGAGTTTTGAAAGTACAGGTGTGTTCCCGTCAATGATCGTTCGTATGCTGAAAGTCGGAGAAGATACAGGCGCTATGGACGAGGCATTATTGAACGTTAGCTATTTTTATAATCGTGAAGTAAAAGAATATATAGATAAAATTGAACCCGCGATGATGCCGATTCTTACAGTGATACTCGGATTCATAATGATGTGGATAATGACAGCAGTGTTAGGCCCAGTGTATGACGCTGTAGCTAATGTGAAGATTTAATATTAAACATGATGAAACGCAACTTTTATTTTACGGGCCACCGACTAACGGTTTTTCACTGGGATGGAAAGGTATTTACCGGCGCGTGTTCGTTCGAGCCAGATGATGATGGTTTTGCAAAGTTTGAGAAATACTTAGGGTCAGTAGCTAATGTAAGAACGAAGTTATTAGTTGATGTCATCGAGGAAGATTTCAGAGTTGAATCTGTGCCCCATGTCTATGGCAAAGATAAAAGTGCTGTAACGGAAAGATTGCTGGATAGATATTATCGATCAAGTAATGAATTTACATATTCAGAAATATTAGGGCGTCAGAAAACGGGTCGTAAAGATGATGAAGTATTGCTCGGTGCGATTACTAATCCGCAGTTACTAGAGCCCTGGTTGGAAGTTATCGAAAGATGTGACGTCCCGCTTTCCGGGATTTGGACGCTGCCGCTGGTAAGCAAAGACATACTTCCCGTGCTGAAGGTAAAATCCGATGCGGTACTACTTGTGAGCCAGCAAGTCAGTAGTAACTTGAGGCAGTCATTTTTTAAGAACAAAAAATTTATCTCTAGTAGGACGTCAGTGTTAAACCAGGGAGAAGATGAGCATGATCAGTTTGGCGCGCATGCAGAAGCAGAGATTTCTAGAACATTAAGTTATCTTAGAGGGCAAGGGCATATCAATAGTGACGAGATTGTTGAGGTGCACGTACTCACATCAAGCAAACAGGTGCCCTCCCTGCAAAGCAACCTGGCTTCTGCAGACAATCGGAGACATCATATACACGATATCGCTAGCATAGAGAATGATATTGGAATCAGTGGGCTTGAGGGAAACCTGTCAGATGGATTGTTCTCATGGCTGTGTCTAAAAGGATTTATGAACAAAGGCCACTATGGGAAAACGAATACATTTAAGCAATTTTATTACTCATTGGCGTCAAGTGCATTATATGCAACAAGTATCGTAACCTTGATTTTTAGTGTTTTAGTTACGGAGGCCAACATCAGCGAATCCATGGAGGTGTCTCGCTCAGTTGAGCTTCTCGAGGAGCAGGAAGCAAAATTTAAGACTACTTATGATACAAAATTTAAAGAATTTGAGTCGGTATTAAATAATGCGAAATTGATGAACGCATCCGTAGATCTGGCAAATCAGATCAAAAAAGGTAGCCGAGTAAGTCCGCTGGACTTTTTTATAGAAATAAGCAGAACATTGGGAAATGCCAAAGTAGGACCAATATCCATCGACAAAATTGTGTGGTCATCTGAGCAGGTAGTGGAAAATAAAAAAATTAAAAAAGTAAAATACCTTAAAACAAATTTAGTATTAGATTATCCCATCCAGCATGTTGCTGTGCTGACCGGCAGAATACCTGACTCATCGAACGATTACAGAGCATCAGTTAAACGTATACATTCTATAGTCGAAATCCTTAAAAGTAATCCGAGGATCGAGAGCGTAAAAACATTATCTATGCCTGTCGAAGTTCGATCAGAGAAACAATTCTCTGCTGATGGCGGATCAAGCTCTGCTGTTAAACAAAACGAAGATAATCAGGGAAAATTTTCATTAGAAATTAGAATGAAGGCGTATGAAGATGCTTGAGAAAATTCATCATAGTATCAGAGGTGCTCTACTAGTCTTTTGTCTGGTATTCATAGCTTCGCTTACAGCAGTTGCTGCATCGTATATGTATTTAGATAGTGTTAATGAAAAAGAGAATAAAGCTAAGAGAAGCGCATTTGTCTGGAAAAATAAAATCGGTCAGGCAAAAGAAAATAACCGGCTGATTGTTCTTTATGAAAAGCCTTACCTTGATCTTATTGATAATAATGTTGTCGGTGAAGAAAATCGGTTGAGCTGGTTCGAGACTTTACAATCAACAGCGTCCTCAAGAGGTCTCGACGTCTTCAGGTTCTCAACAGCAAGTCAGGTACAAGTTAAGCCAAAGGCACTAAAACGAGAATATAAAAATATCGATATATATAAGAGCGTCATGATACTGGATATGAAGATATCACATGAAGGTGACATCTTTGCCGTGTTTAATGATCTTGAATCATATGCTAAAGGTTTGTATTCTGTTGATAATTGCCAGATTGAAAATCCTGTTAGCAGAAACAATGTCACCACTGAAGGCGGCGGAGAATTAAGCGCAAGCTGTGAACTTAGTTGGCATACAATCAGAACGGATAAGAATGATGGATAAAAAGGCCATTTGTACAAATATTGGAATGACATTTATACTTTTATATAGTTCATTTGCATCAGCTGAGATTTTTGATGAGCGATTGTTAGGCCGGTTGTTCACGACACCGGCAGAGCGTCAAAAAATTGATTCAGCTAATAGAGGCGATGTACCACAAGTAAGTTCTAGCCGCATTGCTCCTTCCAGTATAAGTGTAAATGGAGTAGTGATCAGAAGCAAAGGCAAGAATTCTGTTTGGGTAAATGGTAAAAGAGCATCAGGCAATGAAATGGTTGGTGGTGTTAAAGTATTTTCTAAATCTGTATCAAAAGGTAATGTAACAATACCAGTTTTAGTGGATGGAAAATCTGTAAAGATAAAACCAGGCCAGTCATGGTCTGAAGAGTCTGGCAAGATCGTTGATAGTTACTGATACATGATGTGCCATGACACTAAGAAGACCCCCTCAAGAAAATCATAAGCAAACAGGTTTGGCGCTGTTGATTTTAGTAATGGTCCTGGTGATCGGAGCGATTACCTATGTCGTTTCTGGTATATCTCTCGACACCATCGAGCAGGATCGAAAACTTCATACACAACAAGTACTCAAGCAGGCAAAACAAGCATTAATTGCTTATGCCGTAAATCACGCGGATGGCGCTGGTAGTGGTGATCCTGGCGAATTCGGTATCCTGCCTTGCCCGGATATTACGGCGGCTTCTTCGGAAGGAAACCAAGATCCAACATGTGGTTCGGGTGCTGCATCAGGCGCCAAAAATGTAATTGGGTTCTTTCCCTGGAAAGCTGTTGAGTTACCACCTTTATATGATGGAGATGGTACGTGTTTGATGTACGCTGTTAGTAGCACTTATAAAAATAAATTTCCTGCAACCATGTTAAATGAAGATACATATGGAATGTTTCAGGTTGTTGATTCTACTGATGCTATAACTCAAGGTGTAAATGCTGAAGACAGACCGGTTGCTATTGTTTTTGCTCCGGGGAAAGCGCTATTGGGTCAAGCGCGAGCATTTACTGCTAATACGGATTGCGGTCAAAACTATGGTAATGTCACGGCGTATCTAGAGGGCAATGGCGTTACTGATAACGGCGTGTTATCGACGACTGACAATGATATAGACCAATTCATCCATGCGACAGCAACATCAATCAATGAAGCGACACCTTATAATGATCGTTTTATAACAATTACGCGCGATGAGATATGGTCAGCAATTGTTGCGCGATCAGATTTTCAGAATAAGATGGAAGATCTAACTGAAGCACTAGCGATATGTTTAGCAAAATATGCCAATGACAATATCAATGTTGGTGCAGGGTCAAATGATGTACCTTATAATATTGATGATAGTAACGATACGGGACGCCGGTTACCGTGGCCTGTAAAATTAGATCTTAGTGGCGCATCATTTGCCGATAATGATAGTTATACAGATGATGATGATATGGAAGGTGTATTAGGCGATGGTTTCGCTGGTAGGTATCCATATCGAGTTAATAAGAGTAATACGGATCTTGCTTTGGGCGGTACAGATGTACTATTCGATAGAGGTGTATGCGGCGCTACGGGCCCGTTAACCAATGGAAATGTTGTCGATTTAAGTGATGCAAACAGCGAATTCAGGAAACTGTATTTTAACTGGAAAGACCATTTTTTTTACATACTGTCAGATGCATACAAGCCAGTTGCTGGTGGCAGTATAAATGAATGCAACGGCAATACCTGTGTCAGCGTTGATGGTGTCACATTAGCGGATAAACGTGCTGGAATTGTTATCTATGCGGGGACGCGTTCTGACGATGTGATCAGTGATGTTACTGATGCATTTGAATATATTGAAGCGACTAACGATGCGAATTTTCCTGTCTACGACAACCCAAATCCGGTTGTTATCAATGAAAATGGTGGCAATGAGTACCAGTATAATAATGGTAATGATGTTATGTTCTGTATCACAAATGAAGCCACACACACATTTGCCAGTGTTTGGAACCCGACCCCTGCTCCTGGATCATTTGTGCTCTATTATACTCCTGTTGAGTTAAGTGTTAACGCATGTCCGTAAAAAACTATTCAATGAATAACAATAAGGGCTTTAGCTTAATAGAGCTTGCTATTGTATTGCTAATAATCAGCATCCTTATTGGCAGTTTTGTTGGAACACTGGGTACAAGAATTGAAAATACATATCGAAGCGATACATTTGACCAATTGAATAAAATAAGAGATGCAGTATTAGGTTTTGCGATTAGCAATGGACGAATTCCCTGCCCGGCAATAGCAACCAGTGGTGGCCAGGAGTCTCCCGTCGGTGGTGGCAACTGTAATGAGCAACATGGTTTTGTGCCAGGTGGCACACTGGGGCTGCGTGGTAGTTATAATCGGGACAGTCTGTTACTAGACAGTTGGGGTAACCCAATTCGTTATAGTGTGACAGCTGCTAATGCCAATGCGTTTACAACAATTGGCGGTATGAAAGCGATAACAATGGCTGCATTGACGCCAAATCTGGTCATCTGTGATAGTGACACTGCCGACGATACAGACATAGTATGTATACCTGACACTAAGGTAACGGGTATCGTACCATTTGTAATTATATCCTTAGGTAAGGATGGTGACAGTTTTACAGGCGTGGCCAAAGCCGACTCTGATCAGCAAGAAAACTCAGGTGAAGTGCTTGCTGCTAAAAACGCCGCTGGCGAAGATATTGAGTATCTCGTTGGTAATGACATCGTATTTGTCAGCAAAACCTACAATCGTATCGAAGCTACATACTTCGATGATTTGATAGTCTGGGAGTCTCCTTATGTGCTATACAGCAAAATGATAGAAGCAGGGCAGCTACCCTAACTCTAAAAACTGTGACAGCGCGTTTAGATTTTTTTATTCGTCAGTACGAAACAGACATGACCAGGCTCATTGTTTTCAAGTGAAAGGGAATACCCGACTTGTATGGCTTGTTGATTTGATTGATATAGGCCGATACCGTAACCATTTTCAGATGATATCACTGATTTAAAAAGATAAGCTTTAAGAGTATCGGGTATGGCAGATCCACTATCACAAATCATCAATTCAAACGTGTCGCCCTGGCAGTTCAAATGTATCGTGATTTCGATATCAGCCTCAACAGATCTTTTTTGACGGGCATTTTCCAGAATATTTTCGGTTATGCTTTCGAAAACATCCAGATTGATTTCAATATCTGAGTTTATGTTGTCAGTAAAAATTATCGAACGATTACCGTAACGATATTGAATTTGATCCCACCATATTTTTATTTGAGCTGTTTCAGTATCCTTACTTGAAGGCGTAGTCAGTTTTTCTAGTGTGATTTTCAGGCGTTGCGTAAGCAGGGGAAGTTGTTTCTGTAGTAACTTATGAGAATCAGAATCCTCAGCGCTTTTTGTTTCGACTACTTGCGTAAGTGTTTGCGTACTCTGTAGGATATTTTTAACGTCATGTGTCAGTTTAGAGCCGGTCTCGTAAACTGCCCTCAAATGTGCCTGGTTGATCAATTGACGTTCCTGGAGTTTTGCTCTGTAGTAGAAAGTAAGTACGCTCAAAAGTAATTTAGAGTGGAGCATAAGTGCGGGTCCAATGAAGTTGTTGGAATATAGAGTCAAACATAATTTTGGATCATCATAGTTAATGGCATGCTCACTACTATTGCCATCTAACTTTTCATTGAATTCTGTTTTCCAATAGATGCCTTTTACCCAGTGCCTTTCGAGTAAATTTTGGAGGCTTAATTGTAAGAATGTTTCTGGATCTATTTTGGCGTTAACTTCCAAAACAGCCAATCTGGAAATCCATTGCTCGAATGGGCCACCGATATTCAGCAGGTATTTTTCCCATAGTTGCGCAATGCCAGAGAATCCAGCACGCGGTGCCCATAAAAAACTTGCGGAAAATAAAAACAATGCTGCGATTAGCGTAGTAGCTGCGAGTGAATAGAGATAATGTTGACCTGTAGTCAGGGTGGTGATAACGCTACCCATACATAAAAACAAAGTCAGTAGAACGATCATGAAACCACGGATGAAATCGACTTGAGCGGATGTGTCTGAGGATGTCGGTAACATGAGTAAGGGTAGTGCTAAAACTATTAAGAATATATTTATGCTGGTCTGTGCATATTGATGGACTCCTGGCAGATTAAATAGGCTTGGTGTGAGAATCAATATTAATTCTAAAAAGAGAATAACGACTGCCAGACCATAAACGGCTCTATTGAGGCCCCGAGCAAATATACGACCGTTGAGTAAGCTCGACAGGAGTAATACCCAAAAAGTAGTGGACCATAGATTCGCCCATGTTATAAAAATCGTCATGCAGGTGATCAAAACGATGAGGTTTGTTATGCTGAAGGAGACCTCTTGTTTGTAAATGGGTTGCCATAACAAAAAGAAGCCAAAATGTGTAATTAACAGACTTTTGGCTACTGCGGTATCAACTCCTAACGTAATCGAAGTAATAAGCGTAATCAGCATCAAACAAAGCAAGCGATGTTCGCTGTTAAAATATGTTTGTATTTTGTGCAAAGACATTGGTAGTCACCTAGACTTCGGATAGAAAGGAGGTTTTAAACATAGAATGCTGACTCATATAAAAACAATATCAAAATTTACCATAATTGAAGCGATGCGTAATCGATTAGTGATATTAACGTTACTGGTCATGGGAATCAGTTTTGGCATGATAGAGTTCATCGGTGATTTATCGATTACAGAGCGAAGAGTAACTCAGGTAGCTATCTTAGCTGCATTTTTGCGATTAAGTGCGATGGTAATTATTACCATGTTTGTCGTAACTAGCACTGTTCGTGAATTACATGATAAAACGCTGGAGATGATTCTTGCCATGTCTGTCAGGAGAAGCAGCTATTATTTTGGAAAATTAATTGGTTTTAGTTATGTGGTTGTTCTCGTGTCGATATTATTCATGTTTATGTTGTTGTTATATGCGCCAGCTGAACAAGTGCTAATCTGGGGACTTTCTTTGATGCTGGAGATGATGCTAGTTGTTGCCTTCGCACTTGTGATGTTGTTTTCGTTTAACCAGATTCCATCGGCATTAACAGGCGTGTTTGTGTTGTATGCTGCATCGCGCACAGCAACATCAATTTATTTAATGTCAAAATATCCTATTATCCCGCATGACACTCTGGCGCAAGAGTTTATGGATGGGTTCATAGAAATGCTTACATGGTTATTGCCCGATCTACACCGATATACTCAGACTGAATGGTTGGCATATGGGACCGCACAATGGAGTGATTTACCGCCATTGGCTGTACAAACGTTTATATACCTGTTGTTACTATCATCGTTATCGCTGTTTGATTTTCACCGTAAAAACTTTTAGATGCTTAGTGTTTTTAAAGATAAAGATAGGCCAGTTGGCGATGTGCCAGTAATCATTAGCGTAGTGCTGATTCTAACTATTGCTATTCAGCTTCTCTATCATAGCCAGCAAGAACCCGTAGTAGCTGCTGCTGATTCACTACAGCTCCCGATGTCAACACGAACTTACGTATTAAGTTCATTGGGTGAGCCTATCGCCGCCTCAAAGATATTAAATCTATGGTTACAGGCGTTTGATAATCAACCAGGGGTCAGTATTTCATTTCGTCAGCTCGATTACACCAGATTGACAAAATGGCTGGACACTATCCTAAAGTTAGATCCAAAGGGAAGATATCCGATGTTAGTTGCGGCTCGTGTCTATGGCAGCGTACAGGACAGAGAACGGCAACGAATAATGATGGATTATATTTTCTATAAATTTAATGAAAATCCACATAGGCATTGGCGTTGGTTGGCACATGCAACCATCGTTGCGAAACATGAATTGAAAGATATGGAGCTAGCATTGAAGTATGCAAATGCGCTAGCTGATAAAGCTGCCGGTAACAGTATCCCGTACTGGGCGAGGGACATGAAAATAATTGTACTGGAGGATATGGGCGAAGTTGAAGCGGCAAAAATCCTGGTGGGAGGGCTGATTGCCAGTGGTGAAATCACCGACCCGTATGAAATAACGTTTTTAGAAAAGAAAATTCAGGTGCTTGAGAGTAAGTTGTCAGATTCTCAACACAATGTTGAAGAGTCAACAAAGAATATCCAATAAATTACTGTTTTTATTGACTATTTCCCGATGAACGGCTGGTTTTTGCATAAATTATGGTCTATATAGTTGGTATAGGAATTGCACATTGATTAGTAAGTCGTGCATTTAACGCATATAAATCAAACAGACAAGATAAGTAGAGAGAGTCATCATGAAAAAGTTAACAAAGAATCAAGAAGGGTTTACACTGATTGAAATCGCAATTGTATTAGTCATCATTGGCTTATTGCTCGGCGGTGTATTAAAAGGACAGGAACTGATAAATACAGCTCGTGTACGCGCACTTAACAATACGGTTGATGGTATCACTGCTGCCTGGTTTAGTTTTCAGGATAGATACCGTGCTTTTCCAGGCGATTACACTCAGGCCAGTGTAAATATAGATGCAGCAGCGTTTGATGGCGATGGTAATGGTTTGGTAGGTGTTGATGCTGGTGGAACTGCCGCTAATGAGGGATTAGAGCGAGCCAGTGTATGGATGCATTTAGAGGCTGCTGGTTATCTTACCGGTGGTTTTGATGATCCTGCTGCGACGGTTGCTGATGATGAATATGCATGTTCTTCTACAATATGTCCTGATAATGGCTTCGGTGTTGGTATGAACCTGAGTTATGGCGCACTCAGTCAATCAGATGCCGCAGCAGCTACACCGGTCTTAGCACACGAGCTGATTACAGGACGTGGTATTCCAATAGAAGTATTGGCTGAACTGGATAGAAAGGTTGATGATGGCGCGGCTGGATCCGGTGCGATGCAATTAGGCGCGGCTGGAACAGGTTTTACTGCTGGAGACGTTGGGCTATGTCAGAATGCGGGTGATGCAGACCTTTACGGGATTTTAACACCCAGTGCTAACTGCGCTGCAGTATTTAGAAACTTCTAATTACTGTCGTTTGTTTGATTAAAAGAGCCCGAATACGGGCTCTTTTTTTGTGCGGCTTTTGATACGACTTTTAATGTGGAAATTTAATGAAGACAAATGCTATTCAATGTAAAAAATTAAATAAGCGATTTGCTGATAAGCAGGTATTATCGGATATTGATCTAACCGTAAATCAGGGGGAGTACTTCGGACTGGTTGGTGTAAATGGAAGTGGTAAGTCGACGATGATTAAAGCGATTCTTGACTTGCTCTCAATCGATAGCGGTGAGATTAAGCTGTTTGGTCAATCTAACAGAAAAGTGGAATCCAGAGATAAAGTCTCATACCTGCCGGATCGATTTATGCCGCCTTCGCACTTAAGAGGAATAGATTTCATCCGCTATATGTTAGATCTGCACGCCATAGAGTGTGATGATGAAGTAATCAATACCGTGTTGACCGCGCTTGAGCTCGATAACAGTAGTATGAGTGTGTCAGTAAGTAAGCTGTCAAAAGGCATGACACAAAAACTAGGCTTAGCCGTCTGCTTGTTAAGCAA
>Ga0055584_100006195_pt1 | contig 11724 bp, 10 predicted proteins | sample OSDHelmetaG_FD_58716 | JGI IMG/M metagenome (GOLD analysis project Ga0055584, IMG submission 58716) | Pelagic marine sediment microbial communities from the LTER site Helgoland, North Sea, for post-phytoplankton bloom and carbon turnover... | ecosystem: Environmental > Aquatic > Marine >... | reverse complement strand
AGATGAGTTCGTACACCATCCGAGAGGAGGAAGCGGCGGTCGCATTTGCCTGCTCCTGGCTTGCTGCATGCGTTGGGTGTCAACCGCCACGCGCTGCGCTCGTGAGTGGATGGCACGAGTCGAGGTCGGGCTCAGGACGTCAGGAGTGCCACGATCTCTTCGTGCCGCATGAAAGCGTCCTCCCGGCCGAGGTCGATGAGAGGTTGTGTGAAGGCGGCATCGAAGTAGAGGTACGAGAACAGATCGGCCTCTTCCTCTGGGACGCCGTGCAGCGCGGTCCGCGCGAGGGCTCGTGGGAGGAGGCCTCGTGAACGACCGCCGCGGCCCGTTTTCCGGTAGGACGCGGCTGCAATCGCGCCGATATCGACGCTCGGCCGCACGACCACCGTCTTGACCGGGCGGTACTCGAGGCCTCGCTTGTTCTGGATGGCGCGCGTGATCGCGTCCGTGCAGCCGGAGCCGAGTTCATCCGATGCGGCCTCGAGGATCGTGTTCAGGGTGTCGATGCGGCGTAGCTCGTGCTCGATCTGATCCAGGATGAGAACATTGAGCATCTTGCCCAGCACGAAGGCGGGCTGCGTGATCGCGTGTTGTGCGCCTGTTGCATCGCTCTGCCGCTCGGCGCCCGGTTCGCACTTGAGACCGATCACGAGGGCTTTGTCGGCGCCAAGCCGGAGTGCGGGCGAGAGCGGAGTGTTGACTCGCAGCCCGCCGTCCAGGTAGTAGTCCTCGCCGATTCGAACGGCGGGGAATAGGAACGGGATCGCAGCCGATGCGCGGACATGATGCGATGAAATTTCGGCACGGATCGCTTCGGCGTAGTTGTCGGATTCCCAGGCACGACCGTCGAATTCCTCGCTGTCGATGAATACCGTGACCCGCCCAGACTGGATGTTCGTGCAACCGACGCACAGCGCACCCGGGCGGCCCGAGGCCAGGTTCTCGCGTAGCGACTTCCACGGGATTCGCTCTTCGACCAAGCGCTCGAGCGGAGAGAGGTCGACCAGACCCCCGATCCGGTCGGCGGCCGGCTCTGCAAGTCCCGGGATGAAGGAGTCGACTCCGAGCGCGCGCAGCGGGATCGTCAGCCAATCCGAGGGGCGTAGGCGCAGCACGTCATCGAGCACCATGTCCTGCCAGGTGTCGACGATCGCCTGGGAGCGAACCTTGGGGTCGAGGTGCGAGGTCGCGGCCAGATAGCCGGCGTGGATCGCGCCGACCGAGGTTCCACTCACGATGTCGAACTCGAAGCCGGTCGGCAGCTCGGGGTAGATACTGTCGAAGAGATAGGAGAGCACGCCGGCCTCGTAGGCACCGCGAGCCCCGCCACCCGACAGTACGATTGCGGCGCGCTGGCCGGGAACCTCGACCATCCAGGACTCCTTCATGGATCAAGGAGTGCAAGTGGCGCGCCAGCGACCGCCTCGGGCTTCGCCCGTCTCCACTCGTCCACGCGAGTCTAAATGCCACACCTGTTGCAAATTGTTACAGTCGTTTCTGTCGCGTGGGCCTGGGCTTCGCTGCGAGAGCGGCACGTGAGTTGCACTTCGTCTCCTTCGTGGAGGCCCCGATGGCAGAGCTCGAATGGCTGAGTGCAGGAGACCGCTTGTTCCTCGACGCGGAGGACTCGCACAACCCGATGCACGTAGCGGGTTGCCTGTTGTTCGACGCGGAACCGCTTTCGCGCGCAGCTGGCGAGGGCACCCCCGAGGCCGCCAGAGGCGTCGACTTCGAGCGTGTCTGTGACTACGTCGAGAGTCGCCTGCCCAAGATCCCACGCTACCGCCAAAAGCTTGCGCCGCTGGGCCTCGATGGCAGGCCGTGTTGGGTCGACGACCCGGATTTCAACCTGCTCTACCACGTGAGGCATGTGCGTCTTCCGCTACCGGGCGACGAGCGTCAGCTCAAACGCCTGTGCGGACGCGTCATCTCGCAGCGGCTCGATAACACCAAGCCTCTATGGGAACTGTGGGTGGTGGAAGGCATCGAGGGCGGCCGTTGTGCCCTGATCACGAAGGTCCATCACTGCATGGTGGACGGCGTGGCAGGGGTGGATTTGCTTCAGGAACTCCTACGAGGCGAGCCCAGCGATCGGATTGGCCGGATCGACCCTTTCGCGCCGCGCACTCTCCCGGGGTTCGCGGAGCGGGTTGCGGAGCAGGTGGTTCGTGGCCTGTTCGCGCCGCTGGAGCTCGCGAGCGGTGCGGTCCAGAGGCTGCGGGACCCGCTGGCGACGCTCGAGCTCGGTAAGGGGCTGTGGCGCGCGCAGCAGTTCGAGAGTCATCCGGCGAGTTCGACACCCTTCGATGGAACCGGGGGCCCGCACCGCCGGTTCGACTGGTGCCGGATCGAACGCGCTCAGGTGGAGGAGGTGCGGAGGGCTTGGGGCGGTACGGTGAACGATGTCGCAATCGCGACGACTGCGGGGGCGGTAGCACGTTATTTCACCTCCCAGGGGCTCTCCTCGCGCGTGCTTCGGGAGTTGGACTTCCGTGTGGCCTGCCCTGTGAACACCCGTGCATTGCATCGGTCGTCCGCTGGCGAGGACGGCCCACTCGGAAATCATGTCTCGATGATGTTTGCGCAGCTCCCGCTCGCGCAGCGAGCCCCGCACCAGCGGTATCGACTGGTGCGCGATGCGCTCGACGAGGCGAAGCAGTCTCAGGTCGCGCCCGCCCTCGAGGCTTTGATCGAGTTGGCCGGATGGCTGCCGAGTCCGTTGGCGCGCACGCTCGTCCGGTCCGAACTGGCGCGCAGGCCGGCCAACCTGGTCTTCACGAACGTCCCCGGTCCTCCCGTTCAGCTTTACCTGCTCGGAGCGCCGCTGCTCGAGAGCTATCCGGTCGTTCCGTTGCTGCCCGGGCAAGGGGTCGGAATCGCTCTCCTGAGCTACGCCGATCACCTCTGTCTCGGCTTCAACGCCGAGTGGGAGGCGATCCCCGACCTCCACGACCTGGTGCTTGCGACGCAAGCTTCGTTCAGCGAGTTGTTGGACGCTGCCCGTAAGACGACCCTGGCACCTGCGGCCGAGGTGCCTGCCGCGGGCTGAGGCGTCGTGGAATGAATCGAGGGCGGGAGGACTCGGCTATGAAGGAGAGCGATTCATCGCAGCGCCCGATGCCGGCATCGGAGTCGGTTGCGCTCGATCTGCCCGTCGCGCTCGTCGCCGCTGCACGAGCCGCTTTGGCGAGCCACTCGCCGGATCGGACCGGCGGATCGCTCGACGCATTGGTGACGCGAGCGCTCGAAGAGTGGCTCCGGGAGTCCGCTGAAGTGCCGCCGACCACAGGGCCTGGGGGACACACGCCGGACGGTTGGTACGACTGACGAGCAAGCCGTCCGTTACGAGGGCTAACCTGGCGAGGCTGGGCGCAAGCCGTGCGTCGCGCTCGGTGTTGGGATCGACCTGGGCTATCCGCCAGGGCACGCCTGCCCGATCTGGGCGAGGCGGCCAGGGCATTCAATCTGCGCTTCTGGAGAACGTCCGAGCAGGGACGTTATGGCAACCAGGGCCCGCAGGATGGTCCGACGGGCGCGGCTCGAATGCGATCGCCCTGTAGCGGGTCTCATCGCGATCCAATCTCCCGCTGGGACCGGCGTTCCGATCCGATGGGTTCTCCGCCCCGGTCCGCGAGCGGCTGGGCGCCGACGGTCAGTCGCCTTTGCGAGGAAGCGGATGCGATGCAGCATGGTTGACCGCGTAGCCGCCTAGCTAGCTAGATGCCTTGTCGCCGGTCCGCCTCAATGCCTCGAACCCCAGACTCCCCGAAATGCTTCGTCGGAGGTCTCGAGTTGCGTGTCGGCTGCGCGCGGTCGGGCTCATTCGAAAGGATCTGCGCAGTAGGCAGGGCGCAGCTCACGTGCAGGCGTGTCTGCAATTCTAATGAAGGGTTCATAGTCGGTGGAATCGACGCCTCTGCGTCCCTCTGGCGATATCCCGGTCACTCACTGGTGACCGCGATCCGCACGTGCGGCTTCGCGAACAGAACAACCACTGAGTCCGGAGTATTCATGAAGTCCCGTAACATCTACCGGGCGGCGGCGGCATCGCTGGCCGCTTTCGCAATCGCAGGCACTGCCGGTGCCACGACGATCAACATCGACGGCGAGATCTCCTCGGAAAGGGTCACGACCGGGTTTAACTTTCTGCGAGGCCTGCTGTCGGGCTCCGTCTTTACGCAGATCGGAGACAGCTGGGAGTTCACCGGCACGACCTCTGGCTCCACGTTTCACCTCAGTAGTGCCGATTTGAGTGAAGGGACCCAGCAGAGCGCTTCCGGGGCACCGACCTATCGGCCGGTGATCTCGACGTATCCCGGGGGCTCCTACAATTCCCCGGCCCCGAGTGTCCCGGAGCCGAGCGCCGCACTGCTGATGGCCCTCGGCCTGACGCTGACGAGCGCACGCATGCGGAGCCAGCGGTCCCGCTAGGGCCGCCAACGGCACCAGACGTCTCACGCGCTCGGCCGGCAGGTCCGGCCGAGCGCATAGGACGGCCGCACCGCATCCGATCGGAGCGGTCGGCTTCGATCCGTAAAAGGGCTGTGATCGGCCCTGGGTACACGATGCGACGCGCAGCCCCCCTGCAGACTCTCCACCGTTCCGGAATCCGCCGTCACCGTCGGGTTCGCTGCGTGGATGTCGCGCCGACTGTGCGACACGGCCAGTCAGAGGACGGTCATCAACGCGTCGTAGAAGACGTCGGCCCTCATGTCGTTGAGCTCGGCGACGCGGATGCGACTCCGCCGCGGAAACCGTCCGAGGATTTGCCATAACGTCCCCAGTCGCACATGTCTCCAGAACGCGGCTTGGAGAGCGGCCGCGCCTTCCCTGGCGACACTCGAGGCACGTCGGGCGAAAACCCATCCTGGTTGTCCGCCACCGGTAGGAGCTGTGTGACCGGAACTGCCTCTTCCGGCAGCCCCGCGCTGGCCTTGCCAGCCGAAGGGCGGGAGGGTCGCCGGTGTCCAGCGAACTCGACCCGGTTGGGATCCCTCCCTGCGTCTTTCGCTTTCACTGCCTTTCACCACCTGCGCGGTGTCCACGTAGGGCGCGTTCGCGTCGCTCGCACTGCGCCGGACGCGCTGCGCTTCGAACTGGGGCAGAGGTCCCATCACGAGCCGCTGGTTCGCTACGAGTCGGACGACCGGATCGCGGCGCCCGCTCCCTGATTCAGCCGAGAGGGCTCTCGAAGGAGATTGCGCGCGACGGCTTTCCCGTGTCGGTCGTCGCGGTCTAGACTGCGCGGCTCACTTTGTGAGGAGCCGTTGCATGCCCGTCCCCCGTCCGCCCCAGCCCGAAACGCCGGCGCGCGATGCGTTCGAGATCCACAAGGCGCAGGTCGCCGACGACATGGGGCTTGCGTACATCCGCGAAGGGGTTGGCGGGTATCCGCTGCTGCTGGTGCACGGCTATCCGGAGACGAAGCGCGTCTGGTGGCGAAACATCCGGCCGCTGGCCGAAGCGGGCTTCGAGGTGATCGTTCCCGACCTGCGCGGCTACGGCGATTCGGACATCTCGGAGAAGGACGAGTACGACCTCGTGCTCTACTCGCGCGACCTCTACGCCCTGGTTCACGACGTGCTCGGTCACGAGCGCTGCGGCCTTATCGGCGGGGATGTCGGTGGCGCAGTGATCTGCGATATGGCGAACCGGTTTCCCGACTTCGTGGACCGGATGATCTTCTTCAACACGGTGGCACCGATGGTGCTCGATCAGATCGAGTGGTATCAGGAACGCGGCATCGCCTTGAACCCGCTCGAGCACGGTCCGACCGGGGACTACCGGATCCGCCAGGGCCGTGACTGGAAGGAGCTGCTAGAAGAGCTGGACACGCCGCTGCGCCGCCGGCGCTACGTGCGCGACTTCTATGAGCACCGGTTGCTCGCCTCGCAGTACTCGTTCGAAGAAGAGGATTACGACTTCATGACCGAGCCGTTCGAGGACGCACGCCGCTTGTACGCGGGCTGGGCGCCGTACCAGCTCGAGTGGGGCCGCGAGATGAGCGAGGCCCCGATGCTCACGCAGCAGGTCGAGAGGCCGACGATGATTCTGTACGGCCCGGACGATCAGATCGTGCCGAAGGATTTCCCGAAGCGCTGTGAGATCGCCTTCCCAAACCGGGTTGGGCCGCTGAGCATTCCCGAGTGCGGCCACTTCCTGCAGTGGGAGCGTGCGGACGTGCTCAACGCGATGACGGAGCTGTACTTCGGCGAGCTGCGCAGCCGCTGACCCCGCCGGCCGCTCCGCGGCCTGCCCGAACGGAGAGCCCCATGCCCACCCCCTGGAAACGCGACCTCGAGGCCGATGGCAAGAAGCTGCTCGAGTGGCTTCGGCCGCGTTTGCCCGAGGCGAGCGATCTGACAATGACGCCGCTCGAGCAGCCTGGAAGTTCGGGCTTCTCTAACGAAACCCTCTTGTTCGACTTGAAGTATTCGCGGAGCGGCGAGGTGCACGAGGATAAGCTCGTGGCACGGGTTCAGCCGATCGGATTCCAGGCATTTCCGAGCTACGACCTCGGGTTGCAGTTCCGAACGATGAAGCTGCTCGAGCCGACCGACGTCCCGGTACCCGAGGTGCTGTGGCTCGAGGAGGACGACCCCAGCGTCTTCGGCGCGCCCTTCTACATCATGAAGCAGGTGCACGGCCGGGTGCCCTCGGACAACCCGCCGTACCATGTGGCGGGCTGGCTGACCGAGGCTCGCCCGGACGAGCGCACCGCAATCTGGTGGGGCTCGATCGAGTCGATGGCCCGCATCCACAAGCTCGACTACCGCGCCACGGGCTTCGGCTTCCTGGAGGACGCCTCGCTCGGGAAGCCCGGGCTCGACGCGTCGTTCGCCCACTACCAGAACTACTTCGACTGGGCGTGCGCCGGACGTCCGCAGCCGACGGTCGAGTTGGCGCGCGAGTACCTCGAAGCGAATCGCCCGACCGAGACGCATACCGGCCTGGTCTGGGGGGACGCCCGCGTCGGCAACATCATCTACGACGACGTGACGCCGGCCGCCGTGATCGACTGGGAGATGGTGACGCTCGGGGTCGGCGAGGAGGATCTCGCCTGGTCGATCTTCCTCGACCGGCATCACAGCGAAGGCATCGGAACGCCGAGGCTCGAGGGCTTTCCGAGCTACGAGGAGACCGTCGATCGCTACCAGGAGTGCAGTGGCTTCGAGGTCCGCAACCTCCACTACTACCAGGTGTGGGCCGGCTACCGCTTCGGCTGCGTGATGATGCGCCTCGCGCAACAGTTCCATCACTACGAACTGATGGACGAACAGGCGAGCCGCAACTTCGAGGTCGACAACACGGTGACGCGGCTGCTCGCCAAACTGCTCGATGCGCCGCCGCCGGTCGAGTACACCACGAACAACACGACGACCGCGTCCGGCGGTTTCGGGCCGGCAGACCCGGCCTGAGAAATACGGTAGAGGAGCGCATAGTGGCCAGTGAGGAGCACGAGACCATGGTCGACATGATGCGGGCGATGAACCCGCTCGGTAGCGCCGACATTCCGACGATGCGCGCCGGGATGGATGCGGCACCGCCGTACTCGAAGCCCGGCGACATCGAGTGGACCGAGGTCGACGCCGGAGGTGTCCCGGCCGAGTGGACGACGGCGGCGAACTCGCACCAGGACCGCCTCATCGTCTACTACCACGGCGGTGGCTACACGCTTGGCAGTGCCAAGGCGCACCGTGCGATGTGCTCGAACCTGGCCCGCGCGACGAGTTCCCGCGTGCTCAACGTCGACTACCGACTCGCGCCGGAAGCGCCGTTTCCGGCGGCGGTCGACGACGCACTCGCCGCCTACCGCTGGGCGGTGGGGCAGGGGGCGGATCCCGCGCGGACGGCCCTCGGTGGGGACTCCGCAGGCGGGGGCCTCGTCCTCGGAAGCCTGGTCGCCTTGCGCGATGCCGGAGATCGCCTGCCCGGAGCGGGGATCGCGCTCTCACCGTGGGTCGACATGACGTCGTCGAGCGACACGTTCGAGAGCAAACGCGAAGCCGATCCCATGCTCAGCCGCGAGACGATCGGCGTGATGGCCGATGCCTATCTCGCCGGCGCGGATCCACGCTCGCCGACGGCGTCGCCGCTATTCGCCGAGCTCGCCGGGCTCCCGCCGCTGCTGATCCAGGTGGGGACGGCCGAGCTGCTCCTGGGCGAAGGACAGCGGTTCGCCGAAGCTGCCGAGAAGGCGGGTGTCGATGTCTGCTTCGAGCCGTGGGACGACATGATCCACGTCTGGCACCTGTTCGCCGACCTCGTGCCCGAAGGCCGCGAAGCGATCGCCCGCATCGCCGCCTATCTGGAGGACAAGATCTGGCGCTGAACGCGCGATCCCCTCAGTGCGCCTTCCACTTCCCGGTCGAGGCGCAGATGTAGTCGCGGTCGGTGCTGAGGTCGTAGTAGCGCTGCAGTCCGGGCTCGTGGCACTTCGACTCTGGAGGGCCGTTGCCGCGCTCGACGAGCACGAACGCGGAGTTGCCCGGAACGTGCGGGAGTTCGACGCTCGCCCTGCCGCGGTCCTTGGGCTCGGGATACCAGACCTCGATCTCGTGGCCCTTCCAGGTGGAGCTGCCGCGGAGCTGGGCGAGCACGTACGCGTCCTTCGGATGGCGCGGATGGAAGTCGTGGAGCATCACCTCGGCATCGAATGAGGTGAAGGCTTCGCGCCAGTGCCCGGCGGAGACGAAGGCTCGGTCGCCCATGCGGTTGTCCGGGCCCGGCAGGGTGTTCACCAGGATGCCCGTTCGCGCGCCGCCGGTTCCGAGCTTGAAGTCGTAACTGACCTTGATTCCCTCCGGTCCCATCGTGCCCATCGACGGGATCGAGTAGCTCGAGCCGTCCGGAATCGCCGAGTCGATCACCGGTGCGATCGCGAACTCCTGCTTCACGCCGTCGTAGCCGGTGACAAGGCTGCAGGGAATCAGATGGCCGGCACCGTGGCCGGCATCGACGGCGTGATCGACGGCGCGGAAGCCGCGGACGTAGCCGTTCTCGTAGACGCCGGCGTTGCTGCCCTGGGCGATGCGATGCGTCGTGAACATCCGCGATCCCTGAAAGCGCGAGACGAGCACATAGTTGTACTGCGTTCCCTCGAGTTGATAGGCGGTGGCGTCGAGCGTTGCGCACCAGTCCGTGCGCTCGTGCGCAAAGGTGTCGCTGGCGGTAGCGGGCAGCCGGCCGTCCGGGAACGCGAGAGGGGCCTCGAGCTTCCAGGTGGCGCCGCCTTTCGGGGGATTCGGCTTCGGGTTGTGGCCCTGTTTCATCAGCCGGAACGGAATGCGCGGGCCGTCGTGCCAGATCAGCAGGCGGCGGCCGCCGGCCTGGTCGTCGTGCTGCGGCTTGCCCGACGTGGGGTGTGTGAGGAACCGGTCCGAGCCGGGCTTCAGGCGCTGCAGCGAGCTGCCCTTGCCGACCGCATCGTGGTCGCGCATGTAGATGGCGAGAGGCATCAGGCCCTCGTCGCCTCCGGCCTGTCCACCGATGGGATCGCGCAGGTCGAGCGCGATGCCCATCATGTCGCCCTGCGCTGCGTTGACACCTTCGAGTGAAATCATCGCGCCCTGACCCGGGCTCTGCTTGACGTAGCGAGCCCGCAGCAGACCCTGAGTCGTCTTGGCGAAGGCCCGGCTGCGCGGCGTCCAGCCCCCGTCTGCGCCGAGCCAGACGACGCCCGGATCGCCGGGCTCGCCGGTGATTCGGACGGGGGTGCCGTAGTCGAGCTTGCGATCGCGCGGCAGCGTCGCACAGCCGCCCTTGCGCGCGGCGAGTTCCGCCCGCGAGCACGCGTAGAGCTGGGCTTCGCCCGCCGTATTCCGCCCGCCGTCGAGCAGACGCACGTTGAACTGGTGCGGGTAGATCCAGTTCGGGGCGGTGATCCGACCCTTGGGCCGGTAGTTCTCGACGCGGCTGTCCTGGGCGGTCGCGGTCAGGGCGACGAGCAGTGCCGCGCCAATCATCAAGGGTCTGCGCATGGTTCCCTCCGAAGCCGTCCTGGGCCGACGCAATGCACGTCGGAACCCGGCGCGCCCCGAGGTTACACGCCGCGGACCTGCGCGTTGCTTGCGTACGGCCTGCGTACCCTGTGTGTCTTGCTCGAGCAGGACCCCCAGAAATCGGTGGGCCGTCGCGCGGTGTAGGACTCGGGATGCTCTATTCTTCCCGCTCGACCACGCGGAGCGACCGACGGGCGATGGCCTCGCTGCACGATTACTGGGAACTATTTGTCCTCTTTCAGGCCTCGGCGTTTCGGTCGGGGCTCGAAAGCGTGCTGCACCCGACGTGGCTCGGTCATCTCTACCTTCTCGTGATCGCCGCGTTCGTGGCGTGGGAGACATGGCGGCCCTGGCGCCCGGCGCAGCGTCGGCTTCGCCAGTCGGCTGGGCTCGACCTGTTCTACACGCTGTTCAACTACATGTTCTTCTGGATGGTTCTCGGTACGGGAGTCAGCGAGCTGGCGGCTCTGCTCTTCCGCGACGGGCTCGCGAGTGTGTTCGGGATCGAACATCTCGTAGCGATCGAGTTGGCCGCGCTTCCGCTGTGGGCGCGCTACTTGCTACTGCTCCTGCTGCTCGACTTCTCATCGTGGCTCGGGCACTGGCTGCTGCACCGGGTCGATTTTCTCTGGGCCTTCCACCAGGTTCACCACTCCGCGCGCGAGCTCGACGTTCTGAACGCGGGTCGGATCCACTTCGTCGAGAAGCTCTTCTACCCGTTCGTGTTCTACGTGCCGATGGGGATGATTGGCTTCGCGGTCGAGGACACCTTCGTCATCGGGTTGTTCATCTCGGTGTTCTCGGCATTCACTCACGCGAATGTCTATCTGCCGCTCGGGCCGCTCAGGTACGTGCTGAACAATCCGCAGATCCACCTGTGGCACCACGCGGCCGCCGTTTCCTACAAGCGCAACGTGAACTACGGGGACGCGCTGGCGATCTGGGACTACCTGTTCGGCACCTGGTATCTGCCCGACGATCGGAACGAGCTCGAGCTGGGGTTCGAGGGTGTCGAAGGCTATCCGACCGGCTTCTGGGGGCAGCTCCTCGAGCCGTTCCGGTCTTGGTCTTGGTTCGGCCGTGGTGCCTGAAGACGACTCAAAGGACTCACCGGACGCACCGAGCCCACCGGACTGGAGACAAAGAGCGAGCCTCGTAGTGGCCGGGTTGTGCCTGGCGGGAGCGTTCGTGGTCCAGTTCGGTGTTCCGGACGTCATCGGGTTCATCGGCGGGACGAGTTATGTGCGCGATGTCGAGGCTCGGCTCGAGCAAGAGGACGCTCGAGGGGCGTTGGCCGCGTTGGACTCTGCGACCTTGTTCGATCGCGATGCGCTCGAGCGTCTCGAGCGGACCGGGGCGCAAGGCTCATTGGCCGGACCGCTTCGCCGCGATGCTCGCCTGCGCATCTGGATCGCGCAGCTTGCCGTCAGTGAGCTCGGAACGCTGCGGTCGCTGACGGAGGAGCAGGGCGAGTGGCTCGATGCTGCGATCGGGAACGCCGAGCTGGCAGTCGATCTCGATCCCGCGAGTGCGAAAGCGCAGCTCGTTCTCGGGCTGCTGAATCTGAAGCGGGGAGAGGTAGCGAATGCTCGGATCGACTTCCTGCTCGCCGTGCGTCACCTCGGGGACGCGCTGGCGCGCGACCCGGAACTGTCATCGGCCCGGGCGGCGCTGCGGGTGGCGCAGCGCCGCGCTCGGGCCGATTGACAGGACGCAGTGTCCC
>Ga0055584_100006194_pt1 | contig 11725 bp, 5 predicted proteins | sample OSDHelmetaG_FD_58716 | JGI IMG/M metagenome (GOLD analysis project Ga0055584, IMG submission 58716) | Pelagic marine sediment microbial communities from the LTER site Helgoland, North Sea, for post-phytoplankton bloom and carbon turnover... | ecosystem: Environmental > Aquatic > Marine >... | reverse complement strand
CAAGCCAGCAGTAGAATCTCCAGTCCGTGATCTTAATCCGCCATCGCCAGCTGAGGTCGTTTCGCCACCGTCAATTCCCCCCACTAAAGTTAATTCCACGATGCCTCCCATTGCTGCCAAGCCGGTAGCGGTTGCGTCGCAGACTGGTTTGCCGATGGCGATTCCATTGGCAAAGCCGCTGCCGCAAGAGCCGGTTGAGCCTGAAGAGTCAGGTTCGCCGATGATGGGGGACTTAAAAATTAGTCGGGTGATTCGTCGCCGCCGAAGTAGTAAAAAGTTTGCGGTTTTGGTGGTCGTGCTTATGTTTGCAATGTTAGCCGGCGGTGCCTATTCAATCTTCCAGAATTGGAGCGTGATTGAGGATCTTGGCGGATTGGCAAATGCGAAAGATCCAACTTCTGCAGGGACGACCGCTGGAGATCCGGAAGATGACGGATTCGGTGTTAAGCCAATTGTCTCGCCATCAGACGTATCCAGTGACCCTGATGTCGATCCGCGTCCGCTGCCGAGAGTCGATCTGAATAAACTGGATGAACTTGATGAAGATGCCATCAGACAGTCTGATCGGGAAGAAAAGATGGCCAACAAGAAAGGTGACGATGACATCAAGCCTGAGGGAATGGATTCAGATGTCGAATCCAAAGATGAAAATCCAGATGAGAAAGAGGCAATGCCGAGTGATGAGAAAGGCCCGAAAGCATCTGTCTTAGTGAAGTTTGACGATTTACAGCGGGCTCAGTACGAGCGTTACTTAAATCGTGCTCGCCATAGCCTTTTTCGTCGTGACAGGGTTCGTGCGAAGCGAGCGATCGAAAATGCACAGCAAATTAAAAATTCAGTCAGCTCAGAAGTCGGTTCTGAATTTGTTGAAGATCAATTGGAAGTGGCCGGGTTGGTGGACGAATTCGTAGAGATCTACGATCTTTGTGATGGGTTTTGGGCGCAAGTCATCTCTAGCAGTACTGAAATTCTGGGCGGACAAGAACTCGAAGTCTCTAAACAAATAATTAGCCTTGTTGAATCGGACCAAGATAAGGTTATCGTGCGTAATGCTGGCTCGAATATTACATACGAATATTCGTTTCTTCCGCCTCAATTAGCTGTGGTTTTGGCTAAACAGGGGAGTATCAAAGATATCCCGACCTGGAATAAACAACTGGCAGCTTTTTATGCTGTGAATCAGGTGGATGGTAAAGATTACCGAGCACAGATTGAAAGGTTGTTGACGGAGTCGGAGGCTGCTGGCCATTCCTGTGACGGTATCCGACATTTTTCTCGTTTTGGTTTCGACTCCCTTGGGAAAGTCCAGCGAAAAGTCAAGTTTCCAAATAAAAAAGCCCAACAGGAAGGGATCTCAAGTTTTCGGATGGAACAAGAGTACGAGTCGGTGTCTGATCTTTCGTCGGGCCGCGCATTGATGGCGGCACAGGCATTGGAAGATCGGCTTACGAATGATGTTGCTCAAGACGTAATTTTCCTAGAGGAAATTAGGAAATTGGGAATTCGATCTGGTGATCCGGGAACCGTGGTCGACGCGATAAGTGAGCTCGGTAATTTGTCATTGGTTAACGTTTCAAATCTCCTTTGTGAATCCTATTTGGAAATGGCGGATTCGGAGCTATCGGTAAGTCAGCGTCGAAGTTTGATGGAAGTAGCGATTCCGTACTTGAAATCGGAGCTGGGGCAGAAATCTAAGTTGAAACCCCGGGAGCAACTTGTTGGGGCTTTGATGAAACTTGCTCAGGTGTATGGAATGGCAGACTCCGCACGCCGTTTGGATCAAGTCGAGCTCTAATTTGCAGTTGGGTTGCGGTTTAAGTCTCGGTTTAAGATTGGCGTCGCGTTTTAGCTGGCAGGCCTGCTCACATTCCGGTATCGAGGGAATTTGAGTTGCGTCATTTTGTAGACGAAGTCTACGATTCGCCCTACAATAAATTCTTTTATTGCAAACCGTCTGTGGAGTTATTCATGCCAATTAAGGTAACTGGTTTTGCGGCCGTCTTTTGTTTTCTTACAATTGCCTCTGTTTTGTTAGTCGACGCCAGTGCCGACGAACGGCCAAATGTTCTTTACATCATGTCTGATGATCATACCAGTCAAGCGGTGGGAGCATACGGCAGTCGATTAGCTGGTCTTAATCCTACGCCCACGATAGACCGACTTGCGCGTGAAGGAGTCATGTTCGAAAATGCATTTTGTACAAACTCAATTTGCTCTCCAAGTCGAGCTTGCGTTCTGACTGGGCAGTATAACCATATAAATGGTGTATATGACCTTCGGGGAAAAGTACCGGCCGACCAACAATATCTCGCAATTGAGATGAAAAAGGCCGGGTACCAGACCGCGATGATTGGAAAATGGCATTTGAAAATGGAGCCCGGTGCATTTGAGCATTATTGTGTTTTGCCAGGTCAGGGTAAATATTTTAATCCGGAGTTTCGAGTTCGGGGTGACCAAAAGTGGCCTAAAAATACAATCAAGTTTGAAGGGATGCATTCGGTGGATGCAATCACCAACTTAACAATCAATTGGTTGAAAGAGGGTTGGGATCGGGAGCGCCCGTTCTTTTTGATGCATCACTACAAATCTCCGCACGACTATTTTAAATATGCACCTCGATATGAGTCTTATTTGGCGGATACTGAAATTCCAGAACCTGAAAACATGTGGAAGCGAGATCCGAATTTTGGTTCTCTCGCGACGCGCGGTGAAAACGATGAACTTGTTCCACACATTGGAACCTCAATTGGTAGAAGAAACCCCAGGCGTAGTTACGCTGCGGATTTTAAGATTGATCCCGAACTATCTGACGAAGAAGCAAAGCGAGCCGCCTACAATGTATATCTCAAGGCTTATCTGCGTTGTGTCAAAGGCGTAGATGATAATCTAAAACGATTGTTTGACTATCTAACGTCAATCGGGCAGTTGGATAATACGTTGATTATCTACACTGGAGACCAAGGATTCATGCTTGGTGAGCACGACTATCAAGACAAACGCTGGATGTACGAAGAGTCTCAGCGCATGCCGTTTTTGGTTCGCTATCCAAAATCGATTCCTGCTGGCTTAAAGACCGATGCGATTATCGAGAATGTCGATTTCGCACCAACCATGTTAGCCTTTGCTGGTGTGAAAACTCCGGACTATATGCAGGGGGAGAGTTTTAAAGAAATTTGTGAAACGGGAAAAGAAACGCCAGGTTGGAAGCAATCTGCCTACTATCGGTATTGGATGCACATGGCTCACCATGACAACCCGGGACATGTTGGAATCCGAACCAAAGACTACAAGCTCATCTTTTATTATGGTGCAGGCTACGGAGCTAAAGACGTTCGGACTCCGCCAGCGTGGGAGCTTTACGATTTAAAGAAGGATCCTAGCGAAAACGTAAACCAATATGACAATCCAAACTACGGTGCGATCGTAGAAAGTCTGAAACGGCAGCTTGCTGCGAAGCGGACGCAGATCGGCGATACGGGTGCTGATTATCCAGAGATAGAAGGAGTGATTCAGAAGTTTTGGGATTATGGCACGGCTGAGAAAGCCGAGTCAGCCAAAATTTCAAATCAGTTTCTTCGGCATAGAACCAACGAATTAAAGCAAATGAAAAAATAGGCCGCACCGCTAAGCGAGGCCGATTAGGCATGGTTTGTTCGGTTGAAGGGTTAAGGCGAGTTATTCGCACTCGGAAAGAAAGCTGGATTTTTCGAATCAAATACGCCGTTTTTAATTTCGGGAATCTGTGGAAGATTTTGCGATTAAATCGTGTGCGCAGTTTTGTTCTCGATTCCATTTTTTCGTAAGTCTAGGTCTTTTGTCCATTTTCGTTTGTCGATGAACCGCATGTTGAGATTAAACTGTCCCCGCTGTAGTGCCGAATTCGCTGTTGCGAATCCAGCGGTGGGTTCGTTTTGTCCGGTATGTAATTTTTGTAACACGCGGTTTGAGCTTTTTATCAGCCAAGATAAGGACCGGCAGTTTTATCTAGATACTGGTTACATTTCAAACATTGAGGTAACTCAGGTCCGAAATTCGGACAGTTCAGTATCGCCGTTAAAATTGGTTCCGATTGAGGAAGCACTGAAGGAGGGCGGCGGTGCCGAGGGTGGTCCATCCAGTGAGAATGAAACTCCGGATTCTCCAACAGAGGATTCTGAACTGGATTTGACGTTGGCGGCTGGGCAATCCGATGATACGGCGGCGGGTTCCGGTGTCCGCGGTCGTCCAATCGCAAACACAGTTGATTTTTCGCCGCTGACTCCACCAGAAAAAGAACAAGCAGAATCTGCCAATTCCTCCGGCGCTCCAGCAGAAGGTCCCGAGTTAGATTTGACGGTTGCAACCGGACAGTCAGACGATACGGCGGCAAATTCTGATGTACTGGATCGACCAAAAACAAAATCGATCGATTTTTCACCGTTGCCTCCGCCTGTAGATGAGGCTGCTGAATCTGCATCGGGATTTCCAGCTGAGATTGGTCCTTATCAGCTCATCGGTTTGTTAGGTGAAGGCGGGATGGGCTCGATCTACCTTGCAAAACAAATATCACTCGACCGAAAAGTAGCATTAAAGGTTGTTAAGTCTCATCTCCTTAAGAATGAATCGATGATGGTTCGGTTCACGCGCGAGGCGTTTGCGGCTGCCCAGTTGATTCACCCTAATGTCGTTCAGATTTACGACATGGGTAACGATCGTGGAAATTGTTATTTCAGTATGGAATTGGTAGAGGGGCAATCTCTTCAGGATCTAATCAAGAACAATAAAAAATTAGATCCAGAACAGGCGTCGAATTATGTTTTGCAAGCGGCTCGGGGCCTGGAGTGCGCCCACAATGCCGGGATGGTTCATCGGGATATTAAGCCAGCGAATCTGTTGGTTAATCAGGAGGGGCTAGTAAAGGTCGCTGATCTTGGTTTAGTCAAAGTTCCCGAACGCGACGAGTCCGAATTAGATGAGGGAGACATCAGCGCCCTTTCGTCGTCCAAAGAATTGACACAATTTGGTAGTACAATTGGTACGCCCTATTACATGGCACCGGAGCAGGCGACCAGTTCCATGAGCGTCGATTTGCGGGCCGATGTCTATTCGTTAGGTTGTACATTTTATGTTTTGCTGACCGGGCAGCGTCCTTTTGATGGACGAACAGTAATCGAAGTGGTGGCGAAGCACACTTCGGCCCCGCTGGTACCGCCAAGCTTGATTGTCGATCGGGTGCCCGAAGTGCTCTCACAGATCATTGCCAAAATGATGGCAAAACTGCCCGAAGATCGCTATCAAAGTATGGGTGAGTTGATAGTCGAATTGGAGAATTATCTTGGAATCAGTTCTGCGGCGCAATTTACGCCGGCCGAAGAAGATGCAAGATTGATGGAGACTTGCGCGGATGCTTATAACTTTTTCCCGATGACTCGAGTTCGAACGGTGACTCCTCTGGCGATTCTGGGAGTGTCCCTTTTCGTCGCCTTTAATTTGGTTTTTATAAACTGGCAATGGGCGACGGGAGTGCTTGTTTTTCCGCTAGCCGGATTCATCAGTTACCTGATCACCCAAGGGGTTAATGACAATACGGTTCTCTATCAGCTTTGGCGTGAGCTGTCCTATCGTAAACAGGGAATGGCTCTACTTAAATGGAATTTCGCAGTCATTTTATGGTTGATCGCGGCGTTTATGGCAGGCGTCTTTTTTCATTGGTTGGTGATGGCCGCGGTAGGAGTAATCGTTGGGGCCGGAATTTATGTCTTCATCGATAAACCCATTCGAGAGCATCGAAAACCACTGATTGCCAAATGTGAGCGTTTGATGAAACGAATGCGGGTAATGGGGATGGATGAATCTACGTTGCAAATGTTCGTAGCTAAATATTCTGGAAATCACTGGGAGGAAATTTTTGAACAACTGTTTGACTACGAGTCGAAAAGGAAAGTTCGAAATGAGCTAAGTAATACTGTAATGGGTCGTCACAAGCCAAAGTTTCGCCCTTGGGTTGATGTGATGATTGATGCCTTCGAACGGAGAATAGAGTCGGGTGAGGTAGCTCAGGACCAAGTCCTTCTCCAGCGAGTCGAACAAGCCGGGTTGCTGGACAAAGGTATCAAATCGGGAGAAGCGAGAAAGCAAGCGTTCCAAATGGCCAATGCAATGGTCGACAAAGGCGCGGGGTACCGTTCGAACATGTGGGGCAAGCGGGACGATTCAAAAAATATAGAAATGCGCCGGCAGCAGCAGTTGGACCGAGTTAATAATATGATGCGAGAGGCGAGGAGTGGGCGGCAGCGACGGAGTTATACTCTGATTGGCCGATTGACACCCTGGTTGGATGGCTTCTGCGGTTCTTTCTTCCGTGCTTTATTGGGTTCCTGTTTAGTCGTCATTTGCTTAATTTGGGCCAATCAAAATAATTTATTTGAAAGTACTAGTGATCAATTAATTGGCGAAACCACGAAGGTTGCGGCTCAGAGCGACGGTGTCACGACTCCGCTTGCCGTGCCGCTGTTCGGCGTTTTGATCGATAGTTTTAATCCGCTTGTGGCTGGGTTATTAATGGTTGCCTCGTCCATTTTCGTGGGTTGGCGGGTGACGGCTTGCGTTTTCCCGGGCCTCGCGGTGATCTTAGCTGGAACGCATTTGGGCCTTCCAGAATTAATTAGTCTTCCGTATTTCGATTCAACGAGTATCGTTTTGGGCGGGGGCCTATTCGTTTGTGGAATTGTCCTTTCAAGATATGTGAAATAGCCTTCGTTTGTATTTTCGAAGAGAATTGCCAAACGTTTACCATCGATTCTTGCTTAAATTACCTGGTCGCCATGCAATTCAAAAATACTGACGTTGTAATTAAGGATATCAGTCTTTTCTTCCTTCCAGTCCAAACTCGGGTTCCTCTGAAGTTTGGAAGTGAAACGCTGGAGCAAGTGACATGTGCCAGAGCAAAGATCACTGTAGAAGATCGATCTGGGAATTTGGGAGTCGGGTGGGGAGAAACACCACTTTCGGTACAGTGGGTTTGGCCGAGTGCATCGGCTTACTCGGAACGGCATGACGCATTGGTTGAGTTTTGTAAACGCTTGGCGAGAGCATTTTTAGATTTTAAATGTTCCGGGCATCCGTTGGAAATTGGCCATGAGTTCATTGAGGAGCAACTACCGCACATTCGACAGGCCTTTAATTTGGAACGTCCGACGGAGGCTATGCCGCAACTGGCGGGACTCGTGGCGGCGAGCGTATTTGATCAAGCGATCCATGACGCCTATGGAAATGTGCATGAGGTTGACATCTACCAAACCTATGGCGTTGATTTTATGAATCGGGATTTAAGTTGGTTTTTTGAAAGTAACCAACAAGCCGGAGACTCACGAGTGGCTTTTAAAGGGCGGTATCCTAACGATTATTTGATTGCTGAGCCGCCGAAGCGTCTTCCTGTTTGGCACCTTGTTGGTGGATTGGATCCGCTGGTGGAGGAGGACAGGGAGGGTGATGAGCCAATGGATGGTTACCCAGTCGTGTTGGTGGACTGGATCGAGCGGGACGGACTGAAGTGTCTCAAAATCAAACTTCGCGGAAATGACGCGAATTGGGACTACCAACGTCTCGTAAAAATCGGTGAAATTTCACTCAACCATGATGTACATTCGCTCACGGCAGATTTCAACTGCACTGTCAGTGATCCGCAGTACGTTAATGAAATACTTGATCGGTTAGAGAGGGAATATCCCGAAATTTATCGTCGCCTGTTGTATGTCGAACAGCCATTTCCCTACGACCTTGAAGCTCACCGCATCGATGTTACGTCAGTCTCTCAGCGAAAGCCGTTGTTTCTTGATGAGAGCGCCCACGATTGGCGCTATGTGAGACTTGGCAAATCATTGGGTTGGTCAGGGGTGGCTCTCAAGACCTGCAAAACACAAACAGGCGCCCTGTTAAGTCTATGCTGGGCCAAAGAAAATGGAATGCCGCTGATGGTGCAGGACCTGACAAATCCCATGCTCGCTCAAATTCCTCATGTGAGACTTGCTGCACATGCTGGAACGATTATGGGTGTGGAGTCAAATGGAATGCAATTCTATCCGGAGGCTTCCCTTCCAGAGCAGATGGTTCATCCAGGAATTTATCAAAGGCGAAAAGGAGTGCTGGATCTTTCTACCATTAAAGGTTCCGGTTTTGGCTATCGAGCGAATGAGATTGAACGGATGTTGCCAGAGCCTGTAGCATTTCTCTGAATTAGAAACACTCAAAGCCAGAGTGTCAGCCGCGGGGCAAGGAATCATTTTCGATTTAATCGGCTTGGTTTGTCCCCGTGTCTTGGCCAGTCTTTTACCAAATAGCTTTTTAAGATGGCAATCAATTCCAGATTCGAGAGTTCCGAAGAGGTGTGGTGATTTCCCAGTTTGCTGAGAGTTCTTCGCAGTAGCAAGAGATGAGTTAAAAATTTGGTTTGGGGTCGGGTGTCAATATTGTGGTATAATGAGTTCGAAAGTGGTGCGCTCCATCACTGGCTCGAAACTCTTATTAGATTTGAGACGTCATGAAACTAATTGGATACGCTTTTGAATCTGGGAGGATAGACTTTCCAGAGGATGATAATTCGTGGGCATTCCAGCGAATTAAATCCAGCATGAAAGAGAGTCAAAAAGACCAAATCCGCCTCGATCCTACTCAGGCTCCCATTGAACTTCGTTCTGCAGTTGGCAATGGAGACCAGGTTCCCGTTTGGATGGAATCGATGGAGACTGTTCTGGGGACGGCTAACTCTATTTATTTACAACTCAAGAATGGACTTCTGCGTTTTCGGCGAGCCAATCACGAAGCAGGCGCGAACCGAACTTTTATCACGCTTGGAACGCAAAGTGAGTTCGACGCATTCGCACATCAAAACTGGCGGAACATCCGTTATTTATTTGCTAGTCGGCGGATAGGGGCATTTTGTTTTGACGTGACAACAATGTTCACCTACAAAAATGACTTTGACGAAAAAACAAAACGGATTGAATTGACTGCCAGACTCGATTCGCCGGATCCGGAAGGCGCTCCGCAATTCACTTTGGATTCCTCGGGAGCCAATGCTAGTGTTGAGGTGATTGAATGGAGAGGAACTGTCAAAGAGGGCGAGATCGGACGCTACCATCCCGAGGGGTCTCACATAGAAATGAACGTTCGCCTAGTCAATCGACCGTTTACAATTCTTCACGAGAATCGCGTTGAATTTAATAATCATTCATTTACATTTAGCGGCGATAAAATGAAAAACGCGTTTGAACGCGTCCTGCGAAATCGGCGAGCCGAGATCGACCAGCGCAATTCTGATCAGCAAAACCCAACGGACAGTTGAACTCCGCTTACATTGAAAGAGGTTTCTCAAAGCATGGTTGCTTCTGGCATCAGCAGTAGCAAAGGGACACCAAGCAGGCGTGCGTTCGACCAAGGCTGTTAAAAGCGACAGGTTACGGCAGCTTGTGTAAAAGGGCAGTTTTCAACAGAATTAGCTGAAGAGAGCGTGAACTGGATGTGCCTTGACGAGTTCTCGAGGTTGATTCAAGTGGTTCATTACCATCGTTTCGGGATTGATTCCAAAGGCGTGATAAATTGAGGCGAGTAGTTCGCCCGGATGGACGGGGTCCTCGAGTGGAGCTGAAGCGGTTTCATCTGACTTTCCGTGGACATAACCCCGCTTGGTACCCGCGCCGGCGACAAGTCCGGTGTAACAATAGGGCCAGTGGTCTCGACCGTCGTTGGAATTATCGTTACCCGATGTGCTGACACCCCGTTGTGGACTACGTCCAAACTCTCCAATTACGACCACCATCGTTTCGTCCAGCATTCCACGTTGGTCAAGATCCTCGATGAGTCCGCTCACGCCGGCATCAAACATGGGTGCCGACTGGTTTTTCATTCTCTTGCTTAAGTCTTTGTGTTGATCCCAGCTATGGTTATCGCTGTTGGCGACTTTGGGCCAGATTACCTCGACCACTCGGGTACCGGCTTCGACGAGACGTCTGGCCAATAATAGGCTGTCACCGAAGGTGTTTCGGCCATAGCTTTCCCGGGTCCTCTCAGATTCTTCACTCAATTGGAATGCGTCACGAGCGCGACCGGAAACAACAAGGTCGAGCGCTTTCTGGTAATGTTGGTCGAGCTTAAATGATTCGACAGCTTTATCAATTTCCGGCATTTGGCCATTCACCAGATCTCGCAATTTCGCTCGTCGCCTTAAGCGGGTCGAGAACACATCGGCGGGTAATTGAAGATCGTCAATCTTGATTCGGGTCATCTTTTTCATGTCAAGATCGCTGCCGGTTGGATAGAGCGTGTAGGGATCAAACGCTTTTCCAAGGAATCCAGCCGCGCCACCCTTTCCCACGACATTACTTTCCTGAAGTGGTCGAGGGAGCATAACAAAGGGTAGCATTGGAACTTCAACTGGCTTCATTTTAACTAAATGAGAACCGAAATTGGGAAAGTCTTTTGGGGACGGAGGCTCAAGTTGTCCGGAAGGACTGACTTTATCGGTGGTGTAACCGGTCATCATTTGATAGATGGCTGCAGTGTGGTTGAACAGGCCCACCGGTGTGTAGCTCATCGCCCGCATCATCGTAAACCGGTCGTTCAATTGAGAAAGGCGAGGCAAATTTTCTGTGAATTTGATTCCGGGGATTTTCGTCGAGATCGGCTTGAACACGCTTTTGACATTATCAGGCACATTTTCTTTAGGATCCCATAAGTCAATATGGCTCGGACCACCCTGAAGGTAGACCATGATAATGCTCTTAGCCTTATTCCAACCTGCGCCCTGAACGCTGGGCTGCGATAAGCTCGCGTTAGCAGATTTAAGTTTAAGCATGCTCCCCAGTGAGAGTCCTAGTACGGCGCTTCCACCAACCCGCATGATATCTCGACGAGTGACCCTCAATTGTGGGTCACAAAGATCTTTGGCGGCATTGCCGACGATTCGAAACATTGTATTCTCCGTGCGAATCTAAAGGTTGGATGATTATCGATTGAACAAAAACGATGGACTGTTGATTAAAGCCCAGGTTAGGTCCTGGGTTGCGGTTAAACGACGGTTTTCAAGTTGCTTCTTGCTGATGATTAAATCGTTTTCTAGCTGTTGGAGTTTCGCGTTCACGGGAAGAGGCAGTTCGTACCTTCCAAGCTTTTCTCGCAACTTTTGGATTTCAGCCGGGACCGCAATCATTATTTCTGCGGTTGCAAGTTTGGCGGTTAGCTCTTTAATGGTCGGGTCATCCTTTTCAAACAATCCCTTTAATAGATCAGTTTGTGTTTTGGACAACTCAGCTTCGGGCACCTTGAGTTCTGCGAGGAGATACTCCGGTAGACTAAGGTTCACAGGTTTTTCAAACTGGGTCGTTGATATTCGGAAAGCTCCGATTTGATGCTGGTCGTCAAAATTTTGATGCATTTTGAATCGGATTTTCGCGCCTTCGGGAAGGTTGAGCGGTGCTTCGAGTTGAAAGGTTGCCCAACTGATTTTTCCAATTGCGTTGAAGAGGGCCCAACCTCCTTGATTGGTCGAATTGCCATCAATTAGTTGAGCGGCTGAAAAATTCCCCTGGGTGATGTTGGCGAGACTGCTTGATATTTTTGCCTTCTCCCATTTGTCAGGTTGTTCGGGATTGGAGAATTCAATTTCGAATTCTGTGAGGACAAGATTTCCATTGATAGCCAGTCCCGGACCTTTTGCCGGTAAACTAGGATCGCTAAGTAATTCGAGCCG
>Ga0055584_100006193_pt1 | contig 11727 bp, 13 predicted proteins | sample OSDHelmetaG_FD_58716 | JGI IMG/M metagenome (GOLD analysis project Ga0055584, IMG submission 58716) | Pelagic marine sediment microbial communities from the LTER site Helgoland, North Sea, for post-phytoplankton bloom and carbon turnover... | ecosystem: Environmental > Aquatic > Marine >... | reverse complement strand
GCCGGGTACAAGCGTCGCCAGGAAACATTTCAATACGGAAAGCTGACCGACCCATGCATACAGCAACTGCGCAGCACTGGGCGGGATCAGTAGACCCAGCGGGCTGGCGCTAATGACCAGCGCAGCGGAAAAGCCATCCGGATACTTTGCCCGCCGCAAATGCGGCATGATGATTCCGCCGATGCAGGTAAGGGTCGCCGCCCCGCTACCGGAAATTGCGCCAAACATGGCACTGGCGACGACGGATGCCGCACTCAGACCACCCCTGAGGTGGCCGAACATGAGTTCGGCGATCTCAACGATGGGATTGGCGATCTTACCCCGCTGCATGATACTACCAGCCATCATAAACAGCGGAATGGCCAGCAGGATCACGGAATTCATTTTCCAGTGTCCGGTGGCGAGAAATCCCGAAACATCGTGACCTCCCGTATAAGCCAGCAGGATCAGCACTCCGCCAAAGGCCAGTGGTACCGACACACCAATTGCCAGCAGGACGCAAATAAGGAGAATGGCAAACGCGATTACCATGACACGTCTCCGCCTTCGACGATTTCCTGCTTGTCAGTCTGCACGGCTGCCACGTATCGGTCCGGCCCAGCTCTCAACATCAGATAAAGAGACAATGCGCTGTAGAGGGACATGAAAAAGAAACCGATGAAGATTCCAAGCCGTGGAACGAAAAAAGGAATTTTGAGTGCGATGGTCGTTTTCCAGCTGGGGTAATCGGCAATCTCGTTCGACAACATCAGCCAGGCCCAGTAAAGAATGATCAGCGTAATGACGAGTTCAATGATCGTGACCGCTATCTTGCGCAGCCACATAAACCGATGGTTGTCGGTAATCGTATCCAGAAGATCGGCGTTTATCTGCTTGCCATAGAAGGTGCCAAGAGCGCTGCTGAGAAAGAATATCCAGAAACAGATGGGCAGCAGCCACTCTTCATAAGCGAACAGATCCTGTTCCAGAATGTACCTGAAGAAAACCACGCCGAAGAAGGTGATGGGCAGGATGGGCAGGGATATGACGACCAGGATCGTCTTGATTTTGACCATTATATGAACAATTCTGCGCAGCCCTGACGGCAGGTTATCTTCAATTAATATCATAGTGTCATGACCTCCAGAAACAGGGAATGCTCCAATCTCTATCAGAGCATTCCCCGATCACATCATAATGTTTCTTCGGGATAAGTGGCTTATTCAGCGTTCAGCTTATCCATGGTTTCCTGACCGATAGTCTTGGCCAGTTCCGGCCAGACGTTTTTCTTGATGTGAGCGACCAGAGCGGCCCGCTCGGCTGGTGTGTAATCCAGGATTTCATATCCAGCTTCTTTCATTTGATCGACAAATCCCTGACTGCGTTCCCAGGCCTTGTCAATCCCGATCCGGGCAGCTTTTTCGGAGGCTGCGCGAACAACATCACGCTGCTCCTTGTTCAGTTTGTCCCAGGTTTTCTGGCTTGCGTAGATCGCTGACGCTTCGACAAAGGTGTTGACCGGGACATAATATTTGCCGATACCAGCCGCGGCGAAGGTTGTATAAGCCCATTCAGGAGTGCAGCAGATCGCGCCATCTATAACGCCGGACTGCAGGGCTGGAAGGACCTCTGCCCAATTCATGGTGGTCGTCCGGTAGCCAATACTTTCGACAGTCTTCTTGGCCACTTCAGAACTCCAGACGCGGATATTCATGCCTTTGTCACCGAAACCAGCATGGTCGTTTGGCTTTTTCTCGGCTACCACTCCGATCAGTCCCTCACCAACATTGCTGAGATAGACCAGGCCAAGATCGTCCATAATTTCGCGAAGGGTATTATTGAAGGCGGAGTCAGGGTTGCCGTAGACAGCCTTCAATTCATCAAAGGTGGTCACCAGGCCAGGAAGGTTCATGATCTCCAGTCGCGGATCGGCCTGGGCGTATATAAAAGCCTGAACGATATCGATATTGCCGCGAATAGCATCTTCAACCAGCTCTTCGCCGGAACCGAGCTGCGAGGCAGGAAAATATTTGACCTTCAATCCAACATTCGCAGCCTCGATTTCCTTGACCATGTTCTCCATGATCTCATTACCAAAATGTTTCGCCGGCCAGGTGCCGGCTATCTTCAGTCGAATATCTGCGGCAAAAGTGGCTGTCGATACCGAAAAGGCAAGCGCCAGGCCGAGAAACAATCTCCCAATCTTTAAATTATTCATTGCGTATAAAACTCCTCTAAATGTTTGTATTTATCTTGTAAAAATTCCCTGTGTCATTAGCCTGAACAAACAGGGCTTTCCTTCCAATCGCTATTTAGTTTAAGCTTGAGATCCTTGGGAATATTGAATATACAAGACGAAACAATGAACATTTCAGACTTATCGGGGTGCAGGTGAATCAACTACTCTTTATCCTGAAATCCAGTGTCTCCTGATTCGCGCTCAGCGGCGGACTTTGCTTCCGTTTTCACCCGACCTCCTGCCGTTTTAGATATCGCGCCTGACATGCGAGTTGGATTTATTCTGTCTCCCTGTTTTTCATTGTTACCCTTCGCCAGCTTTATCGAAAGCTTGCGCCATGCAGCTGACGAAGCAGATTTTAGCCGACAGATTTATTGCCACTGGAAGATTATCGGTGCAACAACAGAACAGATAAACGCCAGCTGTGGTGTCGGCATTTCACCGCATGAAATCTTTCCCGATTACACGGAATTTGATTACATTGTTGTGGTGGGAGGTCAGCTCCCAGAGAGCCTGGAGCAGCCTCAAGAGACGCTTAATTACCTGCGTCAAGCCTACGAAGCTAATATCTCAATTGTCGGTCTTTGCACCGGTAGTTTTATCCTTGCACAGGCAGGTCTACTGGATAACCGCCGTTGCGCCATCCACGTCGATCATCACAACCAGCTTAAACAATTATTTCCTTTGTGCCTGCCTGAATCTGATCAGATTTTTATCAATGATAACGAGGTTATCACTTGTCCCGGTGGTACGGCTGCGCTTGATCTTGCCTTCTCATTGATCGAGGAACGCTGTGGAAAGGCTCGAGCAATTAAAGGACTGGCAGCGCTTTGCGTGGAAAGACATCGTGCAGCGCACCACAGGCCAAATCGCCTCTACGGCAATTTATCGGTCTGTGGAAACGAGCATGTAGAAAAGGCTGCGGATATTATGGAGCGGCATATTTCCACGCCTTTCAAAATTCGTCAGCTTGCCCAGATGCTTAATATTTCAGAGCGTGAGCTCAACCGATCCTTTCACCTGCATTCCGGCGAGCCACCGACCACGATCTGGCGCAAAATGCGCCTGTCCTATGGCCACTGGCTCTTAGTCAATACGACCAAGCGCGTTACCAGGATTGCCTTCGAGTGTGGTTTTTCCGATGGGGCACATTTCTGTCGCTGGTTTAAGAGAATCTACAATGAATCGCCGATAGAGTTCCGAAACCGTCGCAACGAGGTTTAGGCGCCTTAACGGGCACTCAAGCTTCATGGCGGTTGCGCCAGTATTCCTGACCTGCCAACAAAGAACCTGCGTCTACATTGGTACCATGGTGAGCAATGGTTTTGGGATACGCTTGTTGATGCTGCCGTGGCGAATAATAGCGCCGTTGCAGGGTGGATGCCGCACCTTATTTCAGAATTTTCAATTCAGTGACGCCGAGTCAAGTATTTGGTTTTAATGTAGGCTATGCGAGGCAATTCACATCTCAAATTGCATCACTGTCTGACAGATATCTATTTAATTCCTGGCAAGCGCCTCAATATATTGTAAAAGAAGCCGATGTGAAACCTGGCACAACCAATCCAATACCTGTGGTCGATTTGAAACAGTTACTTAATACTGCGCTGGAGGCGTTTGAATCGCTAAAGCGGGAGGCACAATGAACATATTGCACCTGGTATTAGGAGACCAGCTATCGCAGTCGATCACAAGCCTTGAGGGGTGCGATACGTCCAAAGACATTATTCTGATGTGTGAGGTGGGTGATGAAGCGAGATACGTTAAGCACCATAAGAAAAAGATCGCATTTTTATTTTCTGCAATGCGTCATTTTGCAAAAAACCTCGAAGAACGTGGATACAGGATTGAATACACAAAACTTGATGATGAAAACAATGCTGGATCTTTCCGCGGTGAGGTTGAGCGCGCTTTGCAGCGCCATAACATTGACCAGATCATCGTCACACATCCGAGTGAGTACCGCGTGCTTGAGGATATAAACAACTGGCAGAGTGATTTTGGCATCCCCGTCGAAATCAAGCCGGATGATCGATTCTTATGTACGCCAGCAGAGTTTGCTGATTGGGCCAAAGACCGAAAACAGCTGAGGATGGAATACTTTTATCGTGAGATGAGAAAGCGATATTCCATTTTAATGGATGGTGAAAAGCCAGTCGGTGGGCAGTGGAATTATGATGCTGAAAACAGAAAACCTGCCAAAGGCGGACTTACTGTACCGAAACCCTATTTTAATGACATAGATGATATTACGTGTGAAGTGATCAACCTTGTTGGCGAACGATTCCCTGATCACTTTGGAGATCTGAAACCGTTTAATTTTGCCGTGACACGCAAACAGGCACTTAAAGCATTGCAGCTGTTTATCGACAAACGCCTCAGCCATTTTGGGGATTATCAGGATGCGATGATTGAAGGTGAGCCCTGGATGTATCACTCGCATATCAGTTTTTATCTTAATTGCGGTTTGTTGTTGCCATTGGAATGTGTGCAGGCAGCTGAGGAAGCCTATCACCAAGGTAAAGCGCCCCTCAATGCAGTAGAGGGTTTTATCCGCCAGATCATTGGGTGGCGAGAGTATGTACGTGGCATTTACTGGCTTAAGATGCCGCAATATGCAGAGCAAAACTTTTTTAAGGCTGAGCGCCATCTTCCTGATTTTTACTGGACGGCCAACACCAAAATGAACTGCCTGCGCCAATGCGTGCTGGAAACTCAACAAAATGCTTATGCACATCATATTCAACGTCTGATGGTGCTGGGTAATTTCGCTCTGCTGGTGGGTATTGATCCAAAACAGGTGAATGAATGGTTTTTGATTGTCTACGCCGATGCATATGAATGGGTCGAGCTTCCCAATGTGTCTGGCATGATTCTTTTTGCAGATGGGGGCTATCTAGCCAGTAAACCTTATGCGGCTGGTGGCAGTTACATCAATAAAATGTCCGATTACTGCAATAATTGCGATTACAAGGTGACAAAGAAAAATGGCCCTGATGGCTGCCCATTTAACTATTTGTACTGGAATTTTCTTGCTCGCAACCGCGAAAAACTACAGTCTAACCATCGCATTGCTATGATGTACAAAACCTATGATCGGATGGATGAAGATAAAAAACAGGCTGTAAGTGATGACAGCCAACATTTCCTGGATGGTCTATCATGACAAAGAAATCTGACTTGCCAAAAAAAACATGTCCTGTGTGTCAGCGCGCTTTCAGCTGGCGCAAAAAATGGCAAAAAGTCTGGGATGAGGTGAAGTACTGCTCAAAAAGATGTAGTAACAATAAAACAAAGGCAACGGTATGATAACCGTATTTTACGATGGAAAATGTGGGTTATGTTCCAAAGAAATCAAACATTACAGAAACATTGCTCCTGATGGTGTGTTTGACTGGCAAGATATTACTGTATCCACTGATGATCTTCAGAACGCTGGTATTAGCATTTCTGAAGGTTTGAAGCTGCTTCACGCCAAGGATAATAATGGCAGGCTCTATGTGGGTGTCGAAGCGTTTATTTTGATCTGGAAACAGTTAAAGCGCTGGCAGATCTTGGCACTGTTTGTGTCTCTCCCGTTAATCCGACAGATCGCAAATCTAGCTTACAGAACGTTTGCTGGCTGGCGTTTCAGGAGATTGCAGCATTGTCAGCTGGCAGCAGAAAATGAGGGTAAGTTATGATATTGGTATTTGGTGCATTGCTCGGATTTATCTCTGTGGCTTTTGGGGCATTGGCTGAACATGGACTCAGAGAAAACATAACCGATGAAGACTTTCGCTTCCTTATGACGGCGGTGCGCTACAACCAGGTGCATGCGGTGGTGATAAGTTCGATAGGCTTGGTCATGCTGGGTGGTGGAAAGCTAGCCAAACTACCGGCATTAAAGTGGAGTGGTGTGCTGTTTATCATTGGCACCATTCTATTCAGCGTCAGCATTTACCTCTCTGTCTCATTCGATATTTCCGGTCTTGTGAATCTAACGCCTGTTGGCGGCATGACAATCATGGCGGCATGGCTGTTGTTGGTGGTGTCTGGTGTATTAGCGAAGAAAGCAAATTGAAGAAAACGTGGATTGTGATTGTAACGGTTGTTGCGTTTATTCTGATAGGAGGAACACTGGTGGGGCCGATCATGAGTGATGTAGAGCAACCTGATTATGAAATTATTGCCCTGGAGCAGAATATCGAAATCAGGCGTTATTCGCCAATGATTATTGCCGAGGTGGAAGTTGAAGGTGAACGCAAAGATGCCATTAGCAATGGATTTCGTATGCTGGCAGATTACATTTTTGGAAATAACACTGTGCAACAAGATATTGCGATGACAGCACCTGTCCAGCAACAGGCAAACAAAAAGATCTCAATGACGGCACCAGTTCAGCAACAATCTTCAGGGGAAGCATGGAAAGTCAGTTTTGTGATGCCAGCAGAATATAGTTTGGAGGTATTGCCAAAACCCAATAATGAAGACATCAAGCTGAAAGAAATACCCGAAAAGCAGTTCATTGCTATTCAATTTTCTGGAACGAATTCAAGTAATAATATTGCCAGGCATGAGGCGCTGCTAATGCAGCATATTGAAGAAAGCAAAATTAAAACAGTCGGCTCATTAAAGTATGCTTTTTACAATCCACCCTGGACATTACCGTTCATGCGTCGAAACGAAATCATGATTGAGATTGATGATAAAGAATAAAGACGTTTCCAATGAAATAAACAGCGAAGAAATACGGAGACACAACACCTGTTGTCTGACAACTATTCTGGTTAATGGGCTCAATCCAATCAGTAATAAATTCTTATACAAGCAATAAAACGATTTTGCTGTCGGTCGAACAAAAGCACTAAATGTGGAGTCGGTATGGCGTTCCTTATTAGTTCTCGAGACGCTATTTAACTACGCTGCGCATTCAGCCAGTTGTAGTTCATGTGTTGGCGGGCAGTGACGCTAGTTGTCTAAGATACTCATCAACGACGGCGTCAACTATGGCGTCGACAGACGAGGCACATGGACACAACTTCTTGCGCACGACTTTTGCAGCGCACCGGCGGATAACCTGCTCGGAATGACTGTTGCACTTTTTGACGTCTTCCTTTGCCAGCTGCACTAGATCGTCGATGGGAATCGCTTCCGAATAGCCGCCGTCGGCATAAGTCTTTTTCATCATCGTTGCTGTGGACTGAGGCCAGAATATTCAGGGCTCTGCATTGTAGCAAGAATGATCTCTTTGAGTTTTAACAAAACCGAAAACCGCAAAAACCGTGAAAGATTTATTTAATTTATTTTGCTTGTAGGCCCAAGCAATGCTTTTGCTGGGTTTTCCTGGAGCAGTATGAATTTTAGGGTTTGATGGTCATTAAGCAAGTACAGTAATGACCTGGCGAAACGCCTTAAGCAAGTATTCAATGTCGACCTAAAAACCTGCCGATACTGTGGTGGTGCGGCCAAAGTGATCACCGATATTTCGGACCGCAGTATCGAAGACCCTGTAGCGAGCAAGCAGGTACTTGCACATCTTCAGATAGAAATCGAATAAATGAAATCAAGCCATTACTCCAGGGTCGGGCTCCGCGCTATAAAATTTTGTTCGGATAACCGACGACATTAATTTAATCCGGTTAACTGACCAAATTGGAGTGAGCAAAAATAGTAGCAGGTAGTCTGCATGCCTGGTAACTGAAATCAGGTTGAATTGACCGCCGGGAAAAAGTGCAATAAAGCAGAAAACATTTGGACGCTTCGTGTAAAGTCAGTGAATTTCAAGGAGTAAAACACTATGCCAATTTCTCATCAGCAGGCAAGTCAACACGCAGCTGCATATACCAAAGCCTGGTGTGAGCATGATCCCGAAGCAGTGGCATCCATGTATTCGAGCGATACTGCCGGCATTATTATTAACGACGGTGAACCCTGGGTCGGTCGAGCTGGAGTTGAAGAAATGGCGCGTGGTTTTATCTCTGCTTTTCCAGATATGCTTCTATACATGGATTATTTGCATTCTGCGGGTACCCATGCGGTGTTTCATTGGACTCTGGAGGGTCACAACACTGGCGCCGGCGGAGCCGGAAACTTTGTTCGAATTCCGGGGTGGGAATACTGGCGTTACAGTGACGAAGGGCTTGTTGCAGCCTCGCTTGGTCACTTTGATGCCGAAGATTATGCGAGACAAATAAACGCAATTTAACAGCCTGTAGTCGCCATATAAATGCGGAGTGTATGCCGCCAGATGATATGAGCGACTTAAATCAATTGATCCGATTTGGCGATTTTCGTATACAAATGCTCCAGTGTAAAATGTGTTTAATCTGATGAGGCATCCCGTAACAGCTGAACACTATCGTTATCTAATGATAGCTGCGTTGACAGACTGGGGCAGGGTGGTGGTCTAAGATAACTGAATCTGATTGGCTCACTTAATGAATTTAACTTGTCGGTATCGAAGCGAGGGAGGAGTTGCGATTTGCGACAATTAGAAGGGATTCTGAAACTGGATATTCAGATTTTTGGCGTGGCGCTATTATTATTGGAAAAACTCTGCAATATCTTCAAGTTGAACTACATGACAGTAAATCATGTTGATAATTTCCAGTTCGTGGTTGTGCAATTCCATGGTAGCTGCGGCACAACAATCTTCGACGACCACGACGTTGAAGCTCTCATCGGCAAGGCTTCTTACTGTGGAGCTGATGCATTGATCTGTAAAGATGCCTGCAACGATGACATTGGAGACTCCGAGGTTGCGCAGTATCAGGCGCAGATTGCTTCCGGTCAGCGCGCTGTCCGTGGTTTTTAAAACGGTAATTTCATCGCCCACTGGGGCCAGTTCCGCAACAATATGACTGTCTTGCCGATCTTTCGGCAGTAACAGATAGTTGAAACCGGGTTTTTTCTGGCTCAGTGAACGGTCTCTTCCATCTTCGGTCAGGCAGGCGATTCTGGCGAACATCACTTCAACGCCTTCAGCCCTTGCATAGGATGCAAGTCTGGCCGTATTGGGAATTACAGTCTTGTTCATGCGTTCGAAGAATGGTTTCCAGCGACTGGCTTCATCGTTATCTTCCGGAACTTCCAGATAGGTGTTCTGGATATCGATAATCAATACCGCAGTATCGTCCCGGTTTAGGATAATATCCTCAGGCGCTTCAGCTTTTTCATAGTAAAAACTACGGTGGGTTACTTTCCAGTTGCTCACGTATTTCGCCCCTTTACCTGTTTTAAAGTTCTGTCTATGGCATCCCTTGCGGCTTCCATTTCCTCCGTTGTTCCAGACATGAATACCCGACCCGATGCACCCATCATCTGGATATCATTGATGGTTGAATCAGGCGCGGCTCGCTCTGCCTCATTGGCCGCGACACAGGCGAACAGGGCAGGTTGCATTTCATAAATTAACAGCGATACATCCGGAACCAGAATTGATGCATCTCTGGTTCTGTTCAGTATGATGGCGTGCTGATCATTTAGATTTTCGATAATGTCATGGAACAGTGTTTGCGGCGTCAACTGGTCTTCGGGCTTTGCATCGATACCTTTGAGAATGATTTTTCCCGCCGCCTCCACTTCAGTCATGTCATCAGCGTGAAGTTCAAGCAAGCCGAACTGGCGTTCGGTGAATAGCAGACCGAGTTCCAGCGACGGCGCCGCTTTCAGCGCCAGATCCGCGATTCGATGGATGGCCAGAGAAGGTGCAACCTCGATTATCAGGCTGTGCTGTCCGGCGAACGGCGGATAACCCCGTGCCCGGGTGGGCGTTGATAACCATGCCGCGAACTGGGGCATCAAATCACGAATCGGCAGATATACCCGAAGATCAGTCATCCTGTGTCAATCCCGTATAGTCAATACATGAACTCTAATCGAAGCCTTATTTGGCTTTTACAAGGGCGAAATGTTGCCCGATATCGTTGTGGGGGCGCGGGATAACATGGACAGCAACCACTTCACCGATCTGGTTTGCCGCCTCTGCGCCGGCTTCAGTCGCGGCTTTTACCGCTCCTACATCACCTTTGACCACGACGGACACCAGCCCGCCACCAATTTCATTTTTTGATACGATTTCGACATTCGCCGCTTTCACCATGGCATCTGCTGCCGCCAGTGAAGCAACGTAGCCACGGGTTTCGATCATTCCGATTGCCTGATTTGCCATTTTAGACTCCTATAATAGTTGAGTTAAGTTAGGTTAATTTAAAGAAAGCGCCGTTGATAATTTGTCTAATCATCAATGGAGCCGATTATCAGTGCATCAATTGGCGCTTTTACCTTGGTAAAGTAGGCGGCGGCAACTGATCCCTGAGTGATAAGTACATATTCATCTATGGCGCAGCCCAGCGGATCGAAGGCAATAAGCGTATCTCCATCATCGGTTTTCACTTTCAGCAGTCCACCATTGGGCAGTGTTTCAATGTGTTTTGACGACCATATCTGGCCAATTACTTTTCCACGTATCATTGAGGTATCCTCTCGATTCTGAGTCCCCTGCGACGGATTTCATCCTTCGCTAACGGGGTGAAAAAAACGTTTTTACCAGCGTCAATGCGAGCGATATTGCTATCCAGTTTCGCGATGTCCTTTTCAGTAACCAGCCCTTTTTGAAACTTTATCGAGTCCGGGCGCGTCAGCTTTTGCGATCCTGCAGAATTGCTGACGTCGGTATTACTCTCCATTACCTCTGTTTGCAGAACAAATTGAATTTTACCGGACTGAAGATCTGCTTTCAGGTCACGATTTACAGACATATCCAGGACTCGTAAGGCAAAGGCCTTCAGGTCTCTGTCGTTACCCATGGGGACTTTTTCTTTGCGGACTTCACTTCCGGGTCGATCAATGTAATTATCCAGCTCTTCAAGCAGAATTTGCCGAATGACTGTGCGGATATCAGATGTCATCTGGCCCCCATTCTATTCAGAGCATCTTCCGCAGCCTGCTTTGCATTACGAACTTCGGCCTCATCTCCGGCGAGATACAAACGACCATTGGCGCCAATCATTCTGTAGTCGATCACCTTAATATTGGCCGCTTTTTCTGCTTCGTTGCAGGCAAGTATGGCATAGGAGGCGGATTGGCATTCCAGTAAATAAAGACTGTCGCCACCGAGAATCATGGAACCAAGCTTGTTGCGATTTATCAGAAACGCGTGCTGGGGATCGATACGGGTAACAATTCTTGAAGCCAGGATTTTCGGCGGGGTTGCGTCTTGCGGTTTTGCTCCAAGTTCTTCGAGAATCGCCTCGCCGGCGGCTTTCACTTCAGCGGTAGAATTCGAATGCAACTCCACTGTGCCAAATTGTCTTTCTACCACCAGCAGTCCGGCCTGGACATTGGCACCTTTCAATGCCACATCGGTGAGCGATTCGATATCCAGACCAGGTGCTATTTCAATGACCTGTGCAGCCATATTTCGACGGGGCAGCGCTCCACGCATCCAGGTTGCCAGATAGGCCAGTGTCTGGGGTTGTAACTGGTCGATAAAAATAAAAGAACGAAGTTCAGCCATATTACTTTTT
>Ga0055584_100006192_pt1 | contig 11732 bp, 11 predicted proteins | sample OSDHelmetaG_FD_58716 | JGI IMG/M metagenome (GOLD analysis project Ga0055584, IMG submission 58716) | Pelagic marine sediment microbial communities from the LTER site Helgoland, North Sea, for post-phytoplankton bloom and carbon turnover... | ecosystem: Environmental > Aquatic > Marine >... | reverse complement strand
GTGTCCATTATCGTCTCTATAGGTATGTTATCTTTTACCTCAGCATTAATAATGGTTATCGAGTTTTGAAATAATTTGCTAAGCATCATAATTTTTTTGCTTTTAGTGACTAGTGTCAAAGAACCTTTGGGTATCCTTGCGAAATAATCAAAAACAGCATAGCCCGATTTTGACATAATCAAAATTGGTATATCTTCAAAGATTGTTAAAGTATCCCAAATTTGAGAGTATTTCCCTGTGGTTGATTTCAGCAAATCTTTAATTTTCAAATCAAATGATTGATCTAGGAAGTCTGTCAACCAAGATACAATGGCCTTAGAATTTGATGACAAAGCTGTTTCTTCACTCAACATTATACAATCCACTCCCAAGGAAGCTGAGTGGGCCAAGGACATAACTTCACTTTTAGATGGTAGTTCTCTTTGAATCATACTTTCGAGGTTTTCAGTCGCCATAATAAGTGGCCTACCACTTGACTTAGTTGCAAGACTGATGGTTTCGATACCTCTGAATAAATTTTTAAATCCAATTTCAGCTACCAGGTCCCCTCTATCAATCATAATAGCATCAGACCTGTTAGATATTTCAATACAATTTCGAAGGCCCTCAGAATTTTCAATCTTAGATACTAGCACTAGGTCTGGTACCAATTCTTTTAGTTTGCTGACCAGCTCTCCAGTTTGAACGAAACTAAGCCCTAGCCCATTTATTTCTAAACCGTCAATTTTTTCAATAAAATCTTTGTATATCGCAAACTGCTGATCCTCATCATATACGCTTCCAGGTAAATTAATTCCTTTTTTGGGTAGCAATTTAAACGAGTCCCTGGAACGACCAACAATGAACCCATCGCCACTTTTCGATGTATCAAATAAAAATTGTCCATCATTTAAAGAAAATGTAGGAGGGGCCTTCTCAACTATCGGAATATTTTTAGTCAAATTTATATGTAGGCCGCATTCCTTATCTGCCTCTAATCCGAAGCTGATCTCCTGCCCCTTTTCAATTTGAATTATCTCAGAATTATTGGTACGTGGTTTAATGCCAGGAATATCCATCAAGATAAACGCGTCTGGAGAAAATTTTCGAATCTCTGAAATGGCCTTTTTGTGCCATTCTAAGTTGTTATGACTGCCGTTCAATCGAAACAGATTTGTCCTTTCGGCAAAATATTGAATATCCACGTCATTTAGTGATGACGGGCCAATTGTAACTAGAATATTTATCATTTTTCAAATAGCTCCATCTTATGTTTGGCTATAAACTTCTGCATTTCTTTGTCGGCAAGATCAAACAATTTATTTTCATTAAGGCATTTTCTGAAAGAAGTGCCTGCAATATCTTGGAACGATCCACTCTCATGTTGGCACTCACCTATTATTATAACTTCATTACATGAAATACAGAATGCAGCTCCTTGGTGTGAAAAAACATCTAGACCAATTGCGTCTTTCAACTCTGTAACTAAATTTGGTGCGGCAGAAGGATGATATACATCTTCAGCACCACCATGATCTCTGCCCACAGAGAATAGATCAAAACCAAGTCGTTTTCGAATTAAGGCGTGATGTACGGCTTCGCGCGGACCAGCGTAGAACATGTTGGCGAATATTGGCTGAAAGGATACTCTAGTATCATATTTATATTTGATTAGAAATTCATAAATGACTTGTAGTGAGTCAATATTTACATCGCCTATTTTTTTTGGTCCGATTACAGGGTTAATCACTACATGATCACAATCCAAAAGCATCTTCTGAATTATTTTTTCATGACCACTGTGGGGAATATTTCTTGTTTGGAAAGCGCCCACTCTATCCCAGCTTTGTTTGAGTTTTTTGATTGCATCAAACGTTTCAGAATTTTGCGTCACGATCGACTTAAATAGTTTTTTGTGCTTTTCTTTGATTGTAAAACTGCTAACGAATTTGTTAGTTTTAAATGAATGCTTGAATCCCACATAATTACGATCAGTAAGGTTGTATATAGTCTTGAGTAGTGAGTGTTCTGGAATAATAAAAGTATTGTTTTCGCTAAAATCAAATACGTCTCGGTCTGCCTGTAAAAGTATAGGTAGACCCAAATTTATGTTTTTAAAGTTTTGAAACTGCTTGATTGAAGTTACGCAGCCACTATCAAATAAGCCAGAAGCTATATTTGCGGCATTTATGAGGTTAAAATAATTAGACTTCGTTAGCATTTTTACTCTTAACGTTTTGTTTCACGAGATCATAAATAGACTTATGAAACGTGTCATTCCCCATGTTATAAATTACTTGAGCGTCCAATTGATCAAGCTTTATATCTTTTCCTACGACGTTATCAGACTTTTGATAAATATCCCGAATTTTTGAAATTTGGTCAAATGGTCTTTCAATTTTAATAACCAAAATTCCTAACTCACGTGCTTTTTTTAAGATGTGACTGTCCATTGAAACGCTTGAGGCAATAGGGAACATTTTATTTAAAGTTACTAATTGTATTAATCCCAAAATTCTTCTTACTTGAACTTTTCGTTCATCGGTTGTGTAACCCAGATCAAAGCTGATTAATTGCCTTACAACATCGCCATCTATTACAAAGGAATCGCTTGTAAGTTTTTCTATCAATGACGACGCGTAAGTTTTCCCAGAACCCGCTAAGCCATAGAACCAAATTCCATTGATCACAAAACTACTCCTTATTTCTTCTAATATAATAACATTATGATTTTGTTGCATTTACAAGCAGTAAGCTTTGAAGGTAAATCCCTTAATATTATATAACCGAGTCAGATATGCTTGTGTAACTTAGCCTTTCTAGGATTTTATAGCATGGAGCCCAGCATTTAGCATGGAATTAGATTTTCAAACAAATCTGTTTGTAGCAATAATAATAGCTCTCTCAACTATATCCCAAGCGGCTTTTGGAGTTGGCATTCTGCTATGGGGAACACCAGCACTATTGTTGCTTAATTATAGCTTTCTTGAGGCGTTGAGTCTTTTACTACCCATATCTCTGTTTGTGAGTTTCTTTCAATTTGCACCAAAAATTAAGGAATTAGATTTTAATTTTATTGGGCAATTTTTAAAGATTTCCATACCCGGATTAACTATTGGTCTGTTGCTTGTTGTGTTTGTTCAGTTGCAATTAAATGTAGTGACTAGTTCAATGTTATTGATCGCTTATTTTATGCGCAGAAATCGTGCTTCGTCTCTTTTAAGAGATTTGATATTGAAATATGACAGTCTCTTTATGTTTTTCATGGGCTTCGCTCATGGAATTAGTAATTTAGGAGGGCCCCTTTTAGTAGCAAGGCTATCTTTGAAAGGATATTCGAAAAATCATTATCGGATTAACGTATCTGCCGCTTACTTTGTGTTTGCAGCTAGCCAATTAATTATTTTATTTATGCTAAGTGAAAAACTAATAGTGTCTGTAAGCTATATCTTAATTAGCGGTTTCTTTTATTTAATTACTAACACTCTACTAGTATCAAGGATTAACTCCAAACTATTTGACAGCTTAATTAGCTCTTTGATTTTGATAATGGTAATATTTTTACTTATTAGGAGTCTCATGTAATTGATATATTATAAAGACTTTTGTAAGGGGCATCATCAGACTTCAACTTAGTTTTGAAAATTGCAGCAGAAATTACCAAAATCGTACTGGGCTCTAAGTAAAGCTTGGTCACATAACCTTTAAAACTCACTGCGCGCTTCCTCTGAAATATACGGTAAAAGCCCCACCGCTTGATTTGCCCACCCAATGTATTCTAGCCGCCTGCCGAGCGACCAATATGTCGGGGTGAGTGCGCCATACTAACAATATTGGAAGTTTTATCTGCCAGTATCACTAAGCTTGCACTATCATTCTTCTTTGGTGCATCATAAATCTGTTTTTGTTTGCGCTGTGCTTTGGGTAAAGATTTGTTGTCTGTAAGTTCGGCCAAAATACGCAACATCTCTGCCAAAAAGAGCTGCTATCTCTTCTAACCAAGCTGCTGTGATTGTGTTCTCCTTTCCACCCCAATTTTTAGTAATTTTTGCCAGTTCTTCAAGATGAATGACACAAGGTTCTTTGGGTTTTCCTTTCCTAAATTGTCCTTCGTGGCGCTCGCGGGCAAACTGCTCGGCGCTACTAATTAAGTCATTCATCTCCAAAACTTTTTTGTGACGGTCGGAGCTATTTCTATCATGTATTATTGTCCATTAAGTATTGATCTATTACGCTTAAAGTCGTCCGTCCTTGTAGAGCAGTTTACAATCTTAATAGAGGTAGTACTACTAGACAAAATTGGCTTTTAATGGCAAGACTCCTTTGCGCCCAGATCGAAAAAAATCTTCTATTTATTATTGGACGTAAACGTTAAAGGTTCTCAGTTTTCGTTCCAAATACAAATGAATTCTTAAACGTAGCAAATTCTCATTTTTTGAAGTGAACGACCACTCATTACGCATACTCTATACACTAGCTCCTTAAACATGATGATCTAACATAGAATTAACCAATCTGTTGAGCCTTTCGCATGGTAAGTCAGCAGAGTTTAACGGGCTGATAGATGCTTTGAGCTTTGATAAATCCGTTTCAAGGTCATTAGCCGGAACCATGAGTAGAAAACTGAGCTTTTCATTGAAATCGTGCCTACTGTAAGTTATGAACCGATCGTTTTTACTAGAAATAACCCTATGATAGGGGTGATTTTCAAGGTTACACCATAAACACTTCTTTCTTAGTGAAATACCTTCGATCAATAAAGTGGAAGATACACCAACAACCACATTCGAAAGTAACATGCCCTCATAAGAGTGGAACGACTTCGATTCTGGTGCTGAAAAGCTTGTATTTTCACCTAAAAAAAATTTATAAAATTCCACTTCTTCCAATTTATTTGACCTAAGACATACTAAAACTTTAATTTTTTTACTGGCCTTTACTTTTGCTAACTCTTCTAACATGGCCACTGTTGCATCTCTGATACTTGTTGATGTCTCTTGCATTGTCTCGGTGTTATTTATAAAATTTCGCTCAATCCACTGCGAAACTACACAAACATCATACGGCAAATTTAGCTTAACGCTGGGTCTGTTTTCTATCGGCACTTGACGCTGAGCCAGGAACTCCGACACCTTCAGACTACCTCCTGAAAAAAAAAATTCTTTAATTTCGTGGCCATTCGATAAATAAAGGGACTCAACCTCAGGACCAAAACAAAGGTAAGCATCATGCGAAATTGTCACGCCTTCAGGGATGGCATACCGAACATTATAAAGATTTCGAACACTATTCTGGACCGCCAGATAACGCCTGTTCATATCAATCTTCACTAATGACTGATATATGTTCGAATTATCAATATAAGTTATTACCAGTCTTGGAGACATATAACTAATTACTGAATAAAGATAAATTATATAGTATCTTTTTAAAAATTTGGTAACGCCAGTGGCATTTCCGTCATTAGAAACATTCAAAAAAATAATATTGCAAACAAAAGATAATAAAATCTGAAAATTGATATATATGTTTCCACTTTCTGGCAAAACGCTCAAAGTATCCACAGATATTTTTTCATCAAGCGCAGATCTAATTAACGTGTCATTACTATGCAAAATGACTACCTCTACTTTTGGAACCTTAAAGGCAAGCATTTTCAATTTCCCTAACATAATTCTAAAATAAATGCATCCAATAAATTACAACTTTCTATGTGTTTGTTTAGACATTTTTTTTTAAGTTTTAAACAGCTAGACCAGTTTGTTACTCCAAGAAAAGTGAAAGAAAATTGTTGTGAAATTAAATAGTCCGAATTAGAATCTCCAATTGATAAAACTGGGTGCTTGATTTCACCTGAATTAAGTAGATTTTCGATATGGTAGTCTTTTGTTAGTTCGTTGCCAAAAATTCCGCCATCAAATAAGTGAGTTAATGAATATTTTTCCAAAAATACCAAAATTTCATTTTTATCTCCAGCCGAAATAATAAACCAGGAAGCATTTTTAGTCTTTTCTTTGTATTTGCTTAGCTCCTGACATCTGTTGGATTTAAGTATTGCCTCTGAGATACGATATGAAACTTTTTCTAAAATATCTTCAATTACTGGAACGTTTCTAGATTCACAATATTTACAGAAATAATTAATAATTTCGTATCGATTCAGAGACTTATTATTCATGATTGACAGAACCTTTTCCTCTTTTAAAGAAAAATCTTCTACTCCAACTTTCAGAAAAATATCCTCTTTAATACTATTAGAGTCCACGATGACACCGTCAAAGTCGAATATTATCGATTTATAATGATTCAACGTTATAAGTTCCCAATGAGTATGTTTTCAGCTAACTCTTCACTAAATCTTCCATTATGGTTTGATTTTGAAATTAGCTCTATGAGTGAGAAGATTTTTACTCCATTTAACCCTTTGGAAATAAAATACTCTGGATAGGTACGATTGATATTAAGACTTGCAGCTTTTGCATAATAGACATTGTATCCCCAAGAACATTCATCATAAAAACGATCGATCAACTCCGGAACGATCGTATATATACTTTCTGGATTTTTTTCATCGATGAAATATTTTGAAAAATTGTTTAGAACGAGTTCCGTAGCAAGATTTCCAGGTATCCGGCCCATACCAAAAACAGAAGAATCTACAATTATCCGCTCACTCAGCCCGTCACGCGCCACTGCGGCACTTAATAAACATTGTCCTAATAACAAATTTTCATGAAAATGTAGTCCGATGCTAATATTTGGATTTAAATTCAAAACTATCCGATCAAGCAAATTCCGAAAAGTTCTCAGTTCTAAGGCCCCATTCGTATCAACTACAGAGAAGGTTTGTACCTTCAAACTGTTAGCAAGGTCTATCATTTTATCCAATTCTGACAAAGAATAATTAGAAATCCCTATAGGATTTAAACTTACAGAATAACCTAAATCGCTTGCCTTTTTTGAAAATTCGTTCACTAGTTCTACGTGTTCGGGATAGTAAGCCAGCCGAGCTATCGAAATTAGTTTTGGTTCAGATAGCATATCCATCGTGCAACGATCAGGACGCAGCAAGAAAGAAAAATTACTAAAGTTAGTATCAATGCGACTTAATTTGCGTTCCATTGCGTGAATAGATTCGTAATAACTGGTTGCAAGAGGGTCAGAATTTTTTTGCAAAAGCCCTAACTCGATAATATCTATGTTCGCTCGGTCCAAAGCTGTAACCGTTCGATCAATACAATCTGACGGGAACTTACCACCGTTTACATGTGCGCCGTCGCGCAAGGTGCAATCTAAAACTTTCATATTCGCTCAGCCTTCCATCTGTTCCAACAATTCAGTCAGCAACCTAACAGCTGTGACATACAACATTATAGCCCTAACCTCTTTTCGGTCACCTTTCAGATGAAAAACAAACAAAGAAGAAAAATGCATTGCTTCATTAAACAACATTTTCAAATACCAACCAGAATCCACGGATGACATGCGTTCTTCAAGTAGGTTGTAGAGATTAGAGCGCAGAACATCGTAATTTTTTAATACACTACCCGGTCCATACGTTGATATGAACTCTGCTTGACCTCCAGAGACACTCTCGTAAAAAGAAGATATGTCAGTATGAATCAAGTCATAGAGACCATTCACTGAGTGCCATAGTTTGCCAAGATCATAATAAATGTCTGACCCCACTAACTCCCCTCTGGGATCTACTAATATAAAATCGTCACTATTTATGTCCACAAGTATATTCTGAAGATGAAGGTCACCATGAATTTGGATGAGCCCTTGCGGCTTGAACACAGAAGTTTTTTGTGTCTTGGCTTGCAACTCATCCACAAGGCTTTTCAGATTTTTATACTCGACCCCGTCAATATATAAGGTATCTAAATCAAAAATTTTTTTCAAAATTGGATGATTTTTTACTTCAGAAAAACGAGAATAAAATCTGCCAAAATGATTTATTTCAACCCAGTTGTCAGGTGCCTCTCCAGAGTGCTTACAATACAAGTTTTCAAAAAGATAATCCATTATATTTTCTAATTTTTGTGCACACTCAGCTGGAGTTAATAAACCTGTTATTAATAGTTTCCGCATAGAGTCGTAGTCGTATTTTGGCATCGTGTACCAACTACTGTCTTCATTACAACTAAACGACTCCACTTTTGTAAAATGTTTTTGCAAATTGAAATCAAGATTTCTTAGCCACTGAATTTCACGATTTAATTTTTGGACACCTTCATTTTCTGCTGATTTTCTAACGGTATTAGACTCATACAACCCAGCAAATGAGCCGCCAATTAAATCTTGGGATTGACTAAGAGCTTGACCACTCCTTTTATTCTGCCGAATTACTTTATCAAACTTTATTTCACGAATACTACTAAAGAACTCCAGATAAGATATCGACTCATTTCTATAATTATTGCATGTTACGAGGGCTGGTAACAACTTATCTTTCGGAAGGTAGGTGCCACCGGAATAACAATGCCATGGTACCATATCACTTTTCTTTTTTACACCATCAAGTAAATCTATTTTTTGGTTTCTCAATATCTGAAGGCCAGCTGTGTTTCTATTATGCCGAATTTCTACTAGAATTTTTGGTTGCGTTGGTGAATTCGTCAATCTTTCGATATCATTTAAATCAAAAAAGGTATCGCCATTAAGTATTAGGCTATCATCGTATAAATATTGACCATCGTTCAATTGACATACTGTTTCTAAACTTCGGTTTTTTGTGTTTTCTACTAATATTAAATTCACATCTGATTTTCCTAAAGAATTCTTATCATTTTCAATAGACGTGAGAGATTTTTTATTAATGACTAAAAATATTTCATTAACCTTGAAACCTCGCAAAAGAAGAGTGTTAACTTGGTTTTCTAAAAGAGTTACGTTTTTGGAAACCATTATTCCAGAGGGATTTGAAGAGCTATCTTCTTGACCAGCCGTAAGGATAAAAGCTTTCATTTGACCAGCGTCAAAAATGACTGGGCTATTGCGTAATCAGCTGGTGTATCAATATCTAAGCTTTCAACCTGATTGACATAAAATCTAAACGGATTAGGGCCGTAGTTATACCTCCATTTTTTTACACTTTCGACTGGAGCAATCAATATGCCATTAGTAAATAGATCTACACTTGATAGCTCTTGAGAGTTTTGATGTTTCTCACCTCTTTCGAAATTTAGCGGGCCGTTCTTATCAAATAAGTAGTGTTTGAAATTATATGCTGTTATTAAAGAGTCGAAACCATTTTCAATCTCTTCAAGATATATATTTTTTGCTTTTTTCATCAATAATTCGTCAAAAAATGGGGAAGTTACACAAGACCAAATTAAGTGACCAGGACTAATGATATGTGTAATATAATCGAAAAACTCGGATAGAGGTCGAGTTTCATTTGCTAATTCATCAGGACGGCGTACGCTCATTACACCCAAACCCTGGGCAATTTCCAGCATTTCTTCGCTATCAGAACTAACCAAGATCTGGTCCGCAATTTTTGAATTCTTAAGTTGTCTAATCTTTCTCTCAAGCAATGTTTCATTGCTCAACTTAAGTAGATTTTTGCCAGGCAGACGCGAACTATATTTTTTGACCGGGATCACTGCGGTATATGTCAAATTCTGACCTTTCTTTTGTATATTTGTGATTATTTGATAGATATTGGTTTAAGGTCGTATATCCTATCACAAAATTGGAACATAGCTTCATTATGTGATGTAAATACAATTGTCATTTCACCTTTTAAGGCAACGAGTCCTTCAAATATCTCTAACTGGATCTTACTGTCTAATGCGCTGGTGGCTTCATCCAGTATTAATATGTCTGGTTTTCTGTAAAGAGCCCGTGCAAGTGCTACCCTTTGTTTTTGACCACCTGATAATGTTTCTCCCTGGTCTCCAATTTTTTTGTGGCCATTACCACCTGTCAATGAGCTAAACTGGTCAATGCGTGCAACGTGCCAAGCAAAGTTCAATTTGTCAATGTCTAAGCTCTCTCCATCTTCTAACAGAGTGATGTTCTCTACCAAATTTCGGTCAAACATAACTACTTCTTGGGTAACGTAGCCAAGATTACTCTGCCAAGATAACCGCATAGCGTCGGTTAAACAAACGCCATCTACTAAGATGCCTCCACTTGTAGGCTGGATTAGTCCCATCAATATATTCAATAACGTGGTTTTGCCGCTTCCACTATTGCCTCGGATACCTACCATTTCTCCTTTTTTAATTGTAAAGTTGATGCTTTCCAAACAAGGCGCACCAGTTTCTTGGTAACAATGCGTGATATCATCGAACCTAACGTTCGAGCGCAAATGAGGAATTGCTGTTGTCGAACTTCTAGCTCTATTGCCAACCCCGTCTTCCAGATAATCAGTAATTTGACGGATTGAAGGTAACGAAGCATCTAGTTGCGCTTTTGCTGCATATATCTGTTGTGCAGCGGGCAAAATTCGATAACCCGCTAACACAAAAAGTGAAACAGACGCTGTCAAGCCTATCGAATCAGTTGAAGTTTGTGAATGAATTATTAAGAAAATTAAAACTGTCAAAAGTGCAAAAATTTCCAACACGTATCGGGGCAACATTTTTATTGTTTGGACAATAACTTGACTATGAGCATACTGATAAGCTGCTTCTTTAAAACTTTGGTAAAGCCTTGATTCTAAACGGTTTACTTGAACAGTTTTGGGGTTACTAAGTGCGTCGTCTATAACTTTAAAACGGGTTTCGTTTGTGGTAAATCTTCTTTTTCCATAGAACAGAAGCGGTTTTCTAAGCAGAAAATATATCAGCGCATAACATGTGGCAAGCATTGTAATGGTTAACAAAGTCACTTTAAAATTCTGCACCATTAGAACAAGAAGAATAATAGTGCAGACAAATGACTGTGTAAGAAGAACTAGATAGGATAACAATCCTGAATTCACAACGGCGTTAACTTCCGAAATCGCTATCTTCTTAAGATTAGACCTATTCTGCAAAAAGTACCAAGAATACTCTTTCCACAAAAATTTATCAACAAATAACGCAGAAAAAAACCCCTCTCGCATCAATGCAGTTTTAATAACTAGGTACGCGCTAAACGCCTTTAACATAAAGCTCATCACCAATATTGCCGACAACATTGGTATTAATATCTGCACTAATTCTGTCGTTTCTGTTTCAGGCATATAATACAGTATGAATTTGACAAATCTGTTTTCATGCGCTTGAACCGGCTCTAAAAATAGTTCGGTGAGAGGTATGATAGCGAGCATACCAAAAACTTCAGCGATAGAGGCCACAATCAACACAAACATCATTAACAACGCCATACGCCGTTGACCGAATGTCAGTAAAGTAAAACAGCTTTTTAACAATTCATAATCCTAAATTTAAATGTAGAATGTTTATATCTATCTCAAGACTTTATTGTAGAAATATTCGTTCTTTGTGTTCTTAAAAAAACTGATAGTGATCAATCAGATTTTTGAGCTTATTACTCGGACGAGCTAGGATAACTTTAGTCATTCGTTTGAATTTAAACCTCTCAACTATTGATGAGCCTGATGCTAAACGAAAAGAAGAGGCGAAAAATTCTCTTCGCACAACGGATATAGAAAAAATTCAAACCTTCACTTTTAAAAAATCTAAAATATTTATTCAATAGCATTATTTCTGATTTCATTTGACGAAGTAATGATTTTTTGCTTGTAGAATTGTGAATTGTGTAGACACCCAAGATAGAGTCAATAAATTCTATGT
>Ga0055584_100006191_pt1 | contig 11733 bp, 13 predicted proteins | sample OSDHelmetaG_FD_58716 | JGI IMG/M metagenome (GOLD analysis project Ga0055584, IMG submission 58716) | Pelagic marine sediment microbial communities from the LTER site Helgoland, North Sea, for post-phytoplankton bloom and carbon turnover... | ecosystem: Environmental > Aquatic > Marine >... | reverse complement strand
ATATTAATAGACATAGTACACTCAGGCCCTGATGCATCACCTTGTATTAAATGGGACGATGTTGAAATTAGAAGATACAGGGATATGATTTTTCTTACTCAAAATTTACCATCGATGAGTCAGCTTGATAATGAAATCCGGTGGGATCCTGATAATGAGTGTAAATTGAAATATGGGAAAATAATTACCAGGTCAGCTGTTGGCATGGGAATTTCTATTCATAAAATTGATGGGAAAGAACTAAGCATTCGTTATCGAGATGGCCATGAAGAAATTAAACTTGGAGGACATCATCACACCCTGAAAAATATATTTCAGGAAAAAGGGATCCCTCCATGTTTTCGAGACCTGATTCCTCTGATATATATGGGTACGACATTAGTTGAGATTGCAGGATTATGTATAAATGAGGATTTCCAGGCAAAGCCAGATGAACTAACACTACAGGTGGTATGGAATCGTGCTGAAGAAGTTTACGCGATGAAATATATTAATTGACCTTAGGTGCCCTGGTTTTTAGCATGGCTGTATCTTCACCGAATTGGAAATCCTTGGGGTGTTCTGTAAACCTTAGAAAAAAATCACCAATTTCAATAATGTCACCTTCAGATAAAATTTTCTTGGTAATTTTTTTATTATTGACATATACGCCGTTAGTTGAACCACGATCATAAAGAACAAATTGACCGTTTGATTCTCGATTTATTTCTGCATGTCGCCGTGAAATTGAGCTGTCATTTATCGTCATTTCATTATCCTGACTTCTTCCTATGCGCCAGGTAGTGGTGGTAACTGGATAACTACTGGCCTTTTCGTCCTGGCTGATTAAATACGCAAGTGGTTTAACTTCTGCATAGGTAACATTGACAGGCTTAGGCTGCCTTTCCTTTTTAAATAACATATATAGTGTCGCTATAGTAAGTAATATCAATACGACTAGTGCGCTGGGCACGCCATACCAAAGAAGGTAATCGATATATTCGCGCTCTTTGGATTGCACTGTGACTACAGCTTGTGGTGGGCTTACTAACGGTGTTGATACGGTCTGTAGAGCTTGTTGCGGTTCATAGGCTGTTATTGGCAAGTTCACAGGGATGCTTACAGATATTGGCTGTGTAGAGGTTAAAAACTGTAAGTCGAGTTCAGATTCCTGGGATGAATTATTATTTATTGAATCCAGGTTGATAATAAATTGACCTCCTCTATCAATATTGGCTAGAGGACGGGTCATTACTTCATTTGGTAACTCAAAATTAGTATTTGATTCAAAATACATACCGCCGGTTTCTTCACTCAGGCGTCTCAATGTTTGGAGTGATACAGACAATGGGGTTGATCTTGCGTATCCAAATGAATTAATAACCACATCATGCCGTCGGGCAGCGTTAATAACGTCTGCATGGTAATAAGCCTTGTCTTCCGCCTGACCATCTGAAAAGAGGAATAAAACTTTCCTATCTGCATTAACCCTGGCGAGGACTTCTATTGCCTTTATGGTATTACGATATAGCTCTGTTGTCAGACCAGCAGCTTCCAGTGATCTGGCAGCAGTTACAATGCTATTTCTACTTGAACTAATAGGTGCCCTGACAACAAGGTCTTTATCAAAACTGGCTAGGCCTGCAATATGATGAGCTTGTAAATTACCTGTTAGCTGTACAATTTGTTCTGAATTTATCTCAATGACATTTTGTCTGCCAGTGTCGCTGGTATCTATGACAAACAATATGGCGGTTACACTGTCGCTTGTAGGGTAACGGTTATGAATACTAATATCCTGTTCCTGCCCATGGATACGCGCTGTTATATCGCTAATCTGCTGATTAAGCAGTTGACGATATGAACATGCAACGATTTGGGTATCAGATTCAGAACAATTTAGATCAATCTCTGTTGTAAGAATTTCCAGCGATATTGCAGGGGGGGTAAACAGAAGACTGATTAGCAGTATCAGCGCGTTGATTTTATGACTATTGGTCACTGGAGTTTTTAATATTGAGCAATGAGTGAAAATAAAAATGAGTCAATATATTAATCAAATATTTGTATTAAGGTGCCAATGGATACAAATTGACGAAGTTCAGAAATTTCATCATTTGTTAGTGCAATGCATCCTTCCGTCCAGTCATGGCGCTCATGTATAGTCAATTTTTTATTTGTGATTTCACCAATACCGTGTAAGCCAAGGTATCCTCCAAGTTTGGTGTCTTGCGGTGGTAGTTCATCATCAGTTGATGCTTTAATAATGTCCTTAAATTCCTTGCCATTGATAAGATTGTTTTTATATCCATACCAGGCATCAACTGGATTTGGATAATTAATTTGCATAAAAAAATGGAATCTACTGTTATCTCTAAATTCGAGAATTTTATATGTTCCTATTGGGGTCATTTTATCGCCTAATTGACGTTTAGTACCTGCACCGCCTCTACCAGAGGCAACCCGGTATTTTTTTATTACTTTTTCCCCGTCTTTAACTATAAGTTCCTGACTGGCTTTATAGACTTCCAGCGAGTAAGGACTAGAAATGGCACTGGAATTGAAGATACTCAGGTTACAAACGATAAACGTCAGTAAAAGTAGAAATCGGCAAGATTTTGATTGTATAGCTGTTTGCATATTTGGTCCTTGTTAACCAATCTCTTGATTATAATCGATATTTCATTTCATATTTCTGATTTTTTAGCTATAAATTAACCATTTCTTTAAGGTTAATTTCAAGAATATTAAGAATTTAGGTATAATTCGTCGATTAAGTTGTCAAGTCGGGAGGATGGTATGGATGAGCAAACTCAAATTGAGTTGGAGTCGGCTGCATTTAGAAAGCTGGTCGAGCATCTAAGGCAAAATACAGATCTTCAAAATATTGACCTTATGAACCTGGCCGGGTTCTGCCGGAATTGTCTGGCTAAATGGTACCTGGCTGCGGCAGCGGATAATAATATCAAAATGGATAACGATACCGCCCGAGAAGCCATTTATGGTATGCCATACGCACAATGGAAGGAAAAATATCAGAAGTAATGTGCTGGTGTTAGAGTGAAGAGTTAGGACAATGAAACGGTAATACAAGGATAGTAGCTTAACAATAGAAAAGAATGGTGCCGGAAGTGGGATTTGAACTCACGACCTACCGCTTACAAGGCGGTTGCTCTACCACTGAGCTATTCCGGCAACAAAAGCGTGAAAAATAAAATATAAACGGATTGATTACAAGCATTAAATTATAACAATAGTTCATTAACTTTACCTGAAAATTTCAAGTGGAGTAGTTAGGCGTATTAGTATGTGCTTAATGAGATATTGTATACACATAAATATTTATCCCGGGAATTAACGAATGAGCTTTAAGGTATTAATTATTGATGACTCCGCCGATTACAGGGCGCTATTGCGTGTGTATTTGAAAAAAGAAATTCCCGATGTCATCGTGCAGGATTATGATCCCCTGGCACTCGGTCGTCCACCTGATAATTATGACTGGTCTAAATTCGATCTAATACTTCTTGATGTAAATCTTGGGAATAATGAAGACGGTCTCGAATGGTTGAAGACATATCGTCGATCCTCCGGTTTCCCACCTACAATAGTTCTAACAGCAGAAGGAGATGAGTATGTGGCAGTTAAGGCAGTTAAGCTGGGTGCTGCCGAATACATTAATAAAAAAGATGTATCACCAAAACGCTTGAAAGAGCTGGTTGATGAAGCGGTTGAATTCGATGAAGTTAAGGAAAGTGAACATGTTGCAATAATGAATGATGCAACACAGATCATAAACAAAATTAAGAAAGATAAGGAAAAAGTTCCTGAAGATAATTTAAGCTCAGGTTATCGATTTGTCAGAATGATAGGTGAAGGTGGCATGTCCAAGGTATACCTGGCAGAACGCACAGAAGATAATCACTCGCTTGTTTTAAAAATTGTTGATTTGTCTGCTGTTCAAGATGAAAAACTTCTGCGTAGATTTATACAGGAAGCAGAATTAATCGCTGAACTCAACACTCCATTTGTTGTAAAAATTTATGAATATGGTTTGACTAATTCATATGGGTTTATTGCTATGGAATTTTTCCCACGTGGCGACATGAAACAAAGAATGGAATTAAAGTTATCTCCTGAAATTGCTTTTAATTACATGACCCATATCAGCTATGGACTTGAAGCTATACATGAAATTGGTGTTATACATCGCGACCTGAAACCCGCGAATATTATGTTTAGAGGAGATGATAGTCTGGGTATTGCAGATTTTGGGATTTAAAAAAAAATACAAAGCAGTGAAGCTGTGACTACCGTGGGACAAATACTAGGCACACCACATTATATGAGCCCAGAACAAGGTGAAGGGATGCCGATTGATTGCCGCTCAGATATTTATAGCGCTGGAGTTATGATTTATGAGCTACTAACAAATGAAAAACCCTATACAGCAATGTCTCCAGCAGCACTTATATACCAACATGTACATGCGGAAATACCAGAATTACCGGAAAATCTGGTGAAATATCAGGATATTATAAATAAAACTATGGCTAAGGACCCAGGAGATAGATATCAATCGGCCAGGGAATTGATTGAGGTACTAGAAAGTGCCGAAAATGATTGCCACTAAATTTTAAAATATTAGCATGATTCGAAATAAAGATTTATTAAAAATACTTAGTGATAAGGAACAGGAATTATTTGAGCTATTGAGTAAAGGAATGAATACCAGCGAAATCTCAAAATATTTATCCATGAGTTACCAGGAAGCCGCTGAGATCAATCGCTCTATAAAACAGAAATTAAATGCAAACAGTATGGAAGATTTGAAAAATTATGCTGATTGACATTTCCTTATGTCTCGTAAATATGTTTAGAATATTCCTATAAGAGGAAATCTCGTTTATGAAGTTATTAGTCAAATATCATGGAGAATTGGCAACGTATTTTCCAAAGACATCCGAAGACAATTCTACTAATGTGGATATTAGAGAAAATGATTCTCTAATGAGCATCATGGATAAGTTCAGTATTCCATCAGATAAAATAAATCTAATTCTGGTTAACGGTGTGAATGTGGATAAGAATTTAGCTGCAGATCACTACTTTTCTGATGGAGATACATTGGCAGTTTGGCCACCAAATCCAGAAAAATAATTGCCAGGCAATGCGTAATCTCTATCCAGAGATAGAACCCCGTCTGCACTATTACCTGCAAACCAATTCAACGCATAAAATATATTATGAAGAAAGTGGTAATCCATCAGGCATACCCATTATATTTATTCATGGTGGACCTGGGGCGGGGAGCAATGAAAATCACAGACGTTATTTCGACCCAGTCCGTTACCGTATCATCAATTATGATCAAAGAGGGTGTAACAGGTCATCTCCATCTGGTGAATTAACGAATAATACAACCCAGGATCTTCTCGAAGATATTAAATCAATTCGCAATAACCTGGGTATTGAAAAGTGGGTAATATTTGGTGGATCTTGGGGAGCCACACTTGGATTATTGTATGCTCAGGCATATCCAGAAACTGTGATGGCTATGATTTTACGTGGGACCTTTCTGGCAAGGCGAATTGATATTGACTGGTTTCTAGGTAATGGTGCAAACAGGGTATTTCCAGATGCGTGGCAGCGCTTTATTTCTCATATTCCAGATGATGAGCAGCACAATCTATTTCGTGCCTACAATAAAAGATTAATGTCTGATAATCCCGACGAGGTAAGTAATGCCGCGTGGCATTGGGCAAACTGGACGGGCAGGGTAGTGACTTATCTCCTGGATATAGGTGAGTTCACTCCTCCTCAAGATATGACTTCAATCATAAATGAAACAAGAATAGAAACGCATTATGGTATTCATTCCTACTTTATTCGTGAAAACCAGATCCTTGAGCAGCTTAATCTTATTCCAGATGTCCCAATTAAGATTATTCATGGAAGGCGAGATTTGACATGTACACTGGATGCCTCATGGGAATTACACCAAAATCTACCTCATTCAGAGCTTAATATTGTTAATGAGGGAGGACATCTTGCAGGTGAACCAGTGATGACAGACGCGTTAATTAACGCTACTGATAATCTTTCAAAATTACTGGAGTGATTGTGCCTGAAAGGTCAAAAAGACCTCAAATTATGGGGGTTTTAAACGTAACACCTGATAGCTTTTCTGATGGTGGTGATTTCCTTGCTATCGATGCTGCCGTGGTTCAAGGTTTAAAACTGGCTGAGGAAGGTGCCAATATTATCGATATAGGCGGAGAGTCAACCCGTCCTGGTTCAGACAGGGTTAGTGCATCTGTTCAAATCCAACGAGTTGTACCTGTTATCGAAGAACTCAAATCAAAGATATCAAAAAATATACATATTAGTGTTGATACCACATTAACTGAAGTAGCTGATGCTGCAATTAATGCAGGTGCAGTCATGATAAATGACGTATCTGCGTGTCGTGATGACCCGGAGATGTTCAGGCTGGCTGCAGACAGGCAAGTAAGCATTATTCTCATGCATATGCTTGGAGAACCTAAGAGTATGCAATTAAATCCCCATTATGAGAATGTCATAAATGAAATTCAGGAATTTTTAATAGAACAAGCAACACGTGCACAATCTTTTGGTATAAAGGCTTCAAACATTATGATTGATCCGGGCTTAGGTTTTGGTAAAACCTTCAGTCATAATTTGGAAATTATTTCCCACCTGAATGTTTTTACTCATTTGGGATACCCAGTAGTACTGGGTGCCAGTCGAAAACGGTTTCTGCAAACAATAATAAATTCAACGGATAATGCAGAATTATCAATTGCAACGGCAATGATGACTGCAGTTGGGGTCAAGGCTGGTGTAGATACTTTTAGGGTCCATGATGTGAGGAAAAATCGCGAAACAGCAGATAATGTTTTCAATTCCTTAAATGATTCTAAGGTCAATTCGCTTTAAATCAGCGATTTAATACATACTAATTGACACCTAATATTCCTGATCCTAGACTGAGGAATACTATCATTCCTCAGGGGGGAATTATGAAAGTGAAATCTGGCAGTCGCAGACGTTTTCTGAAAACAGGCGCGGCCCTTGGGTTGACGGCAGGTCTTGCGCGCCCTTCCTATGGTCAGGCGCTGCATCCAGATGTTATCAACGTTACAGAAACTCGCGCCCGAGGACTCTTATCAAAATTTGAAAAATCTGAGCGCATACGCTTTCGGCAAAGCAATAATCCCAATGCAACAGCCCTGACGCCTTTACAGGATCTGAATGGAATTATTACACCGTCAGAATTGCACTTTGTGGTAGACCATGAAAATGGCGTCTTGCTGGATATTAACCCGGAAGATTATCGCTTGCAGATTACTGGCATGGTGGACAAGCCGCTGGAATTTACACTGGCTGATTTAAAGCGCATGCCCTCAGTTTCCTCTATTAATGTATTAACTTGTGGTTCCAACGGCAGCGATGCCTTTAGAAAAGGAGCACAGACGGTACAACAAACCCATGGCAGGACATCGACAAGTGAGTGGAGTGGTGTTTCATTCAAGAGCTTGCTTGAAGAAGCCGGTGTCCATAAAGATGCGAAATGGGTCATTGCCATGGCAGCTGATCCCAGTGACCATGTCTCAAGTTTTCCAATGGAAAAGGCCATGGATGGAGTAACCATGGCCGCTTATGCACAAAATGGTGAATCCTTAAGAATTGATCAGGGATATCCAGTTCGCGTTGTTGCACCAGGCTATACGGGACGTTGGTTGGTTAAATGGTTGACCCAATTGTATGTTACCGATGATACCTACGTGACACGACAAGATGGCTTTAATATGACAGACCGTATGCCAGATGGTCGTGGCTATTTATTGGCATCCGAACAGTCTCGCTACTTCCGTCTTGAAACAACGGCAAGGTCGGTTATTACCTTTCCATCTGGGGGTCATCAATTACCAGGACCTGGTTACTATGAGATTCGTGGCCTGGCCTGGACGGGAGGCATCGTCAAACGCGTTGAGATATCAGTCGACGGAGGCGAAACCTGGAGAGATGCCAAACTTCAGAATCCTGTATTACCTTATTGTCACACTCGTTTCCGTATGGACTGGGAATGGGATGGTCAAGAACGAATTATCCAGTCGCGCTGTACAGATGAAAAAGGCTATGTACAACCAACGCCAGACGAAGTGGCCAGTACATGGGGAGTGGATTCCAGTCCGGAATGTTTCAACATCATGGGAGAATATTGCAATCAGGTGCCACGTGATACCCACAACTCATTTATTATGAGTTGGAAGATTGCCGCAAATGGCGAGGTTACCAACCCCATGCAAGAATTATATCCTGATGGTAGGCCGGAGGGTCTCAGCCATTATTATTCCGGAGGTCATGCTTTTTTTGAAGAAGATGATCATTAATAACATGATTTTTTCAGAATAAAGTAAGGATGCGATCGTGAGAAAATATTTATGTAGCCTATTGTCGGTATCGCTGCTCTTAATGAGCCAGCTGGGATTATCACAGACATCTGGAGTTGGTCTAGGCAGGAACATGACCGATGAAGAGATTAATAAATTGATGTATACCGTAGGTCCAAAAGGTGTTGAGTTACCTTCTGGACAAGGAACAGCAAGAGAAGGTGAAAAGATTTACACTCAGAGTTGTATTTTTTGCCATGGTCCAGAAGGATTAAATGGCCCACAAAACACCTTGAAAGGCAGCCCCAGGCTTCCGATGCCAACATCCCTGTGGGACTATATCCACAGAGCAATGCCCCGCAGTCTTGCCATTGTTGGTGCGCAGGAAAGACAGTTAAGTAACGATGAAACCTATGCTCTAACTGCATATATCCTATATATCAACGGGGTAATCGGTCACGATGAGGTCATGAACGCTGAATCCTTACTGAAAGTTGATATTCCAATGGAAAAAAAACCGATTGATTAATCCTGCACTATTGTTTTCCCTTTAATCTGTTAGCGAGTGACTTCATTGCGAGTCAGACTAGCGGCATTCACACTACTCGTATTATTCGGATGGCACTTATCTGCCAGTGGTCAAGGCCTACAATATGAAATAGGTAGGAGCGCAACACAAGAAGAAATCAGCGACTGGGACAAGACTCTGGACCCTGCCGGGAAAGAAATTCCCGAAGGAAAAGGAACGGCTGTGCAAGGAAAGATTATGTATCAAGAATCTTGCGAGTCCTGTCATGGTGAAAATGGAATAAATGGCAGTGCACCTGAATTGACCGGCTACCTACGAATATATCCTATCCATACCTGGGACAAGATCTACCGGACTATGCCCTTAGGGACGTCAGGGGCTGGAGAACGCGATATCAAATTAAGTCCAGATGAGACCTATTCATTGACTGCTTATATTCTTTATCTCAATGGCATGGCAGCGGAGAATGATATTCTGCATAAACAAAATCTTCCTGCCGTGAGGATTCCCGATCCTGACTTTATACGTTGAATATCAGCAATAACAAGATGCCAAATACAATATTTGGCGCAATCATCAGCTTAATTAACCCAGGTGGCTTAGTTTCTTGACATACTCAATGGCATCAATAAAAATCAATGAATATGGAATTCCCGAGTATCACGTAAATCACCAGGGGGGCACATGAAGAATCTGCTTGATCGAAGACGTTTTCTTACCCACGGAACTGCCATGATGGGGATCACTCTGGGTAGTATTAAAGCGGCAGGTGCACAGACTTCAAATGAATCCAGTAATGATGTGCTCGCATACGGTGGGCGTTCCCGTTTTGTCACCAGTCAGCGTATTGCAGACATAGACGAGACACATCGTGCCTTTGGCCGTCACGAAGGAATGTTGACACCCTTACAGGATTCCATGGGGATTATTACGCCCAATTCTTTACACTTTGCCACCATGCAAGGTTACTATCCCCCGGATATCAATCCAGATGATCACAAATTAATCATACATGGCATGGTAGATCGCTCTTTGGTGTTTACCATGGATGATTTACTCAGATTACCCTCGGTGTCGCGCATACATTACCTGGAATGCCAGGCAAACCGTCCAGAGGTGATGGAGCCAACTGTACAAGGGTCACATGGTAAGACCTCATGCGCAGAATGGACGGGTGTATTAATGTCTACCTTATTACAAGAAGCAGGTTATGACGCTAATGCAAAGTGGGTCATTTACGAAGGGGCAGAACCGGGAAAGATGGTAAAAAGTCTGCCTATGAAGAAAGCACTAGATGACGTTATGATTGCCTATGGACAAAACGGTGAGCCTATACGTCCGCAAAATGGGTATCCACTGCGTGTTCTGGTGCCTGGATTTGAAGCGCTATATAGCATCAAGTGGCTACGCCGCATTAAGGTTGTGGACCGTCCATACATGGGCTACCAGGAAATACGCCAGTATACTGTGCGCCCCGGTCGTCAATCAGATGAACGCACACCATTTTATAATTATGAAAATGGCCCCAAGTCTGTGATCACTTCACCATCAGGAGAGCAGCAACTTATGTCTGGTCCTGGTTATTATCGTATTACTGGTCTTGCCTGGTCTGGTGGGGGTGCAGTGAAAAAAGTAGAGGTCTCTACGGATGCCGGGAAAATCTGGCGTCAAGCAGACATTGAAGGACCTCAGCACAAAATGGCACATACAAGGTTCAACTCAATATGGAAGTGGAACGGTGAACCTACCCATATTATGGCCAGGTGTATAGATGAACAGAATCAAGTGCAACCATCGCGTCATCAATTTGCCCGATATTGGGGAGTAGACCCGGATAAGTTGCCGACCCGAGAACAACGTGGTTCCGGGCATCACAATTCTATACAACCCTGGGGAATTCGCGAAAACGGTTCAGTCTATAATTCCTACGCAATAATCTAAGAGACATGAAATATTATCTGTTTAGTCTGATATTGATATCCAGTCTCGTGCAAGCGCAGGGTGTCACTTATAATCTTGGACGAACTGCATTGGATTCTGAGATCCAGCAATGGGACATTGCAATAAATCCGGGTGATGGCAAGGAGTTACCACAGGGGAGAGGTTCAGTTGTAGACGGTGAGAAACTTTATGCTACCAAGTGTCTGGCCTGTCATGGAGTTGATGGTGTAGGGGCAAGCGCACCTAGATTGGTTGGTCGAAATACGATGGGCAGCAACTGGCCATTTGCAAGTTCAGTATGGAGCTATATCAACCGGGCCATGCCCTTATATCTGGAAGGGTCATTAAGCTCAGATGAGGTCTATGCGCTAACTGCTTTTCTTTTGCATAAAAACGGGATTATTCCTGAATCTGCCGAATTAACTCAAGCGAACCTGCTCGACGTTGAAATGCCAAACAAAAATGGATATGTCCCACCTCCCATTGATCAATGGGAACCAGGTATGCAGAGATTATTTAAAATTATTGGTCCTGAATACTGATTCAGTCAGTTCGGTTCCAGTCTCCAGATTTGCCACCATATTTTTCCAGTAACTGGATGTCTGAAATGGTCATGCCGCGATCGACAGCCTTACACATATCATAAATGGTCAACAGCGTAATCTGAACAGCGGTCAAGGCTTCCATTTCCACACCCGTTTGTCCTGTGGTTTCCACACGTACCTTACAACTGACCTTATTTGTAGATTGAACACATGTGAGATCAATCTCAATATGAGATAGCGACAATGGGTGACATAGCGGCACTAGATCAGACGTTTTTTTCGCTGCCATAATGCCAGCGACACGTGCAATACCCAATACATC
>Ga0055584_100006188_pt1 | contig 11734 bp, 7 predicted proteins | sample OSDHelmetaG_FD_58716 | JGI IMG/M metagenome (GOLD analysis project Ga0055584, IMG submission 58716) | Pelagic marine sediment microbial communities from the LTER site Helgoland, North Sea, for post-phytoplankton bloom and carbon turnover... | ecosystem: Environmental > Aquatic > Marine >... | reverse complement strand
GGGGACAGGGCGTTTCGTCATGCATGAGGAGCCATACAACCTGGAGACGGAGAAGCTGGTATTGGCAGATCCGGTGACGGTGGGCGCGGCGAAGATCACCCCCCTTCTTGGTAACCACTATATGAACAAGCCTTACCATATCATGGAGCAGCAATCGCTAAACTTCCTGATCGATACGGGCCACAAGAAGGTTTTCTACGGTCTTGATTCATCGTATATGATGCCGCAGACGCTGGCTCTGCTGAATGGCACCCACATCGATGTGGCTATCATGGATGCCACCTTCGGCGCCCGGGAGATCGACCCCAGAGTATCGGGACACCACAACTGGGCGATGCTCGACGAGACTCTGGATGATCTGCGCCGCGCTGGTTGTATCGATGACACGACGGCCATCATCGCCGCTCACCTAAGTTGTAATAATATCGGATCCCATGAGCAGGAAGCTCCCGAGCAGGCGGTCAAGGGGATCACTATGGCGTACGATGGTCTCATCCTGCCGCTGTGAGCATTTTCTTGCCTATATTTCCGGCTGAGATTCCTCAAGAACAACCCTCCTCGAAGGAGTATCAATGAACGAGAGTAGCGTTAAGCCCCGCCCCAATATCATCCTTATTATGACGGACCAACAGCGCTTTGATACTATCGGCGCCTGGGGTCATGAGCACATGATTACTCCCGCGATGGATCGACTTGTCGACGAAGGGCTTTCCTTTCGCAATGCTTTCTGCCCGGGCGCGACCTGCGTGGCCTCGCGCGCGGCGATTTTTACCGGCATGTATCCGCACAACACGGGCACGTATAGCTTTGATGCATGGGGCAATCATCGCAACTGGGTACAGGACCTGAACGAGAGCGGCTATCACTGCGTCAATATCGGCAAAATGCACTTTACGCCGCGCGACGTGCCCGGCGGTTTTCACGAGCGCGTCGTCGTCGAAAACCCGACTAGCAAACACATCGACCACGGGGGTGCCGACGACGATTGGGGGCGCTTTATGCGCATTCACGGCGTGCAGCGGCCCAACGACCGCAATAAGACGGACCCAGACTGGTTAAAAAAATACCAAGGGGTGCCTTGGCATCTAGAAGAAAAATTCCACAGCGATGTCTTTATTGGCGATTCGACGCTGGCGTGGGTACGCGACTATAAAGGCGAGAAGCCGTTCTTTCTGCAAGTTGGTTTTACGGGTCCGCACGAACCGTGGGACCCGCTCCAGCGCCACCTGCAACAGTACGAAGGGCGAGAGCTGCCCAAGCGCGTTTTCCGCGAGGGTGAATTGGACGAGAAACCACCGCAGCACAAGGGCCATAAGGAGATGCACGCGACGACGGCGCACGAGTCGGTGATCGACATGTATTCACCCACGGAAGACGATATCGAGCGCATGCGCCGGCATTATTATGCCAAGATCACGACGGTCGATGAGAAACTTGGCCAGGTGATTGATGGGTTAGAGGAGAGGGGATATCTGGAGAATAGCCTGCTGATCTTTTGTTCGGACCACGGCGAGCTGCTCGGCGACCACACGCTGGCCTACAAGTGGCTGATGTACGACCCGATTGTGCACGTGCCGATGATCGTGCGCGACAGTCGATGCCCCGAAGCCGCGGGGCAGAGCACAGAAGATTTAGCCTCGTTGATGGATATCGGGCCGACGGTGCTCAGGGCGGCCGGGTTGGATGTGCCAACGTATTTAGAGGGTCGTTCGCTACAGCCTTATTACGAAGGCAAGACCGACGATTTTCAGCCGCGCGAATGGGTTTTTGCCGAGGATAATTACCAGATAATGATGCGTGGTCAGCGGCACAAAATGGTCTATTATATCGGCCAAGAGCAGGGAGAACTCTACGACCTGCAGGAAGACCCGCACGAACTCTACAACCTCTGGGACCAAGACGAGCACAAGGAACTCAAAGGCGAATTGCTGCAGCGCTTATTGGCTTGGCTGGCCTCGAGTACCTACTACAACGCGGGCTATAAACGCACGCGTAGCAAACACTATAAGATGCGCTGGCCGCGCGAGGATGACCCCTATTTGCACGGCGGTCTGGCGCGGCCGATCGATCGGCCGGTGGACCTCTAAGTGCCGATTTCCTACCGCGCAGCTCTTGCGCTGGTATTGCTCCTAGGACTGGGGGTGCGCCTAGTGGGTTGGGACCGCGGCGAAGGGGCTATTCACTCGGATGGGGAGACGGTATTCTACAGCTTTCACCCAGACGAAGAGACGCTGCTGCGCGCTGCGCTCGAACTGCACAACCCGTTGGATCCCCCGCTAACGGCCTATGGCTTGGTGCCGCTCTATTTAGCTAAGGCGGTGCTGGCGTTGGCGGGAGCCGACCTTGCGGACATGGTTCGTTTGTATCGCGTGGCGCGTGTGTTGGCGCTGCTGTGCGCGGCGCTGAGTTTGTGGTTGACGTGGTCTCTGGCTCGGCGTCGGCTCGGTCAGGGGGCCGCGCTGCTGGCCCTGCTCTTTGTCGCCTGTGCACCGCTGGCTATTCAGCAGGCGCACTTTTATACGGTAGACGGCGTCTTTGTGCTGGTCCTGCTGCTATTCTTTGCCGCGTGGGAGTCGGACTTTTCGGCTAATGCGCGCTACCTGATGGCGGGTGCCCTGGTCGGCGTTGCCGGTGCGGTGCGCTTTAATGGTTTGGCGCTGGGGCTGGCGCTCCTGGTCGGTCATTGCGCGCAGATAGAGCGTTGGCGCCAACTGCCGTCGCGTCTGAAGGAGGGCAAGCTGTGGCTGGCGGCGCTGGCGGCGCTGGCGATGCTATTCGCGTTAGAGCCCTACTTACTGACGAACCCGTCCTTGTTGTTGCGTGGGCAGACGACGGACGATTTTCTTTATTCGCTGCGCTTGGCGCAGGGGGAGATCGTGCGACCGTGGTCGCTGGTCGATATGCACACGCTGCCCTATCTGCACTACTGGGCCCACTTGTGGCCGACGGCTGTCGGTTGGCCGCTGACGCTGCTTATGGCGGCTGGATTGGTTTGGACCGCATGGCGGCGGTTCCGAGCAGAGTCCGTGGCGCTGAGCTGGTGCGTGCTCTGTTTTTTGAGCATTGGCGCTCTGCATACCAAACACGTGCGCTATCTGCTGCCGCTCTTGCCCTTTCTCGCTATTTTTTCCGCACAGTTCGCCGAGTGGGTATGGCAGCGCCATCGACGCTTGGGCGTGGCCGTGGCCGGTGTAACGGCGCTGCACGTGGCGGTGTACGGTATGGCTTTCGCCGGGGTCTACACGGTCGAAGACAGTCGGATTGAGGCGGGCCGATGGATTGGGGCGAACGTGGAGAAGGGGGCGTGGATTGGGGTGGAGAGTGGGGCGTTTACCGTACAAAAACTAATACCGCAGCCTCGTTACCAGCAGCGCACGCTGAATGTGAATGCTTTGTTCGGAGCGCGGGGCTATTTGGGCTGTGGTGCAGCGGCAGAGTTTTTGTGGGATCGCGTGCGCCCCATGGACTATATGGCGCTAGTCGATGTCAATCGCCAGCGCCAGTTTAGCGCCGTGCCAAAGCTCTATCCGGCCGTTGCGTCTTTTTACCAAAAGCTGTGGGCAGGCGAATTGGGTTTTAAGTCGGTGCAGCGTTTTAAGGTATATCCCAATTTGGCGGCTATCCGCTTTGTCGATGACGATGCCGAGCCGTCCTTCCTGGCCTATGATCACCCGGCGGTGCGGGTATTTGCGCGCGCAGGCGAAGAAAAAGTGCTAGAAGATTGGGCGGCGTGGCGCGGTGCGCTGGTGGAGAATCCAGCGTGTGTCGACGGCGCCTTGCGTTCGGTGCTCGATGTCTATGCGCGCGGCAATTTTACCGAGGCTCTGAGCGCGGTTGAAGATCTGCTGATACGGTATCCGGACTTTGTTACGGGGCGCTTTGTCGCCGCTTCGATATACCACCAGCTAGGCGATACGGAAAGAGAAAAGGAGCAGGTGCGCCGCTATGCCCAAGGGTATCGCGACGGTAACGCCTATTTGGTGCCTTGGGCGGCTGCGGCTACGCTCTTGTTGGCTGGTGCGGGGGATATGGCGTATGCCGTCTTGCGGCACGGGCAGCAGTTGACGGGTTGGATTGGCGAAGACGATCGGCTGCGTATGGGAGCTTCGTATGAACTCTTGGGCAGTTGGAGTGAGAAGCTTGAGACGGCGGAAAAAGCGGCGGCGATATATGCTCTGGCCGCCGAGGTCTACGGTGGGGCAGCAGGGGTCGAGCCGAGTGCAGCGGTCTATGTTCGCCTGGGCATGCTGCTCTATGCAGAGGGGCAATTGGAGAAGTCGACGAGTGCCTATGAGTCGGCATTGGGGCTGGATGCGGACCATGCGACGGCGCGTATCAACTACGGCTGGAACCTGTATGAGTTCGGGCGTCTAGACGAGGCCGCCGCGCAGTTTGAACGCGTATTGGCCACGCGCGAAAGTAGTGTGGCGGCGTTTAATCTGGGTCTGGTCTACTTGGAGTTGGGGCGGGACGAACAGGCGGAGGAGATGTACGGCCGCGCCGTTGAGGTGCACGGGGCCGAAGCGGCGCGCCGTTTGGGCGCCGTAGACGAACTGCGTGCTGCGGTACGGCGGCTGGGGCGCGGACAGCAGGTGTTGGAGCGCTATTGGCCGCAGGACCTCTAAGTGTGTAGGCAAATTTGTCTATTATTTGACACGCTCGGGCGAAAGGGGCTTCGTTAGTGTGTTTAATACAAGAGGAGCATGCAAATGGCACGCGCGCTGGCCTTAGTACTCAAGGCAAAAAAAGAATTGTGGTGGCTGTCAGAGCAGCGCACGGTTAGCTGAGGTGGTGTTGAGGCGATGAGTGGAAGCGGAGAAAGTGCGCCGGAGGCTACGATCCTAGTAGTCGACGACGAGCGCGTCGTGCGCGAAATGTTGTCGATGTTGTTGACTCGATTTAATTATCAGGCGTTGATCGCGGCGGATGGCATGGAGGCTATTGAGCTGTATCGGGCGCACGCCGAACGCATAGACCTGGTGTTGCTCGACCTGTCGATGCCGGGCATGTCGGGGCTCGAACTACTGGCGGCACTGCGGGTGTTAGACCCCAGTATACGCGTGGCTGTGTTGACGGGTTTTACGGAAGACCATCCAGAACTCAAGGGTATCGAACTCATCTACAAGCCCTTTCGGGTCAACGAGCTGATAGAACTAATAAAACGCCTACTGAGATGAGTTGATATAGTCGACGATGACGTCGACTGCTGCCTCGGGCGCCATGCGGCCCGTGTTGATCGTCAGGTCGTAGAGCAGGGGGTCGTCCCAATCGGCTTTGTGGGCGTTGCGCAGATAGTCTTTGCGCCAATTATCGTGCTGCTCGATCAGTTTGCGCGCGTTGTTGCGGTCCATTTCGCGCAGTTGCATAATTCGCTCGACGCGTTCATCAAACGGGGCGACGATCTTTAGATGGCAGGCCGACGGGTAGTCGGCGAGGATAATTTGGCTGGCGCGGCCGACGATAACGGCGCGGCCCGTCTGGCCGAAATCCTGTATGAGTGTGGTGATGAGCAGTTGGTAGGTGCCGCGGTCTAAATAAGTGGCCGCGCTGGTATCGTGCTCGCGCACATAGGAAAACTCCAGCCCGAACTCGGGGGCATAGGCGGCGGCCGAGAGCGGAAAGGTGCCCGGTGCTACTTCGGGCACGAGCAGGCGCTTGAGGAAATGCTTGACGGGGCCCTCGCCCTTTTCGTCGTAGCGCTCTACTTCTTCGGCGGAAGTATCCGTGATTTGTGCAATTTCGTCGACTAGGCGGCGGTCTACGTAATCGTACTCTAGTTTTGCGGCGACCTGCTCGGCGATCCAATCGCCGCGACTGCCTATCTGGCGAGCTACGGTGATGATGTTCATGGGCCTGCCTCCGCGAAAGAGTTAACAAGTTTTTCTCGCACCCAAATTATAAAATTTGAACGCCCATTATGTCAATGCTGTACTGGGATTTTTAATAGAAAGGAATCTTCACATGTTAGTCGGTATTTCCCCCCTCCTGAGTCCGGAACTCCTGGCTTTGCTCTGTCGCATGGGGCACGGCGACGAGATCGTACTGGCCGATGCTCACTTTCCCGGCCATTCGTGCAACGAGAATACGCTGCGCGCCGACGGGCTAAAAATAGACGCGCTCTTAGAGGCCATTCTACCGCTCTTTGCGCTGGATACCTATGTCGAGAGCCCTGCTTCTGTAATGGAACCGGTCGCGGGAGATACCTTTGATCCGGCGATACGCGAGACCTATGCAGAGATTGTCGGGCGCCATTGGCCCGAGGTCGGCCCGGTCTCGGGGGTGGAGCGCTTTGCTTTTTACGAACGAACCCAACGAGCCTTTGCCGTCGTGATGACGGGTGATGTGGCCAAGTATAGCAATATTATTTTAAAAAAGGGTGTTACGCCCGTATAATAAGCGGACAGAGCAATGGATACGAGTGCAGCGGTGCCGATGCGCCCCATTACGAGTGGGCCGAAATATCATTGGTTTGGTTATTACGACAAGTGGCAATTCGACGCGAGCGGGCGCTATGCGCTGGGCATGGAAGTGGGTTTTGAACACCGCGCGCCGACGGCCGACGACGAGATTGGCCTGGGGCTGATCGATTTAGAGGATGGTGATCGCTGGAGCGAATTGGCGCGCACGCGGGCCTGGTGTTGGCAGCAGGGCTGTATGTTGCAGTGGCGACCTGGTTCGAGCAGCGAAGTAGTGTTCAACGCTCGCGAAGGGGACCAGTTCGTCTGTCGGGTATTAGATATAGAGAGCGGTCGCACGCGCACGCTGCCGCGCGCGGTCTATTCGCTGAGCCCCGATGGCCGCACCGCTGTCTGCGCCGATTTTCGCCGGATTCAGCATATGCGGCCGGGCTATGGTTATGCGGGTATAAAGGACCCGAATGCCGCGGTGTTGGCGCCTGAAGATGTGGGTATTTGGCGTCAGGATATGGAGACGGGTGAAAATGAGCTCATTGTCTCCGTGGCCGAAGTGGCGGCGCGTTCCTATCCCCACGGCGATATTAGTGCCGCCAAGCACTACTTTAACCACTTGCTCTTTAGCCCCGACGCTACGCGTTTTATCTTTTTGCACCGATGGCGTTTCGGTGAGGGGGGCTTTCATACGCGCATGCTAACGGCAGCCGTAGATGGATCCGATCTGCGCGTAGTCGACGAGTATGGCAAGACCTCGCACTTTATCTGGCGCGACCCCGCACATATCCTCGCCTGGGCGTGGCATCCTTCTGCTGAAGACGCATTCTACTTATATGGACATGGCACGGGTGAAGTCGAGGCCGTTGGTTTGGGGCAAATGCGGGTGAATGGGCACTGCACGTATTTGCCGGGTGGTGAATGGGTGCTCAATGATACCTATCCGCTCGCGCCCTCGCGCGTGCAGGAACTCTATATGTATCACGTAGAAAAGCAGCAGCGGGTAGAGTTGGCGGCATTTCATGCGCCGGAAGCGTATGGCGGCGAATGGCGCTGTGATTTACATCCGCGCTTTAGTCGCGATGGCGCTCAGGTCATTGTCGACTCGGCGCACGCGAGCGGTAGACAGATGTACTTGCTCGATATTAGCGCTCTGTAATCGGTGATCCCAGGCCTGCAGGTTTAGGCGCAATTAGCGCAGTATTCTTTCATCTATTATCTACTTTTATCTTTTTTCTACGGAAGATAATTCCCATAATTATCTTAAATAGAGATAAAATTATATTTAATATGTGCTTTTTGTGTATATTCGCACGATTAGCACTATTTATTGTCTATTTGTCTTGTTTTCTTTATGTTATAACTGGTTGTTTATATAGATATTGCTGGAAATCGGCCACACTGGTACGTCCTTTGCAAGGTATATAGGATATAAAAGAAGAAAATATAATATTAAGAAGAAACTTATACTATGAGACCTATAGGAGTTACCATGAAGTTTGCACGCACTTTTCTGGTTTTGATTTTGTTGGCCGCTGGCCAGCAGGTGCAGGCCGATATTCCAGAGACCGTCAGCTATCAGGGTGTTTTAGCCACGGCAGATGGACTGGCCGTAGCCGACGGTACATACGACCTGACCTTTAGTGTATACGAGGCGGCGTCGGGCGGAACAGCCCTATGGACGGAGGCGCGTCAGGTCCAGGTCTTCAACGGCGTTTTTGATACCATTCTGGGCAGCGGTAATGCGCTTAATATCGCCTTTGACAAAACCTACTATTTGGGTATTGCCGTTGGGGGCGATGCCGAAATAAGCGAGCGCATCGAGTTGACTGCTTCCCCGTATAGTCTCAATGCTCGCACGGTGGTCGATGGTGCAATCTCTACGGCGAAGTTGGCCGACGGAGCGGTTAATACGGCTAAGATCGCCGACGCTGCGGTCAATGGCGACAAGATCGACGACTTTACTGTGGTGCGTTCGCTCAATGGTTTGCGCGACGATGTGCTCTTAGAAGCTGGCGCTAACGTCATCATTAATCAGATAGACAACAAATTACAGTTCTCCGTGGTGGCGGCTGGCGATATTACGGGCGTGCAGGCTGGTGTGGGGTTGGCGGGCGGCGGTGAAGTCGGTGATGTTGCGCTGGCCATTGCCGACGGCGGCGTAGGCAGTCAGCAGCTTGCAGCTGACGCGGTCACGACCTCGAAGATTGCCGACGACCAGATTACTTCGACTAAAATCGCCAGCGGCGCGATTGTTACGTCAAATATAGCGGATGCTGCGGTGACGGAAATACAAATTGCCGATCGGGCTATACGCAACAATCACATCGCCAGTAACCAGATTACCTCGGTGGAGATCATCGACGGCACGATCACTAGTTTCGACTTGGCCGATGGCACGATCGAAGCGACGGATATTGCCGTAGACGCCGTGGAGTCGGCGCAGATTCTCGACGCGACTATACAGGCCGCCGATTTGGCGGACGGTTCAGTAACTTCGGACCATATTGTCGACGGCACGATTATCACCGCTGACTTGGGCGCCATATTGATTCACGGCGGACAGGTTGAGGATGGCACGATCGAAGCGGCCGATCTGGCTACGGGGGCGGTTGGAAGTGCAGAGGTCGCCGATGGGGCTATTCAGAATATTGATATTGCCGACGATGCCATTCGCGCCAATCATATTGCCGAAGGGGCGGTAGAGTCGATAGCCATTGTTAATGGTAGCATCACGGGGCGGAAGATCGCCGATGCGGCCATAACGGAAATACTGATCGCCGACGGTGCTATTCGCGCCAACCATATTGCCACCGACCAAGTGACGTCGGATGCTATTGCCGATGGCAGTATCACCGGGGCAAAGATCGCCGATGCGGCCGTAACGGAAGTGCAGATCGCGGATCGGGCTATACGCACCAACCATATCGGGGGTAACCAAGTGACTTCGGCAGAGATCGCCGATGGCACGATCATTAGTGCCGATTTGGCGAACGGCGCGGTCGGTACGCCCAATATCGCCGCGGATGCCGTGGGGTCGTCGCACATTTCCGACGCGAGCATACAGGCCGCCGATTTGGCGAACAACTCGGTGACCTCGGCGCAGATTCTCGACGGCACGATTACGGCCGCCGATATGGGGCCCTTCTCTTTTACTGGCGCGCATATTTCGAATGCGACGATCGAAGCGGTTGACTTGGCCACGAATTCGGTCGAAAGCGCAGAGATCGCCGATGGGGCTATCGAGAGCGTAGATATCGCCGACGATGCCATTCGCGCTAATCATATTGCCAGCGGCCAGGTCGGTTCGTTGGCCATTGCAGCGGGCAGCATCACCGGGGAGAAAATCGCCGATGCGGCGGTTACGGAAGTGCAGATCGCCGATCTATCTATCCGCACGAACCACATTGCCAGTAATCAGGTGACCTCGACGGAGATCCTCGATGGTACAATCACCAGTTTCGATTTGGCGAACGGTGCCGTGGGTTCAGCGGATATTGCCGACGCGAGCATAGAGTCCGTCGATTTGGCGAACAACTCCGTGACCTCGACGCAGATCGCTGATAATACGATTACTAGTGCCGATTTGGCGAACGGTGCCGTGGGTTCAGCGGATATTGCCGCTGGCGCTATAGGCTCAGCACAGATCCAAGACTCGGGTATACAGTCCATCGACTTGGCAAATGGCAGTATACGGTCGGAAGATTTGGCGAATAACTCAGTGGATTCAGGCAAGATCGCCGTTAATACCATTCAAGACGTAGATATCAGAGATGGTGCGATTCGCACGCGTCATATCGCCAACAACCAGGTTACGGCGGCCAAGATTATTCCCGGCAACGTCGTCAAGGCGCTCAACGGCCTGAAGGACAATGTGCAGCTCTCGGCCACGGGCAATATCACGCTTACGAGCAATGCCAATACGCTGACCTTTGCGACGCAGAATGTCGTCACGACGGGCAGCGCCGGTCAGGCCAATATCAATGCTTCGACCAGCTCTTATGCCGTTAACGTCAACAATAGCGCGGGCGATGGCGCCACATACAATCTGACCGGCGGAGGCGTTACAAAATTCTTTGCCCGCTTCCAGAACAACGGTTCGACTGTGGGTAGCATCAGCAGCACCAGCGGCGCTCCTGTCGTTTTCAATTCGGGTGGCGCTGACTACGCCGAGTGGCTGCCGCGTCTCGACGCCAGCGAAGAGATCGCCGAGGGCGATGTCGTGGGCGTCTTTGCCGGCAAGATCAGCAAGCGCACGCAGGGTGCCGAGCGCGTGATGGCGATTTCGTCGTCGCCGATGGCTTTGGGCAATACGCCAGCGCAGGCCGAAACACATCTCTATGAGAAAGTCGGCTTTGTCGGTCAGGTGCCGGTGCAGGTTGTTGGTGTAGTTCAGGCCGGTGATTATATCGTCGTTTCGGGTCGCGAAGACGGCACGGCCGTCGCTATCGCCCCAGACCAGATGCAACCGGATAATTTTGTGCAGGTCATCGGTCGCGCCTGGGAAGGCTCGGACGAGTTACAGGTCAAAAAAATCAACGTCGTCATCGGTTTACCTGCCAATGATTGGGTGCGCTTCGTCGGTGAGTTGGGGCAGTTTGCCCGCACGCAGGCCGCCGAGAACGCCGAACTCAAGGCGCAGCTGCAACACGTTAACGTGCGTCTGACTCAGGTCGAGGCGATGGAACTGAAGGTGGCGCGGATGGAAGCGGCTATGGCGCGTCTCGAAGCGTTAGTTTCCACTGAGAGCGACACTGATGTCGCCACCTCCAAGTAAATAGATATGAGAATGTTTTCTACTATGAAACGCATTGTTTGCGCCACGCTCTTTCTCGCCGCCATGGCGATGCCAGCATGGGCCGAGTACTCGATAACGCGCAGCGTGTTCGGCAATGGTTCGGCGCGCATATCGTCGGGTAATACGCTGGTGCGCGGGACCGTAGGACAGGCGGCTATCGGCGTGCTAAACGAATCTTCCGGGCAGCAGCAGCGGGTGGGTTTTTGGTATGTGCTCGGCGACGAGACCGAACCGCTCAACGACGCCGGCCAATACGCGCTGTTGGGTAGTAATAGCATCTACCTGAAAAACGACAGCGAAGTGCGTACGGGCTTTGTCGGCGTCAACGAAATTGGCTTGCCGCGAGGAACCTTTCTCAATGGCAAAGTTGAATTGTCCATTGGCACACAGGTGCAGACGGGCCCCGAGGTCGAGCTGAGCGCCGCTCGCGTCGCGCTCAAGAACAAGGCAGAGGTCGCGGGTGTGGTGCATTACCTGAGCGAACTCGATAAACACAAGAAGGCCACCGTTGCCGAGTCTAATGAAGAGG
>Ga0055584_100006187_pt1 | contig 11734 bp, 13 predicted proteins | sample OSDHelmetaG_FD_58716 | JGI IMG/M metagenome (GOLD analysis project Ga0055584, IMG submission 58716) | Pelagic marine sediment microbial communities from the LTER site Helgoland, North Sea, for post-phytoplankton bloom and carbon turnover... | ecosystem: Environmental > Aquatic > Marine >... | reverse complement strand
TTGTGATTGAAGAATCGGATGAATTGATATGAAAAGAACATTCCAACCCAGCGTATTAAAGCGAGCTCGAACCCACGGATTTAGAGCACGCATGGCAACTAAAGGCGGCCGTCTTGTGCTCAAGCGACGTCGTTCCAGAGGTCGTGCCAAGCTGTCCGCCTAAGTTCCGTTTTCTCTGCTGTTCATCGATTACTTGATCAAAAGAGAAGAGAGAATAGAGTGTGGCAGAGTTCGGCTTTCCTAAAACTTCTCGGTTGCTAAACGCTGCTGACTACAAAGCCGTATTCAGCGACGCCCAAATCAAGGTTTCCTGCCGCCACTTTCTCGTGCTCGCCACTGCGAGTAATCGATCCAGCTCCAGATTGGGCTTGGTCATAGCGAAGAAACACGTGGCGCTCGCTGTGCAGCGCAACCGCATCAAGCGACAGCTACGCGACACTTTCCGGCATCATCGCGCCTTGCTGGGCAGGCTGGACTTGGTCGTATTAGCCAGAAAGGATGCCGATAAGCTAAGCAATCGGCAGCTGAAGAACACGATAGAGAGATTGTGGCAGGACTTACAGGGCAAGCTCGATCGAGCCGCCGCGAAAAGCCAGGACAACGGGTAACGAGGCACTATGCTGGACAAACTACTCATTCGACTCATCGATGCCTACCAGTCTAGCCTGAGCCTGCTAATCGGCAACCAGTGCCGGTTCTATCCCAGCTGTTCCCAATACACCAAAGAAGCAATTCAAATTCACGGCTCGCTGCGCGGAACCCTCCTCGGTGTTCGACGCATCTGCAGCTGCCACCCGTTTCACGAAGGGGGCCACGACCCCGTTCCAGAGAGTCCGACCTCTAGCGGTCAACGGACTGAGTAAGTAAACCACCATGGATCTAACTCGTTTTTCCCTATACACAGCACTCGCCATCGTTACCTATTTCATGCTGTTAGCCTGGCAGGAAGACTATCCGCCGCTTATCGACGATGGCAGCGCCTCTCGCGTAGAGATCCCTCAGATTTCCGACGCCCAGATCGACACGCCTGCGAACAGTGATCTGCCCAGCGATCTCCCAAGCAGCCCAGCCGGGGCAGACAACAGTCAATCCGATACTCCGAGCGTACCCTCAACGAACAGCGCGACTACCACAGCCGCCAGCAACTCCGACCAGCTAATAGAGGTCCACACCGACACCTTCGATATTCGAATTAACCCCGTCGGTGGCGACATCGTCTACCTTGCCCTGCCTCTCTATCTCAAGCAAATAGATGTGGCAAATGACCCCTTTGTATTGCTGGACAACCAGGCGGGCAGGGAATACATAGCGCAAAGCGGACTGATCGGAGCCGATGGCATCGACAGCGAAGGCCGTGCAATCTACCGGGCGGCCTCGACTAGCTACTCGATGGCCGACTCCGCAGACAGTCTCAACGTTGACCTGATGCTTACAACCGAAGACGGCGTCGAGGTAACCAAGCGCTACAGCTTTAACCGCGACAGCTATCTCATCGATATCGAGTTCATCGTCAACAACAACTCGGCAAGCTCCTGGCAGGCGAATGCCTTCGGACAGATCAAACGCGACAGCTTCGACGACCCCAGCGATGCCGGCGGCTTTGGCAGGACTTACCTCGGCTTCGTCACCACGATCACCGACGATCCCTATATAGAAGTCGAGTTCGAAGACATAGACGACAACGGCACTACGACGCTAGAGACGACAGGCGGCTGGATGGCGTTTAGCCAACACTATTTCATCAGTGCCTGGATCCCGGATGTCGATTCCGTGAATCGCCTGACCACGCGCAAGAACGCTACTAACCAGTACTATGGCGAGTTCACCAGCAGCGCTTTTCAGGTAGCGGCGGGCGAGACTGGCAATCACAGCATTCAGTACTATGCCGGCCCGAAGGATCAGTATGTGCTACGAGATATTTCACCCGGCCTGGACAAGACTATCGACTATAGCTTCCTGTGGTTCATCGCGAGCCCGATCTATTGGTTGCTCACGCGCATCAATGCACTGATAGGTAACTACGGCATCTCGATCATCCTGCTCACCGTCGTCGTGAAGTCCGCCTTCTATAAGTTGTCTGAGACACAGTACCGCTCCATGGCGGGCATGCGCCGCCTGATGCCGAAGATGCAGCAACTCAAGGAGAGTTACGGCGACGACAAGATGAAACTGCAGAAGGCCACCATGGATCTCTATAAGAAGGAGAAGATAAACCCCTTCGGCGGCTGCCTTCCCATGCTTGTGCAGATGCCTGTGTTTATCGCGCTGTATTGGGTATTGCTCGAGAGTGTCGAGCTGCGACACGCGCCGTTCATGTTGTGGCTGAACGATCTATCGGTGCGCGACCCCTTCTTCATCTTGCCGCTGCTCATGGGCGCGACGATGTACCTGCAGACCTCGCTAAGTCCCGCACCCGCCGACCCGATGCAGGCCAAGGTGATGAAGATGATGCCGGTCATGATGACCGTGCTCTTCCTCTGGTTCCCGGCCGGGCTGGTTCTGTATTGGTTGACCAACGGTGCCTTGGGCATTCTGCAGCAGTGGTATATTACGCGAAAGCTTGATGCCGCCTACGAGGCGAAGAAGGCACATTAGTCGCTTGCCAGTGCCAAGAGCCATTGGCCGGCATCGATTCTGCTTCAGTGCGTTAAGGGTACTCTTTATAGGACTCTTATAAACTCGGTCTAATTCATGCCATGCATCTAGTATCTGTATCTACCTATGTCGCAAGCAGAAACTGAAACCATCTGCGCCATCGCCACCGCGCCGGGTAGTTCGGGCGTAGGGATTGTTCGGGTCTCGGGCCCGGCTGCAGCCTCAATTAGCGAGCAGATCCTCGGCTTTACCCCAATCGTCAGGCACGCACACTTCGCCGACTTCCTCGGTGAGAATAAGCAGACTATCGACCAGGGCATCGCGCTCTTCTTCGCGGCTCCCCATTCCTTCACCGGCGAAGATGTTCTCGAATTACAGGGCCATGGTGGCATCTACGTGCTACGTGAGATTCTGTCACGCACGCTAGAGTTAGGTGCACGCCTGGCAAGCCCCGGTGAGTTCTCCGAACGCGCCTTTCTTAACAGCAAGATAGATCTGCTACAGGCTGAGGCCATCGCCGATCTAATCGAATCGAACTCCAGTCAGGCGGCCAGGTCTGCCGTTCGCACCCTGCAGGGTGAATTCTCCAACAAGATTCACGAATTGCTGCGTCAGTTAGTTGAGGCACGGGTGCATATTGAGGCGACCATCGACTTCTCCGATGAAGACATCGACTTTATCCATGACAATAAGGTGCGCGATGCCCTGGGTGGTATTCAGAGCGCCATTGAGGACACTCTCGCCCAGGCAAGGCAGGGAGCGTTATTAAAGGAAGGCATCAATGTCGTCATCGCGGGCAAGCCCAATGCGGGCAAGTCGAGTCTGCTCAATGCCTTGTCCGGTCTGGACAGTGCGATCGTAACCGATATTCCGGGCACGACTCGCGACCTGCTGTCTGAGGAAATCAATATCGACGGGTTACCCGTGCACATCGTCGACACGGCCGGCATACGCCTCAGCGATGATCTCGTCGAAAAGGAAGGGTTGCGGCGTGCGCAGCTGGCGCTGGAGAAAGCCGATCAGATTCTATTGATCGTGGATAAGTCCGAGGCCGAAGAAGATGTGGAGAAGCTGTTGGCACCACTTGTATTACTCAGTGGAAAAGCGATAGACGAGCTCGAGTATCTAAAACACACGGCTATCGTGTACAACAAGATCGACCTGCTCGATCGGAAGCAAGCCAGCCTCGGTACGACGATATTCAAGGATCGATCCCTCACCACGATTAGTCTCTCTGCGAAGAAGAATACTGGCGTAGAGATTCTGCGCGAATACCTGAAGGAGATAATTGGCTTCAAGCCGACCGAAGAGGGTGCCTTCATTGCCAGGCAGCGGCATCTGATCGCCTTGAACAATGCGAAGAACCTGATCGCCTCGGCGACGCAGCAACTGGAGGCCGACTCCGGCCTAGAGCTCATCGCCGAAGACTTGCGCTTCGCCCAGTCGCAGCTCGGTGCAATCACCGGCGAGTTCACCAGCGATGATCTGTTAGGTGAGATCTTCTCAAACTTCTGTGTGGGTAAATGAGCAGGCTGCGACTTATTCACAATCTGGGCGGGTTCAGAAGAAGCTGTGGGTAAGCCACGGTTCTGTCTGGTATAAGCGCTGCATAGTTCTGAATAAGATTGAAGGCTCGCCAGCTTGAGCGAAACTATACCAAAGGGCTAAGAGGCTATGGCCGTGCTATACAAAGCTTATGTACTGTGTTTTACTTCTCACAAACCATTGATATGTAAGCATTTTAATAGGATATTAACAGATATCCGGCTAGCTATTAATAACAACATCAATACACTCTCTATACATATCTATATATAAATACTGTTCTATTATTTAGTTAAACTAGGGCTACAAGTTTTAATTTTAGGCTTTATACTTGCCGACCCCAAATTCAGCAACGAGCCCTTAGAGACAGGACACTGATCGACGTGGAATACAGCAAGATATACGAGGTTATCGTAGTCGGCGGCGGGCATGCCGGTACCGAGGCTGCTTTGGCGTCCGCGCGTCAGGGCGTCGCTACCCTGCTGGTAACCCACAGTATCGAAACGCTCGGTCAAATGTCCTGCAACCCGGCCATCGGTGGTATCGGCAAGAGCCACCTGGTTAAAGAGATCGATGCCTTGGGCGGCGCCATGGCCAAGGCTGTGGACAGGGCGGGCATTCAGTTTCGCGTACTCAATGCGAGCAAGGGACCCGCGGTCAGGGCAACCCGGGCGCAGGCCGACCGAGTTCTGTACAAGGCCGCAATCCGCGAGATGCTGGAACAGCAGGAAAACCTCTCGCTATTCCAACAGGGCGTAGACGATCTGCTAATCGAAGACGGTGCGATCAAGGGCGTCATCACGCAGATGGGCATGTTGATCCGGGCGCCGCGTGTCGTGTTGACCACGGGTACCTTCCTCGGCGGCAAGATTCACATTGGCTTGGAAAACAGCGCCGGTGGCCGCGCGGGCGACCCACCTGCCATCGCCCTGGCACAGCGTCTGCGGGAACTGCCGTTCCGGGTAAACCGACTCAAGACAGGCACGCCGCCGCGCATCGACGCCGATAGCGTCGACTTCTCGGTGATGCAGGAGCAAGCCGGCGATACACCGCTGCCGGTCATGTCCTTCCTCGGCAAGCAGAGCGATCACCCAGAGCAGATCAATTGCTACATCACCAGCACCAATGAGGCCTGTCATGAAGTAATTCGCGGCGGGCTGGACAGGTCTCCCATGTACACCGGCGTTATTGAGGGCACCGGTCCTCGCTATTGCCCGTCGATCGAAGACAAAGTCATGCGCTTTGCCGACAAATCCTCCCATCAGATTTTTGTTGAGCCGGAGGGATTGAATACCAAAGAACTCTATCCGAATGGCATCTCTACGAGCCTGCCCTTCGATGTGCAACAGAAGATGGTGCGGGAGATAAGGGGTTTCGAGAACGCGCACATCACGCGACCGGGCTATGCGATCGAATACGATTTCTTCGACCCTAGAGACCTGAACTATTCCCTCGAAACGAAGTTCGTGAAGGGCCTGTATTTCGCCGGACAGATTAACGGCACCACCGGTTACGAGGAGGCAGGTGCCCAGGGTCTTATGGCGGGTCTCAACGCGGGGCTGGCAGCACGCGGCATCGAGCCCTGGTGTCCGCGCAGAGATGAGGCCTACATCGGTGTGCTGATCGACGACCTGATTACGCTTGGCACCAACGAGCCCTACCGCATGTTCACCAGCCGTGCGGAATACCGATTAACCTTACGCGAGGACAATGCGGATCTACGTCTAACAGAGAGAGGTCACGAGTTGGGTCTGGTAGACGCGCAGCGTTGGGAGTTCTTCAGCGAGAAGAAACTTCGCATCGAGGCCGAGCTGAAATTCTTGCGTAGCACCTGGGTGCAGCCGGGTACGGAGCAGGCAGAGCGCATCAACCTGTTGCTCGAGAAACCCCTGTCCCGCGAATACTCGCTTGCGGATCTGCTAGCGCGGCCGCGCGTCGAGTATGCGGCATTGCTCACGGCCTACCGGGGCGAGATACTGGCCGAGCAGTCTTCGCTCGAACAGCAGGCGACGCAACAGGCCGAGATACAGATCAAGTACCAGGGCTATATCGACCGCCAGGAAGAAGACATCGATCGCCTGAAGAAACAGGAGAACACGAAGCTGCCCGCCGACTTCGACTACCAGCAGATGCAGGGACTATCGAACGAGCTGAAACAGAAACTGCTAGCGGCGAAGCCGGAGAATATCGGCCGCGCCTCACGCATACCCGGCATCACGCCAGCGGCGATTTCACTGTTACTCATTTACCTCAAGAAATACAACACGGTAAATCGAAAGGCAGGTTAGCCCCGTGGCAATCTCAAACCGAGAGGAACTGCAGCGGGGCATAGCCGCCCTATCGCTGCCCGCAAGTAACGAGCAGCTGGAAACGCTGCTGGCCTACATCGACCTACTCAAGAAATGGAATGCCGCCTACAACCTTCTGGGATCGAACGAACAGGCGACGCTGATCTCGCGTCATATTCTCGATAGCCTTTCCATACACCCCTATCTCGATGGCAAGCTGATCGCCGATATCGGTGCAGGCGCGGGATTGCCCGGTATCCCCCTGGCAATCCTGAACCCGGACCGAGAATTCCTGTTAATCGACTCCAATGGCAAGAAAACGCGCTTCATGTTTCAGGCCAAACTGCAGCTGAAATTGAGCAATATCAGTGTCGAAAATTGTAGAATAGAGCACTATCAAAGTAAGCGGCAAATTGATATGGTGATGTGTCGTGCGTTCTCAACGCTCGCCGATGCACTGAACTTACTGCAGCCAATCTTCTCCGACGACTGCAAGTTGCTGGCGATGAAGGGGCACTACCCGAACCAGGAAATAGCCGATCTGCCAGAGGGCTTCGAGCTGACTGGGAGCAACACACTGGATGTGCCGGGCAACGAATCACAGCGTCATCTCATAGAGATCATGCGCAAAAGACAGGGAAGCTCGAACGGTACCGCTTCCAAGTAGTCGACCGAATAAACCGAAGTAGAAGTTGGGAAGAATAACGTGGGCAAAGTTCTCGCAATAGCAAATCAAAAAGGGGGTGTGGGTAAGACCACTACCTCGGTCAATCTTGCCGCATCGCTAAAATTCACTCGCAAGAGTGTGTTACTGATCGATCTGGACCCACAGGGCAATGCCACGATGGGTAGCGGCATCGACAAGTCCACGCTTGAGGTCTCTATCTACGATGTGCTGATGAACCACTCGGCCTTCGATGAGGTGGTGCTGCGCCCGGAAGACTCGGAATACGATCTGCTGCCAGCCAATGGCGATCTGGTAGCCGCCGAGGTCGAACTGATCAGCGAAGAACATCGCGAGTTGCGCCTGCGCCAAATCATCGAGCAGGTACGCGAGCGCTATGATTATGTTCTCATCGACTGCCCACCCTCTCTGAATATGCTCACGATCAATGCCTTAGTTGCGGCAGACGGTGTGGTAATACCGATGCAGTGCGAATATTATGCGCTGGAAGGCTTGTCGGCGCTGATGGATACCATCAATGCCATCCGCGACAGCATGAACCCCGACCTGAAGATCGAGGGCATCGTACGCACCATGTACGACCCAAGGAACAAGCTGACCTCCGAGGTGAATGGCCAGCTCATTAACTATTTTGGCGACGCGGTCTACCGAACGGTGGTGCCGCGGAATATTCGTCTGGCCGAGGCTCCAAGCTACGGTAAACCAGTGCTCAAATACGACAAGCAGTCGCGAGGGGCTATCGCCTATCTCGCGCTAGCTGGCGAAGTACTAAGGCGCAACGATGAGGCAGCCGCCAGAGCTGTCGTTTAGGCTAGTCACTAGCACTTTGTTCAACCCAGGGGACTAGAGCCCGCTTACTTGAGTCCGTACGTAAGATGAATGACAAGAAGAAGCTCGGCAAAGGCCTAGATGTGCTGCTTTCCCGTGGCAGCACCGAAACTATGGCAAGCCTGCTGGGCAAACCCAAAGACCGCAGCGTCCCCCAGGCCCCCGTCGAGAAAGACGGCGACCTGAAGAATATCCCCGTCGACCTGATCCAGCGCGGTAAATACCAGCCCCGTACCGATATGCACGAGGAGGCGCTGCAGGAGCTAGCCAGCTCTATCCGCGCTCAGGGCGTCATGCAGCCCATCGTGGTGCGCCCTATATCCTCGGACAAATACGAGATTATCGCCGGCGAGCGGCGCTGGAGAGCCACCCAGATTGCCGGTTTGGACGTGATCCCGGCTATTATCAAGCCAGTGGGCGACGAGGCGGCTATCGCCATGTCGCTGATCGAGAATATTCAGCGCGAGAACCTGAACCCGATCGAGGAGGCCATGGCGCTGAAGCGGCTGCAGGACGAGTTCGAGCTCACCCAGCAAGAAGTCGCCGATGCCGTGGGCAAGTCCCGGGCCACGGTAACCAACCTGATTCGCCTGATTGGGCTGACCATCGATGTGCGGCGCATGCTGGAACACGGCGATCTGGAGATGGGCCATGCCCGTGCCTTGCTCTCGCTGCCCGATATCCAGCAGTCCGACGCCGCCAGAAACGTGGTCGGCAGGGGCCTGTCCGTGCGCCAGACAGAGTCATTGGTGCGCAGGCTGATAGCCGAAGCGGGCTCCAATACTGGCAGCAGCACGAAGATCGTGGACCCGGATATCAAGAATCTCGAAGAGAACCTGGCCGACAAACTCGGGGCCCGGGTAATGATCCAGCATACCGCCAAAGGCAAGGGCCGACTCGTGGTAAAATACAACTCCTTGGACGAGTTGGACGGCATCCTCTCCCACATCAATTGATAATCTGACGTAGTTGATTAGGTACAGCAAAGTCCCTATAATGCGCGTGCTTTGGTGATCACCGCCGCGATTTAGGGTGTTTGTTACAGGTGCCGAGGGAGTGCGAGCCTTTAAAAAGCTACGCAAAAATGTCTAATTTAAAGACCCCACCGGTATATAAAGTAATCATCGCGCAGCTGGCGGTGACGGTCTTTATAGCAGTAATTTCTCTGTTGGTTTCAGGTACCGTTCTGGCCTACTCGGCACTATTGGGTGGCCTCATAAGCGCATTGCCAAACAGCTATTTTGCGTTGCATGCCTTCCGCTATCAGGGGGCGAGAAACTCGCAGAAAGTTGTTAAGAGCTTTGTTCGCGGGGAGCTCGGCAAGATCGTCATCACTTTGATGCTTTTTGCGCTCTGCTTCACCCTGATTACCAGATTAAACGAATTAGCCTTAATTCTTGGGTTCATACTAATCCATTTTGTAGGCGTGGTTATGTCGGGGTTCATCAATTATACCCCCTCAGGTAACTAAACTTGGGCTCGATGAGCTTAGAGAGTATAAATGGCAGAGTTAGCAGACGCGGCGCACGCAGCAGCTGAACACGGGGCAGAAAGCCAGACTGTTCAGGAATACATCACCCACCATTTATCCTATTTGACCTACGGTAGATTCCCGGACGGTCATTGGGGCCTTGCCCACACACCCGAAGAAGCCACAGAGATGGGCTTTATGGCTATCCACGTCGATACGATGGGATGGTCTCTATTCTTGGGTGCTGCCTTCCTGCTCTTCTTCAGATACGTTGGCAAGCGTGCCACGACTGGTGTACCCAGCGGTGTCCAGAATTTCGTAGAGTCCGTAGTCGAATTCGTAGACGCTAGAGTTAACGAGGGTTTTAACTACAAGAACCCCTACGTCGCCCCACTGTGTTTAACGGTATTCGTGTGGATCATCCTAATGAACCTGATGGACCTGGTCCCGGTCGACTGGATTCCGGAGATCGCCATGATGGTTGGCGGACTCTGGGGGCTTGAGCACATGTCCTTTAAAGTTGTGCCCACGACAGACCCCAACATCACGATGGGCATGTCGATAAGCATCTTCTTCCTTATTATCTACTACAGCATTAAGCACAAAGGCCTCGGCGGTTTCCTGAGTGAACTTGCCTTCCACCCCTTCGGCAAGTGGATGTTGCCTTTCAACCTCATTATCGAGATACCCACACTGTTTGCGAAGCCGATCTCTCTTGGATTGCGACTCTTCGGCAACCTCTATGCGGGTGAGCTTCTGTTTTTGCTCATCGCAGCACTGTTGGGTGTCTATCAGCTGCCGGCGCACTTTATCTGGGCAGTGTTCCATATCTTGGTTGTCCCACTGCAGGCCTTCGTATTCATGATGCTCACGATTGTGTATCTGAATGCTGCACACACGCCGGTGGAACATCACTAAACTGTTTATAACCCTTTTAATAAATTACTTAGCTTTATCTGAACTAAAGAAAACCTGGAGGAAAAGATGGAAATGATTTTGGCGAATACGGTACTGGGCGTACTGCTTGTACTGGGCATGGGCGCACTCGGAACTGCGATTGGTTTCGGTATCCTGGGCGGTAAGTTCCTGGAAGGTTCTGCCCGTCAGCCGGAGCTTGCACCCAAACTGCAAGGCAGCATGTTCTTGGTAGCCGGTCTAATCGACGCGGTAACTATGATCGGTATCGGTATCGGCATGTGGTTTACTTTTGCCAACCCTTACCTGGGTCAGCTGGCCGGTTAAGAAAGTCATCTAAAAGCGGGAGATCGCGGTGGATATTACATTAACTATTATCGGGCAATCGGTGGCGTTCTTCGTCTTCTGGTGGTTCTGCGTGAAATTTGTCTGGCCTCCTTTCATGAACATCATGGAAGAGCGTCGGCAGAAAATCGCAGACGGCTTGGAAGCGGCGGCACGCGCTGAGAAAGATCTGGAGCTGGCGCAGGCCAAGTCTACAGATCAGCTTAAGGAAGCGAAGGTTGAGGCCGCTGGCATCATTGACCTCGCCAATAAGCGAGGCTCGCAGATTGTTGACGAAGCGAAGCAGCAAGCCAAAGAAGAGGCTAATCGCATCATCGCTGGTGCTCAGGCCGAGATCGAACAGGAAGTAAACCGAGCGAAGGAAGCCCTACGCGCACAGGTCTCCGCGATTGCGGTAGCCGGCGCCGAGAAGATCCTCGAAGGCTCCATCGATCAGGCAGCCAACGAAGACATGTTGAACAAACTAGCCTCCGAGCTCTGAGAAACTAAAACGTGGCAGAACTAATCACATTAGCAAGACCCTATGCCAAGGCAGCCTTCGAGATTGCCTTGGCCGATAGCGCGCTAGACAAGTGGTCCAGCATGATCGCTTTGTCGGCAGCCGTGTCTGAAGAAGATGGCGTGAGCAGAGTATTGTCTTCGCCCTCTCTCTCGTCGGAGCAGATCGCCGAGGCCTTCATCGGTGTATGTGGCGACGAGCTGGATGCGAAGGGCAAGAACTTCATTAGTCTGCTCGCAGAGAACAAGCGCCTCGTTCTTCTGCCGGAAATATCGACACTGTTCGAAGTCCTGAAAGCCAACCAGGAGAAGTCAGTCGACGTTGAGATCACCACGGCGTTTGAAATTAGTTCAGATGTTTCAAACAAACTAGCGCAGGCTCTCAAAGACCGACTCAAGCGTGAAATTATCTTGGCAACCCATGTCGACCAAAGCCTGATCGGCGGCGCCATCATTCGCGCGGGCGACAACGTCATCGACAGCTCGGTGCGCGGCAAGTTATCTAAATTAGCTGAATCAATGAATTCCTGAGCAGGTCAGGAACAAGGAAATAAGCATGCAACA